>OLPR01003267.1_pt1 | contig 11005 bp, 8 predicted proteins | sample 1672761 | NCBI WGS metagenome assembly OLPR01 (sample SAMEA3136721, study PRJEB25190) | human gut metagenome | biome: human gut; feature: human-associated habitat; material: faeces | place: Austria | collected 2013 | reverse complement strand
CCGCCTGCAGGACGTTGACCATCTGCGCGATATTCGCCATGACCACGCGGTCGCAAACGGCGCTTCGGTCATCGCATTCCCGGAGCTTGCGATGACGGGCTACACCTGCGGCGACCTGTTTAAGGACAGAAAGCTGATGGAAAGCGCGAAGACGTGCCTGTTTGACCTCATCGAAGAGACGGAAGACCTCGATATTCTGTGCGCGGTGGGTATGCCGATCCCGTCCGGCGGGGCGCTGTATAACTGCGCGGCGGTGTTCAGTCGCGGCGTTTTGCTGGGTCTGCCGGCAAAGCAGCATATTCCGAATTACTCCGAATTTTACGAGCTGCGCCATTTTTCCCCCGCGCCGGAAAGCGGCATGCTGCGCTATGCGGGCGACTGGTACGGCTGCCGTGACGTGGTGTTTGAGCTTGCGCCGGACGTGACCGTGGGCGTGGAGATCTGCGAGGATGTTTGGGTGGCAGACCCGCCGAGCGTGACGCTTGCAAAGGGCGGCGCGACCGTTTTATTAAATCTTTCGTGCAGCGATGAAATTATCGGTAAGGCGCAGTACCGCCGCGACATGCTGCGCATGCACTCCGGTCGTCTGCTTGCAGCGTATGTGTACGCGGACAGCGGCTTTGGCGAAAGCACGACGGACATGATCTTTGCGGGACACAATTTGATTTGCGAAAACGGCTCGTTACTGAACGAGAGCGATTTGTTTACGAACGGCATCACCTACGGCGACATCGACGTGGAGCGCCTTGTGCAGGAGCGCCGCCGCATGAATACGTGGCAGGACGAGCCTGTGTGCGACATCATCGACGCTTCGATGGACCTGCCCGAGTTTGAGACGATGCGCACGGCGTACCCGTACCCGTTTGTGCCGAAGGACGACGCCGACCTTTCCGCACGCTGCGAGACGATCCTCAAAATGCAGGCGACGGGTCTCGCGACGAGACTGAAGCACATCGGCTGTAAAACGGCGGTCATTGGGCTTTCGGGCGGTCTCGATTCCACGTTGGCGTTGCTTGTGACGGCGAACGCGTTTGATATGCTCGGCCTGCCGCGCACGGGCATCCGCACGGTATCGATGCCATGCTTCGGCACGACGGCGCGCACGAAGAGCAACGCGCAGTGCCTTGCGGAAGAGCTCAAGGTGCATTTTGATGAAATTCCGATTGCGAAGGCGGTGGAGCAGCACTTTAAGGACATTCAGCACGATCCCGAGGTGCTGGACGTGACGTATGAAAATTCGCAGGCGCGCGAGCGCACGCAGCTTTTGATGGACATTGCGAATCAGCACGGCGGCATTGTCATCGGCACGGGCGACCTTTCCGAGCTTGCGCTCGGCTGGGCGACGTACAACGGCGACCACATGTCGATGTATGCGGTGAACGCGTCTATCCCGAAGACACTGGTGCGCCACCTCGTGCGTTATGAGGCGATGCACGGCAACGACGAGCTGCGCCGCGTTTTACTTGATATTTTGGACACGCCGGTCAGCCCGGAATTATTGCCGCCGAAGGACGGCGAAATTTCACAGAAGACGGAAGACCTTGTGGGGCCGTATGAACTGCATGATTACTATTTGTATTATATGTTGCGCTTTGGGTTTACTCCACGTAAAATTTATGCGATGGCGCTGCGCTCATTTGCGGGGCAGTATGACGCCGAGACCATTAAAAAGTGGCTGAAAACGTTCTACCGCCGCTTCTTCCAGCAGCAGTTTAAGCGCTCCTGCCTGCCGGACGGCCCGAAGGTGGGTTCTGTGACGCTTTCGCCGCGCGGCGATTTCCGCATGCCGAGCGACGCGTGCAATACGGTGTGGAGAGAGGAGATCGAAACACTGTGAACATTTTAGTTGCGATGGAGACGAAGCCCTATCAGCGCGTGTGGCTCGAAGAAGCCGCGCCGGGGGAGACGTTTATTTATAAAGAGGGTAAGGCGGAGCGCGAGGACGTGCAGAATGCGGATATAATCCTCGGCAACGTGAGCCCGAAGCTCATCTCGACCGGCGATAAGCTTAAATGGTTGCAGACGAACAGTGCGGGCGTGGACGGGTATATCTACGGCTGTCTGCCGAAGGAGACCGTTTTGACGAATGCAACGGGCGCGTATGGCCTTGCGATTTCGGAATACATGGTCGCGGTGTGGCTTGAACTTTTAAAAAAGCTGCATTTGTACCGCGATGTGCAGCGCACGGGCAAGTGGTGCGACCTCGGGCAGGTGCGCTCGGCGTGGAACTCGACGGTGTTGGTGCTCGGCCTCGGCGACATCGGCGGTGAATTTGCGAAGCGTGCGAAAGCGTTGGGCGCAAGGGTGATCGGTGTGCGCCGCACGGGCACGGATAAGCCCGATTTTGTGGACGAGCTCATCCACACCGATAAGCTTGACGAATATTTGCCACAGGCGGACTGCGTGGCCATCACGCTACCGGGCACGACGGCAACGAAAGGTATGTTTGACGCAGAGCGTATGGCGAAGATGAAGGACGGCGCGATTTTATTAAACGTCGGCCGCGGGATGATCGTCGACACAGATGCGCTGTGCGCGGCGCTGGAAAACGGAAAGCTTGCGGGCGCGGGCGTGGACGTGACCGACCCGGAGCCGCTGCCCGCAGATCACCCGCTGTGGAAGATGGAAAACGCGGTCATCACACCGCATATCTCCGGCGGATACCATTTGCAGGAGACGCACGACCGCATTGTGCGTATTATGGCGGAGAATTTAAAGCGTTTTCTGGCGGGTGAGCCGCTTAGAAATGTGGTCGATTTTTCGACCGGCTACCGAAAACTGTAAGGGATAATGATGGATACGACACAAGAAATTTATTTGGACAACAGCGCGACGACGCGCGTTTCAAAAGAGGCGGCGGAAAAGGCGCTTTACATGATGACGGAATGCTACGGCAACCCCTCTTCGCTGCACAGCAAGGGCTTTGCGGCGGAAAAGGAGATGACTGCGGCGCGGGAGATCATCGCCGAGAGACTTTCGGCGCAGCCGGGGGAGATTTATTTCACGTCCGGCGGCACAGAGAGCGACAACATTGCGATTTTGGGTGCGGCGTATGCGAAAAAGCGCGCGGGCAACAAGATTGTGACGACGGCGATTGAGCATCCGGCGGTGCTCAATACGATGGCACAGCTTGAAAAAGAGGGCTTTGAGGTTGTGTATGTGCAGCCGGAGGCGGACGGAAATATTCCGAAAGAGAAATTTGACGCGGCCATTGATGCGAAGACGATTTTGGTCAGCGTGATGGCGGTGAATAACGAAACAGGCGTTTTGCTGCCGTTGAAAGACATTGCGGGCATGATCAAGAGGAAAAAGGCCCCGGCGCTGTTTCACACGGACGCGGTGCAGGGCTTCTGCAAAATTCCGCTCCAGCCGAAAAAGCTCGGTGTTGACCTCATCAGTGTTTCGGGCCACAAGGTGCATGCGCCGAAGGGCGTGGGTGCGCTGTACGTGAAAAGCGGCGTACGCATTTTGCCGCACAGCTTCGGCGGCGGGCAAGAGAAAAATCTGCGCCCCGGCACCGAGGGCGTGCCGCAAATTTGTGCGTTCGGAGAAGCGGTGAAGCACATGATGACGGAAAAAGAGGCGCTCACACACGTAAAAGCGGTGCAGGCGCATTTGATTGAACGGCTGAAAGCGATGCCGGAGGTTGTTTTGAACTCGCCCGAAAACGCGCTGCCGTATATTGTGAATCTTTCGGCAGGGCGCGTGCGTGCGGAGACGATGCTGCACTTTTTGGCGGAGCGAAACATTTTTGTTTCAAGCGGTTCTGCGTGCGGCAAGGCAAAACCGAGCCACGTTCTGAGTGCGATGCAGCTGCCGAAGGAGCGCGTTGAAACATCGCTGCGCGTAAGCCTTTCGGCGGAAAACACAGCAGAAGAAATGGACGCGTTTGCGGACGCCTTGAAAGAGGGCCTCCAAACGCTTTCGCACGCGTAAGCGTGAGTTTATAGACGGAAAGGAATTTTGTCATGCAGGAAGTGATTCTGGTCAAGCTCGGCGAGATCGTCTTAAAGGGATTGAATCGCCGCACGTTTGAAGACCGGCTGTTAAAGAACATTCGCCGCCGCATTGCGCGCGCAGGCAACTTTGAGGTGTACTCCATGCAGTCCACCATTTACATTGAACCGAAGGACGAGGACGCGGACATTGACGAAGCCGAGGAGCGCATCTCGAAGATTTTCGGCGTCATTGGCTATGCGCGCGCTTGCGTGTGTGAAAAGGACATGGACGCCATTACAAAAATGGCGCCGGAATACCTCAATGACACACTCGCGGGCTTTAAGACGTTCAAGGTGGAATCGAAGCGTGCGGACAAGAAGTTCCCGCTCGGCTCCATGGAAATCTCCCGCGAGGTGGGCGCGGCGCTGCTGCGCGCGAACCCGCACATTTCCGTAGACGTGCATAACCCGGAGATCACGGTGCGCGTGGAAATTCGAGAGAAAGCGGCGTATATCCACGGCGAAACGAAGCCCGGCGCGGGCGGCATTCCGGTGGGTACGGGCGGCAAGGCGGCTATTCTCATCAGCGGCGGCCTCGACAGCCCGGTGGCGGCGTGGATGATGGCAAAGCGCGGCGTGGAGCTGACGGCCATTCACTTTGCGAGCCCGCCGTACACGAGCGAGCGCGCACATGAAAAGGTGGTGGCGCTGCTGAAGAAGGTCGGCGAATACGCGGGCAGAATGGACATGATCACCGTGCCGTTCACCGAAATTCAGGAGCAAATTCGAGACAACTGCCCGGAGGAGCTTGCGACCGTGATTATGCGCCGCTTTATGATGCGTGCCGCCGAGCGCATTGCACGCGAGCGCGAATGCAGCGCACTCATCACGGGTGAGAGCCTTGGGCAGGTGGCAAGCCAGACAATACAGGCCATCGCCTGCACGGACGCCGCGGCGAATATGCCGGTTTTCCGTCCGCTTATCGGCAGCGACAAGTCGGAAATCGTGACGCTTGCGCACCGCATTGACACGTATGATATTTCCATTGAGCCGTATGAGGACTGCTGCACGGTGTTTACGCCGAAGCACCCGCGCACCCGCCCCACTTTAAATGTGGTGGAGGCTGCGGAACAGAAGCTTGATGTGGAACAGCTTTTAAAAAATTGCCTTGAAAAGACGGAGATCCGTCATCTGTAAGAAAGGGGAATTTTACCATGCAGGCAGAAGTATTATCGGTAGGTACAGAGCTTTTGCTCGGCCAGACCGTGAACACGGACACAACAATCGTTGCAAAGGCGCTTTCCGCGCTCGGCATTGATCTGCTCTACGCCGCCGTAGTTGGCGACAACGTGGGCAGACTGGAAAAGGCCGTTTACGACGCGCTCGACAGAAGCGATATTCTCATCACGACGGGCGGCCTTGGGCCGACGGGCGACGACCTGACGAAAGAGACCGTGGCGGCGGCTGCGGGCAAGAAGCTCGTTTTGCACGAGCAGAGCTACCAGCATTTGCTCGATTACTTTGCAAACGGCGGCATGACCGAAAACCAGATGAAGCAGGCGATGCTGCCGGAGGGCTGCACCGCGCTGAAAAACGACAACGGCACTGCGCCCGGCTGCGCGTTCCGGACGGACAAGGGCAAGATCGTCATCATGCTGCCCGGCCCGCCTTCGGAATTGACCCCGATGCTGCGCAACTATGCCGTGCCGTACCTTGAGGAATTCCAGAGCGCGGTCATCGCTTCGCACAGCGTGCATGTGTACGGCAGAGGCGAAGCGCCGGTGGCACAGATGATCGAAGACCTGATGGAGCAGAGCAACCCGACCGTGGCGCCGTATGCCAAGGAAGGCGAGATGTTCGTGCGCGTGACGGCGAAGGCCGCAACGAAAGAAGAAGCGGACGCGATGTGCGTGCTGGTGGTGGAAGAATTGAAGAAGCGCATCGGCAACTTCGTGTACGGTGTGGACGTGGAGACGCTGGAGGAGCTTGTGGTCAGTGAGCTTAAAAAGGCGGGCAAGAAGCTTGCGACGGCGGAATCCTGCACGGGCGGTATGCTTGCAAAGCGCATTACGGATATTCCGGGTTCCTCCGCCGTGTTTGAGACGGGCTGCGTGACGTATGCAAACTGCGTGAAGGAGCGTTTGCTCGGCGTACCGCACGAGACGCTTGTGACATACGGCGCAGTGAGCGAACAGACGGCGCGCGCGATGGCGGAAGGCATTGTGCGTGAGAGCGGTGCAGACATCGGCGTGGGTATCACGGGCATTGCGGGCCCGGACGGCGGCACAGAAGAAAAGCCGGTGGGCCTTGTGTACATTGCGTTGAGTGACGGCAAGAACACGTGGGTGGCAAAGCGCCAGCCGATGGGCAGACTGAAATCCCGCGAATGGCACCGCCACTGCGCGGCCTCCAAAGCACTCGATATGGTACGCCGCTACCTTGCCGGTTTGCCGGTGGACGAGGCGTAACGCGTGCGGCGCAAATACCGCGAGCCGGAGCATATGCGGCGCGTGGCGGTCTATGAAGACGAAGAAAGTATGCAGCCGAGAAAGCGGAGAATTCTGTTCCCGGTGCTCATCACGCTGTTTTCGGTGATTTTTGTCGTTTCGGCGGCGGTGCTTGTAATTGAGCTCATTGTGAACCCGTATGTGACGGATAAAAACGTAGGTGAGATTCAGAAAATCTACTCCGAAGCGGGCGACACGGAAAGCGTGGCCCCGGTTTCTTCCGAAGACGATACGGCGGACAGCGAACGCATGGCAGAGCTGGAGCGCCGTCGCGAGGCTGTTTTGAAGCTGCAAAGTGTGAACAGCGACATTACGGGCTGGGTGCAGCTGGACGGCACGGACATCAATTTTCCGGTGTTGACGCCGCCTGCAGACGACCCGCAGTATTACCTTTACCGCAACTACAAAAAGGAAAGCACGAAGTACGGCAGCATCTTTTTGGACGGTATGTGCACGGTGGACTCCGATAATCAGGTTTTGCACGGGCACAGCATGCAGGACGGCAGAATGTTCTGGCAGGTGATCGGTTTTGGCAGTGCCAAGACCGTGAAAAGCTGTCCGGTATTCCGCTATGACACCGAAAAGGAAGCGGCGGAATGGAAGATTGTTTCGGTATTCAAGACGAATACATACGATAACCAAGGGGAGCTGTTCAACTATCTGCGCGGCGATTTTGACTCTGCGGAAGACAAGATGCAGTTTTACTACGACGTGATGAAACGCAGCATGGTGAACACCGGCGTTGACCTGAACGAAAACGACAAAACGGTGATGCTTTCAACATGCTCGTATGAATATGAGGGTTTCCGCACGGTGATCGTGGCGCGCAAGGTGCGTGACGGCGAAGATGCGACCGTGGACACCTCAAAAATCACGGAGAACGAAAACGCGTTGTACCCGGACATTTGGTATCCCTCCGGCAAAGCGCCGGACTACTGGCCCGACTACTTTGAGGATGCTGTGCAAAACGGCATGGTGGATTGGTACACGGGCAATCTGTACAAAGATTAAAAGCTGAAACAGAAAACGAAAAACGCCCTCCCGCTTACGGAAAAACCGCAGCGGGAGGGCGTTTTGGTATGTTATCTTTTATTCTTTGTACTTCAAAGCGCGGATGGCGTTGAGAACCGCGATAATCATGACACCGACATCCGCAAAGATGGCTGCCCACATGTTCGCAAGACCGAACGCGGTGAGCGCGAGACAGCCGAACTTGATGATGAGCGAGAACACGATGTTCTGCTTGACGATGCCGATGCACTTGCGGGAAATTTTGATGGCCTTTGCAATCTGCATCGGGTCATCGTCCATGAGGACAACGTCTGCGGCTTCGATGGCGGCATCGCTGCCCATGGCGCCCATGGCGATGCCGATATCGGCACGGGTGAGCACCGGCGCATCGTTGATGCCGTCGCCGACGAACGCGAGGTTTGCTTTCTTCGGCTTATTCTGAATGAGCTTTTCAACTTCGTTGACCTTATCGCCCGGGAGCAGCTCGCTGCGAACTTCGTCAATGCCAAGCTCTTTGGCGACCTGATCAGCCACACGCTTGGCATCGCCTGTGAGCATGACGGTTTTTTCAACACCGGCGTGCTTCAGCTTCTGAATGGCTTCCTTGGAATGGGGCTTGATGACATCGGAGATAACGATGTGACCGGCATATTCGCCGTCGATTGACATGTGAATGATGGTGCCGACGCTGTGGCAGTCGTTATATGGAATATTGTGCAGCGCCATGAGCTTTGCGTTGCCGGCGAGGACCTCGTGCCCGTCGACCTTGGCGGTGATGCCCTTGCCGCTGACTTCTTCAATGTCCGTTACGCGGCTGCGGTCGATCTCTTGGCCGTAGGCTTTCTGCAAACTTTTGCTGATGGGGTGGGAGGAGGCGCACTCGGCGAGCGCGGCGTACTCGAGCAGCTTTGCTTCGTCCATCGTGCTGTGGTGGACGGCAGTGACCTCAAACACGCCCTGCGTGAGCGTGCCGGTTTTATCGAACACGACGATTTTTGCATCGGAGAGGGCTTCAAGATAGTTGGAGCCCTTGATGAGCACGCCCTCATGGCTTGCGCCGCCGATGCCCGCAAAGAAGCTGAGCGGGATGGAAATGACAAGTGCGCACGGGCAGCTGACGACAAGGAAGGTCAGCGCGCGGTAGATCCAATCGACCCAAGCGGCATCCATGCCGAACGCCATGCGCAGGAGCGGTACGGCGATGCCGAGCAGTACAGCGGAAATGCAGACCGCCGGGGTGTAAATTTTAGCGAAGCGGGAGATGAACGCTTCCGAACGGGACTTGCGGGAACTGGCGTTTTCGACGAGGTCGAGGATTTTGGAAACGGTGGACTCGCCGAATTCCTTTGTGGTGCGGATTTTCAGAACACCGTTTAAATTGATGCAGCCGCTGATGATCTCATCGCCCTCTTTGACATCGCGCGGGAGGCTTTCGCCGGTGAGCGCGCTGGTATTAAGGCTTGCGTTGCCGCTTTCGACCACGCCGTCGAGCGGGACTTTTTCGCCCGGCTGCACGACGATGATGCTGCCGACCGCGACTTCGTCGGGATCGACCTGTTCTAACTGGCCGTCTCTTTCAATGTTGGCGTAGTCCGGGCGGATGTCCATCAGCGCGGAGATGTTTTTGCGGCTTTTGCCGACGGCGTAGCTTTGGAACAGCTCGCCGATCTGATAGAACAGCATCACGGCGATGCCCTCAAGATAATCGCCGCTCTTTGTCCAAATGGCGAGGAAGAACGCACCGAGGGTGGCGAGCGCCATCAAAAAGTTTTCGTCGAACGCGCGGCCGTTTAGGATGCCCTTGCCGGCTTTTCTCAAAATATCGTAGCCGATGACGAGATAGGCGGCGAGGTACGCGATAAGGCGCGGAATGCCCGTGATAGGTAAGAACTGTAACACGACCAGCATCACGGCGGTGATGATGATGCGGTACAGCGTAATCTTTTGTTTCTTTTTCATGAGGATACCTCTTGTGGTTTTATATAGCAATTAGATGACACATTACCGTGTGAAAAAGACCGACTGTACCGAGAAAGCGGAGCCGGTCGTTTTTTTGGACTATACGGGTAGACCGAAGTAAATTAAAGCTCGATTTCGCAGTCCGGCTCGACCTTTTTGCATGCCTTCAGCACGGTCTGCATAACGCCCTTCACGTCAGCGCCTTCGGCAAATTCGACAATCATTTTCTGCGTCATGAAATTTACGGTCGCATTTGCAACGCCTGCGGTTTTCTTGGTTGCCTCTTCCATCAGGTTGGCACAATTTGCACAATCAACTTCGATGCTGTACGTTTTTTTCATGGGAAAAACCTCCGTAAAAAATCATTTTATTCTGAAATGTGGTGCTAACGATTAAATACTTGCTTAATCGTTACAGTTGTAGTATACTGGGGCCGGAATAAAAAATCAAGGGGTTTTCGGGTGCTGCTTCCAAACGGGCGAACGGGATTTCCGAAACGGATAAACGGAGGGCTTTTTATGGCGGATTTTGCATTGCCGCACGACCACGGCAGGCACAAGCACGACGAAGCGCTGCATAGAGAATTGATGAATACGGAGCGTTTTTCGGCCGTGGCGGATGTGTTTAAGCAGCTGAGCGACCCGGTGCGCGTGCGCATTTTCTGGCTTTTGAGTCACCGGGAAGAATGTGTTATCAACATTGCAGCGATGATGGATATGTCGAGTCCGGCAGTTTCGCACCATTTGAAGTCGCTTTTAGACAGTGGGCTTATCATGAGCCGCCGCGATGGCAAGGAAGTCTACTATAAGGCGTCGGACACCGAGCAGATCGGGCTTTTGCACGAGATTGTGGAGCAGGTGATGGAGATCACGTGCCCGGAGAAGGAAGTGGACTTTCAGGCTTCGCAGGAGGAGATCATTCGGAACGTGCACAATTACCTGATTGAACACATCAGCGAGCGCATCACGATAGAAACGCTGTCAAGAGAGTTCCTTATGAACACCACGACGCTGAAAACGGTGTTCAAAAAAGTATACGGCACGACGATTGCGGCGCACATGAAGCAGCACCGCATGGAGCTTGCGGCGGGGCTGCTGCTGAAAACGCAGAACGACATTGCGTCCGTGGCGCAGGCCGTGGGGTATGAGAGCCAGAGCCGATTTACGGCGGCGTTTAAGGAGGCCTACGGCGAGCTGCCAACGGAATACAGACGGCGGCACGTGTGCGGGGCGAAGAAGCAGACGTGCGGGACGTGTACGTGCTCGACGTGTATGAGACGGTGAGGAGCTTGTTTTGAGAGCTTTTAGAAATTAACAGAGCGCGCAGCTTTTGGGTGGCTGCGCGCTCTCCTTTTGTATGCGATGCTTTTTCTAAAGGCGGCTTTAGCCGCCTTTCAGGAAACTCATGCAACGGGGTTCCCTACACTTAAAACGTCCACGGGACGTTTTAAGTTACTCTCCTAGTTTTTGGGGCGCTGCCCCAAGACCCCTGTCGCTGGCTGTGCTGGATACGGATTGATTTTTGACGGCAGTCAAAAATCAATCCGTACTGCGCACAGAATCGCTCCCAAGGTAGCCACGGGCGTATCTG
>OLPR01003265.1_pt1 | contig 11008 bp, 10 predicted proteins | sample 1672761 | NCBI WGS metagenome assembly OLPR01 (sample SAMEA3136721, study PRJEB25190) | human gut metagenome | biome: human gut; feature: human-associated habitat; material: faeces | place: Austria | collected 2013 | reverse complement strand
CCAGACTCGAGCCGCCCCCAAGCGGCGCGGAGTCGGGTTGCATGCGCGAAGCGGTCTGGATGCAGGCTCAGCCTGCCGGGTTGCATGCGCGAAGCGGTCTAGATGCCGCACTGCGGCTAGAAGATGGAGAGGATGAGGACGATCAGTATGATGATGGGCAGAACCCAGGTCATGTACGGCTTCATCCAGCGCGGCACCTTCAGGCCCTTGCCCGCGTTGACCTCCAGCTCATAGTTCTTCCAGCCCCAGCCGAAGCGGCGGGTGCAGAAGAGCACATACACCAGGCTGCCCACCGGCAGCGCAATGTTGGAGACGAGGAAATCCTCGAAATCGCCGAAATTGCGGCCGAGGAAAATCGTGCGGGCAAAGAAACCGCCGTGATTGCTCAGCACGAACGGCAGAGAGCAGACCGAGACGATCACAATGTTGATCAGCGCAATCTGCCATCTCTTGAGAGTCGTCCACTCAATCCAGAAGGACACGATGTTCTCAAACACGCCGATGACCGTCGAAAGCGCCGCGAACACCATGAACAGGAAGAACAGTATGCCGATCACGCGGCCGCCCGGCATATTGTTGAAGATCGAGGCCAGCGTCGTGAACAGGAAGCCCGCGCCCGCCTGATCCGTGCCGATGCCGGTCGCCGTGGGATTAAACGTGAAATACGCCGGGAAAATCACCAGGCCGCTCATCAGCGCCACGAACGTGTCAAGGCTTACGATCTTCACCGCCTCGCCCAGCAGGCTGTTGTCCTTGTCGATGTAGCTGCCGAATATCGCGATCGAGCCGATGCCCAGCGACAGCGTGAAGAACGCCTGACCCATCGCCGCTGAGATCACCGTGCTCAGGCCGTGCGCCTTCAAATGCGTCACCGAGGGCACCAGATAGAACTTCAGGCCCGCCGCCGCGCCCTGCATCGTGCAGGCATACACGCCCAGCCCCAGCACCAGCAGAAGCAAAAGCACCATCATCACCTTCGTGATGCGCTCCACGCCGCCGCGCAGACCCATCGCGCACACGCCGAAGCCCATCGCGGTCACCACGATCGTCACGAAAATATTCAGCGGCAGGTTTGATACCATCCCGCCGAACATCTCGCCCAGCTCCGCCGCCGTCTTATACTGCGTGATCGAGCCGGTCACATATTTGCAGAAAAAGATTATGAACCAGCCGGTAATGCAGGTATAGAAGATCATCAGCAGATAGTTGCCCGTCACGCCCAGATACTTCATCAGGTGCCACTTCTGCCCCTTCTTCTCCAGCACGTCGAAGGAATTGGCAATGCTGCGGCGGCTCGCGCGGCCCACCGACAGCTCGCAGGTCATCACCGGCAGACCCAGCAGCAGCAAAAAGATCAGATAGAACACCAAAAAGATGCCGCCGCCGTACGCGCCGCACCAGATCGGGAAGCGGTAAACGTTGCCCAGGCCGATCGCGCAGCCCGCCGAAATCAGTATGAACCCCAGTCTCGAGCCGAATTTTTCTCTCTCCTGCATAATGAAACTCCCTTGCTTCAGCTTTTGTCGCCGTTCGCCGTTTCGCGTGTGTAAAAACAATGCGGCATTTCTGTGTTATGTTATCATTTTTAACGTCGTCTGTCAATCAATTCAACATGAGCGTTTTAGAAGTCCTTCACACCATCGATCAATATTTTTGAACCACGCTATCACAGCGCCGTATTGGCGCGTAAAAATCCGCCTGTTTATAGGGCTTTTCGAGTGCGTTTTTTTGCAAAGCGCTGTTCCGCGCTGACGCGGCGATGCGATATTCCGTTTCATATGATCGTGAATTGTGCGCCGGCGAAATGTTGGCGCCTGCCGGTTTTTGCGCCGGCACGGGCGTGAGTGCGCGCTGGGGTCTGGCGGCGGGGCGTGAGACAAAAAAGCACGGCGCAGCTTGACGAATCAGGCCGTGCCGTGCTATAATGTTGGCATGAAGGGATGACGCTTGTGGTTGAGCTTCTCCCCTCTGCTTAGTAGTAGAAGAGCAAAGCCGTCACCAGTTAGCGCTGGATGGCGGCTTTGCTTTAACGATCCTTAACGCCGTTTCCGGCGGATTCTCTTGCCCTTACGCGCAGGCTTGCGCGCGGAGCCGTGTATATCATTGCAAAAGCGGTAAACCACTTTGCCGATCGTATACACGATAGAGAGGACGTCATGAATGACCCGAATGAGTTCTACGCCATTCATAGCCCCCCTTGCCTTTGTGCGCAGAGGTGAAAAGCCAAGCGCCATCTTATTCCTTCATGCCATGGAGCCGTTGCCAGCCCCATGGCTTTATTCTATTATATTGATATATGCGTGTCAATTACGCCGAAAAATTTTCAGTATGTTTGTTTGGCCGAACCGCCATTCCCGCTCAAATCACGGTCGTATCTTCTCAAAAATCACCATATCCCCGCGCTTTTTCGCCAACGCCAGCTGCTCCTGCGTGCGCACCGTCCACGCCGCCATGGGCGTTCTGTACACCCGCCGCTGCACGGCGGGCGCATATCCCCGCGGATCGGCAATGTTATACGCCACGAAATCCGGCCTTGACAGCGCGTTGAGCAGCAGGGCCGACAGCGCGATCGCCAGCGCCGCGCCGGTCGTCTGCATCGTCTCCTCCCGCGAGGCCACAAGCTGCCCGCGCACAGCGTCCCCCGCCATGAACCGCAGATAGAACAGGCACAGCGGATTGAACGATTCGATCAGATATTTTCCCGCGTACCGCTTCAGCCGCGCGGCGGTATCGGCGGTCAGCGCCTTGATCCGCCTGCCGTTCTTGATCTCCACAAGCAGCGGCGCGCGCCCGTCGATCAGATCGAGCGCCTCGTCGAACGTCGGGATGCAATCCCGCGTGTTTCCCAGCGGCAGCGCCTTCAGCTCGGCCACAGTCAGCTCCTCGGGCCGGCGCTTATCGCCGCACATCCGCTCGAGCGTGTCGTCGTGATAGATGACGTATTGTCCGTCTCCCGTGCGGCGCACGTCGCACTCGACGGCGTATATCCCCGGCTGCGCGCTGTATTCCAGGCTGGCGACCGAGTTCTCCGGACAGCCCGGCGTTTCGTTGCGATGGGCGATGATCTTCATAGGCGATTCCCTCCCACAATGCTCTCACCCTGAGTTTATCACGCGCCCTTCCGTCTGTCAAGCGCATTGACACAGACGCCGCTATGGTGCTACAATATATTCTGATAAAAAGCGCTTTTTGAGGTGAGGCTCTTGAAAATCGACGCGCTGCGCCGCCCTTTCGCGCCCGGAACCTACGACCGCCGCTATGTGCCCGTGGCCGACGGCTTCCGCGTGCTGTGCGTGCTCTTTGTGGGCTGGTTCCACATCTGGCAGCAGTCCTGGCTCAACCCCATGCTGGAGATCGGCGGCCTCAGGCTCGATCTGAGCGGCCCCGTGCGCGCGGGCTATATGCTGGTGGACATGATGATCCTGCTCTCCGGCTTTCTGCTGTTCCTGCCCTACGCCCGTTCGCGCGAGGACGGCGAGCCGCTGCCCGATCTCAGGGCCTACTACACCCGCCGCGCGCTGCGCATACTGCCCAGCTATTATCTGTGCGTGCTGATCACGTTTTTCCTCTACGGCCTGCGCGGCTATTCGTCGGCGCGGTCGATGCTGCTCGATCTGATCGGGCATCTGACGTTCACGCACAATCAGTTCTACGAGAGCTATATCGGCACGCGGCTGCCAGGCGTATTGTGGACGCTGGCCGTCGAGGTGCAGTTTTACCTCATCGCGCCGCTGATCGGACGCGCCTTCATAAGGCGGCCGTTCGTAACCTACGCCTGCATGACCGCCGCCGCGTTTTTCTATCGCTTCGTCTATGTCGCGGGGCTGTCCGATTCGTCGCTGTATTTCAACCGCCTGCCCGCCATGCTGGACGTCTATGCCAACGGGATGCTCGCGGCCTGGGCGTTCGTGCGGCTGGGGAAGCGCAAGCGGCTCAGAACCTCCGCGCTGGCCGGCTGCCTCGGCACGCTGGTCTGTATTCTGGCGATCTGGGGCGTATACCGCATAACGAGCGTGCAATATCGTATTCCAAACGGTTATCAGGCCATCCGCTGGGGGCAGATGATCTATCGCTTCCCGCTGACAGCGCTGGGCGCGCTGTTCCTGATCGGCGGCAGCTTCGCCTCGGCGTGGTTCCAGTTCCTCTTCAGCAATCGCGCCGTGCGCTTTCTGGCGGGGATTTCCTATAACTTCTATATCTGGCACGCGCACGTCGCACTGAGACTGCGCGCGTGGCACATCCCGCCCTACGAAAGCGAAATGCCGCAGTCGGCGGGCGAGCAGCCCTGGCAGCAGCTGTACACCTATCTGTGCTTCATCGCGGCGCTGGCCGTCGCCGCCGCCGTCACTTATCTGTGGGAAAGGCCGATGAACCGCACGCTTTCGCGCCTGTGTGAAAAGCGCCGCCGATTCAGTTCGAAATAAATCTATCCGATTTCTCTAAATAGTGCGCCGTTTCTTAAAAAACATTTCACCATGCCGCCGCACAAAAAAGAGGATTCATCAAATCCATGTTGAATATTACATTTAGCATTATTGAGTAGCGGTATGCCAGCCGCTCGTGAAAGAAGGAAACAAAACCATGTGGCAAACAACCCTCCTCCGCGTCGTGGTGGCCATCGCCATCGGGACGATCATCGGCGTTGAGCGCGAGTATAAAAACCGCCCCGCCGGCATGAGAACGCACGTCCTCGTCTGTCTGGGCGCCTGCACCGTCGCGCTGCTCGAGAGCAGCTTTATCGCCGATGTGAACAGCGCCGCCGAGGTGAGCAGCGCCGTCACCTACAACTTCGGCCGGCTGAGCGCGCAGGTCATCAGCGGCATCGGTTTTCTGGGCGCGGGCACGATCTTCACCGCCCAGCGCAAAATCGTCGGCCTGACCACCGCCGCCTCGCTGTGGTGCGTCGCCTGTCTGGGTCTGGCCGTGGGCTACGGCTATTATTTCATCGCGGCGGTCGGCTGCGTGTGCGTCATCGCCGTGCTGATGGTCATGCAGCGCATCGTTCACGTCAACACGGTCAAAAAGGTCGAGGTCACGTTCGTTCATCGCATCGAGAGTATGCAGTTCATCAACGATTACTTCAAGGAAAAGGAAATCAAGACCATCGATCTGGACTTCCATGTCGAGGCGAAGGACGGCGTGAACATCTACACCAACATCTACACGCTGCAAATGCCCAACAACATCACCTATGCCGAGGTGGTTAATCAGCTCTCCGAATACCCCAACATGATGAGCGTGCGCACCACGAACACCTGATAAAAAGCGCGCGGCCCGCCGGATAAGCAAAACCGACGAGCCGCTCTTTTGCACATCAAAGCGCCCCGCTCCCCTCGCAGCGAAGGGAACGGGGCGCGCTTTTGTATTACAGCTTGCTGTTCATCAGCGCCACAGCCGCGTCGCTGAGGCGCGTCAGCATGGCGGCGGTTTCCTCCGCGGAGGCGGACACCGCGTTGACGTACAGCTTGATCTTCGGCTCGGTGCCGGAGGGGCGCACGCAGATCCAGCCGCCGTCCTCCAGCTCGTAATAGAGCACGTTGGAGGAGGGCTGCTCGAGCTTCGTAACATGGCCCTGAATATCGCGGCGGGTTCCGGCCTTGTAGTCGCGCACGGCGGTCACCTTTACGCCGTCGAAATCGGCGGGCGCCTGATCGCGCAGCGCCTGCATGAGCGCCGCCATCTTGGCCAGGCCGTCCTTGCCGGCCAGCGCAAAGGAAGTCACCTTCGCGTCGTAATAGCCGTATTTCTGATAGAGCGCCTGAAGGCCGTCGTAGAGCGTCATGCCCTGCTTCTTATAGAAGGCGGCGGTTTCGGCGATCAGCATGCTGGCGTTCACGCCGTCCTTGTCGCGCACATCGCGCCCGGACAGATAGCCGCAGGACTCTTCAAAGCCGAACACGAAGGTGTGCTCGCCGGTCGTCTCGAACTGCTCGATCTTCTCGGCAATGAACTTGAAGCCGGTCAGCACATCCACCATGGCGCAGCCGTAATCCGCGCAGATGGCGCGCGCCATTTCCGTGGAGACGATCGACTTAACCGCGGCGGCGTTCTCCGGCAGCGTGCCCTGCGCCTGGCGGCGGGAGAGGATGTAGTTGAGCAGCAGGCAGCCGATCTGATTGCCGGTCAGGCCGTGAACATGGCCCTCGCCGTCCAGCACGGCGATGCCCACGCGGTCGCAGTCCGGATCGGTGCCGAACGCCACGTCCGCGCCCAGCTTCTTTTGCAGCTCGAGCGCCATGGCCAGCGCCGCGGGATCCTCGGGATTGGGCACTTTGACGGTGGAAAAATCGGGATCGGGCATTTCCTGCTCGGGCACGACGTACACGTTCTTAAAGCCCACCTCGGAGAGCACGCGGCGCACCGGGATGTTGCCCGAGCCGTGCAGCGGCGTATAGACGATCTTGAGCTTATCGCCCATCTCGCGGATCAGCTCCGGCGAAATGGACAGCTTTTCGACGCAGGCGACATACGCGTCATCCACATCCTTGCCGATCATGGTCAGGAGGCCCTTGTCCAGCGCTTCCTGCTCGTCCATCGGAACGGCCTCGCGGTATTCGGTCTGATGGATCAGCTTGAGGATCTCGTCGGCGCGCTCGGGCGGCATCTGGCCGCCGTCCTCCCAGTAAACCTTATAGCCGTTATACTGGCGCGGATTGTGGCTGGCCGTGATGACGATACCCGCGATCGCCTTCAAATGGCGCACGGAGAACGACAGCTCCGGCACCGGCCTGAGCGACTCGAACAGATACGCCTTCACGCCATGCGCGCACAGCACAAGCGCCGCCTCGCGGGCGAACACATCCGAACAGCGACGGGAATCATAGGCGATCACCACGCCGCGCCGCGCCTGCTCCGGCTCGCGGTTGATGTATTTGGCCAGCGCGCAGGTCGCCCGGCGCACGGTGTACACGTTCATGCGGTTCGTACCCGCGCCCAGCACGCCGCGCAATCCAGCCGTGCCGAAGGACAGATCGGTATAAAAGCGATCCTCAATCTCGCGCTCGTCCGAGGCGATGCTCATCAGCTCGTTGTATGTCGCCGCATCGTCCTTGAAGTCGCGCAGCCAGGCCTCGTAATTTTCGCGATAGGTCATTGTTCATCATCCTTTCCTGACTGCTCGTTCAGCATCCACTGAAGCCGGGACAGGTGCTTTTTTTCCCGGGCGATGATGTCGCCAAACAGGCGCTGCGCCTGCTCGTCGCGCGTCAGGCTCGCCATCTCGCCGTAAAACAGTATCGAGTCCTTTTCGGACTGTATGGAATGTTCCAGTATGGCACGCGGGCTTTCCAGGCCGGTTCGCGCCAGGCCGCGCAGGCCGTCCGTGAACACCACGTCCGCCGCCACGGCCGAAAGATAGGCGCTTTCCTCCGCGCTGTAAGCGGCGCCGCCCCGCACGTCAATGCGCTCGCGCAGCCTGGAAAACTCGCGCATATGCGCTTCCTCGTCGGCCGCAAGTTCGTTTAGAAAGGCGCGGGCCGCTTCGTCTTTCGTGATCTTCGCCGCGCGCCGGTAAAAGTCGCCGCCGCGGCGCTCAATTTCAACGGCAATCCGGACGCCCTCCGAATCGCTGAAGGCATGGCTGGGCATATCGCTCACTCCTCTCGCCGCTTTCCGATGTTTTTCACAGCTCACCGGCAAGTTATCCACATTATCCACAGGCTGTGGATGGGAAAATGTGGATAACCCCGTGGAAAACCGGCGCATAACGCCCCTTTCCGCGCAAGTTATCCACATTTTCGAAAGGCTTGTTTACTTGTCGGCCTTGGCCAGGAACTCGTTGAGCGCGTCCACCAGGCGGTCGGCGTCAACGCCGTGCGCCATGCAGGCGTCCTCGATGCTCTCGGCGGTGGCGTGGGGGCAGCCCAGGCAGTGCATCCCAAAGGACATGAAGATCGGCACGGTGTTGCGGTTGATGGTGAGAACCTCGCCAATGCTCATAGACTTATTAACCATAAGAGTGATCCTCCTTCAGATGATGGAATTTGAATCTATTGTACGATGGATCGGCGCAAAATGCAACCGTCCGCACGTTATTTTACTTTAATCGACCTTGGCCGTCAGATTTCGACCGTCAGGCCGTCCCACGCGATGATGAAGCCGGGCAGGCGGCGCTCCAGTTCCTCGATGGGCACAAGGCCGTTGTGCGAGAAGTGATTGGCCACGAACACGGTGTGCATATCTGCCGCGCCGTTTTTGAGCAGCTTATCGCGCATACGCAGGTTGTCGGCGCAGCCCATGTGGCCGACGTAATTGGCTTGCAGCACGCCGTTGGTGCAGTCCATCGAGATGAGATCGATTCTCCGCCCGGCGAGGAATTCCATGTCGGCGGGCGTAAATTCGTCGGTATCGTGGGCATAGAGCAGGCTTTTTCCGCCCTTCTCGATGAGATAGAACAGCGCTTCCTCGGCGCGCATATAGGCGCGATTTTCAAACACGACCGGCCAGCCCGCGCCCGCGCCGCTGCTGATGCAATGCACGGCCTCCAGCGCGGTGACGGCGTAATCCTCGATCTGCACCGTCTCGAAGGGAACCATGCGCTTAAAGCCGATATAGCGGCTCTCAAACGGCGCGACCGCCCTGCCAACGGCCTCATTGCCGTAAATGGTCATCTGCGGCACGTCGTCGTTAAGCTGCGCAAAGCCCGGCCTGCGATAGAATATATCGTGCGAGAAATGATCGTCGTGGCTGTGGGTCACCAGCACGGACTTCATGTAGGTATAGTCCAGGCCGTAATCGAGCATCTGCTTGTAGGAATCGGGGCCGAAATCCAGCTTGAGCCGGCCGTCGATCATCGAGCCGGAGCGCGTGCGCACCTCATGGCCGCCTTTCACGCGGGCGTAGCGGCAGAAATCGCAGGTGCAGAACAGCGCCGGCGCGCCCTCCGCAGCCGCGGTACCCAGATACTGAAGTTTCATCGTTTACAGCGTCCTCTCTGCGTGTCTTGTGAAAACATCGTCAAAAAGCGGCCGGAAAAAGACGCGCTCCTTCCGGCCGCAAAATGGAACGGTTATTCCTCGTCCCCGGCGCCGTCCTCGTTGTAATTGGCGCTGACGATCTCAAACAGCTTATCGGCCAGATCGTCGTCCTCGACGGCGGTGAACTCGACGTTCTCGTCGTCGCCCTCGATCGGCACAACCTCCATGAAGAACACCTCGGCGTCGCCGCAGTCGCAGGGCTGATCGGGATCGCACGCGCAGGCGGCCTGCTCCTCGGTCAGCTCGGTCATAACGGCGTATTCCTTGCCGTTATAGTAGAAATACTCCAGAACCTGTACGGTCACGTCGTTGCCTTCCTCGTCGGTAAAGACGAAGATTTCCGGCTCCTGGTTATTATTCTGCATCAAAACATCCTCCTAAAGGGCCGTGCGGCCCGCGTCGCTGATGGTATTATAGCCGATCCCGCCTATAAAATCAAGAGCGTGTTTGGAAAGACGTTCAATCCTTCAGCAGGATGGCCGCGTATCCATAGGGCGCGAGTGTCAGCGTCTCGCCGCTCAGCTGCGCGCCGCGGCCGATCAGCGTTTTCTCCGCCGCGCCGGGCAGCGCGAACGCCTCATGCCCCGCGCCGAAATTGACCGCCACGACGGCGCGCCGACCGTCCTTCTCGCGCGCAAAGGCCAGCCTGTCACCGTTTGCTTCCAGCCAGACCGTCTTTCCGGACGTGAACGGCTCACTCTTTCTCAGCGCGATGAGATCGCGTATCAGCGCGCGCCGGCGCTCAGCCTCGGGCGTATCCGAGCGCGCCCAGTCGACCGTGCAGTCCAGTCCGCCGCTGTAATCGCGGCTGAACCAGATGCTGTGGCGGTGATCGTCGCACACCTCGTCGCCGTTATAGAGGAACATCACGCCGTCGATCAGCGCGTTGACGACGAATGAGAGATCGACGCGCTCGGAGGGCTGAACCACATCGTAGCGGCGCTCGTACACGTCGTTGGCATAGTCGTGATTGGTCAGCGCGCGCAGATAGGGATAGCCGCCCGCGAATTTCTCATGCGCCGCCTTCAGCTCTTCAGCGCCCCGATCGTTCAGGAACATATCGAGCCAGGCGCGCGTCCATTCAAAGCCATAGAACCAGTCGAAGCCCGCATCCTTCACCGGATCGGGACGCCCCTCGTTGAGCATCAGAAAGTCCGTTTTGAGCAGGCGGCAGCGGCGTATGCCCTCCTTCCAGAAGAACTCCGGCACCAGATCGCCCACATCGCAGCGATAGCCGTCCACATCGAACTTCTCGATGAAATAGGTCATATTGCCGTACATATACTCGCACAGCGCGGGATTAGTGTAATTCAGCTTCGGGAAGCACCACACGCCTGTGTCGGGCGAGCCGTCCGCGCGGCGCACGATGTAGTCAGGATGCGCCTTCAGGAACACCGCCGCCGGGCCGCAGTGGAAATACACCAGATCCAGCATGACCTTCATGCCCAGCGCGTGCGTATGCTGCACAAACGAGCGGAGCGCGTCATCGTCGCCGTATTCCGGATCGATTGCAAAATAGTCCTTCATGCGATAGGGGTTGCGCGGATTGTTGAAGCCAGCCTTCTTCTGGCGCTCGCTCCAATACTCGAGATTTTCGTCGTCATCCGCCTGCACAACGGGGCAGAGATACACCACGTCCGTGCCCAGTGCGGCGATTTCCTCCAGATGCGCCTCGGCGGCGCGCAGCGTGCCTTCGCCGAATACCGCCACGGCGGGCAGGCCGTCGGTTCCGAACTTCTCGATGAGGGTTTTCACGTCCGAGGGCGAATAGAGCGCCAGCAGGTCGTAGTCGGCCATTTTAACGTCGTCCAGATCCCCGGCGACCGTGCGGGCCAGGATGACGGGATCGAACGAGAGTTTGAGCTTGGCGAGCGTTTCCGGCAGCTCGGGTTTGTGGGGTTCGCTCAACGCCAGCAGGAATTTCTCCTCCTTGTGTTTGATGATCAGTTCGATGAACGAAGTGAACGAACCGTCGGCAAACGAAATCTTGCGTTTGCGGTAAACGATGTATTTTTGCAGGTAGAGTGCCACGG
>OLPR01003264.1_pt1 | contig 11011 bp, 9 predicted proteins | sample 1672761 | NCBI WGS metagenome assembly OLPR01 (sample SAMEA3136721, study PRJEB25190) | human gut metagenome | biome: human gut; feature: human-associated habitat; material: faeces | place: Austria | collected 2013 | reverse complement strand
CGCCCGAGTCCAATTTATGCTCGGGCGGGTCGGGCTGTATAGCAAGGTTATCTAATCGCTCAAACGTCCAGACTCGAGCCGCCCCCAAGCGGCGCGGAGTCGGGTTGCGTGCGCGGAGCGGTGTGTCAGCCAATACTATTGGCGAACTGGCTGGCGTAGAGGTGGGCGTAGAAGCCGTTCTGCGCGAGAAGCTCATCGTGACGGCCCTGCTCGACGATCTTGCCGTTCTTCATGACGAGGATCAGCGACGCGTCGCGGATGGTGGACAGGCGATGCGCCACGACGAAGCTCGTGCGGCCCTGCATCAGCGCGTCGAAGGCCTGCTGAATCTGCAGCTCGGTGCGCGTGTCGATGCTCGATGTGGCCTCGTCCAGAATCAGCATCGGGGGCAGACACAGCATGACGCGCGCGATGCAAAGCAGCTGCTTCTGACCCTGGCTCAGGCTGTCCTCGCTCAGCTCGGTGTCCAGCCCTTTCGGCAGGCGGCGGATGAAATCCCAGCAGTGCGCGGCCTTCGCGGCGGCGATCACCGCGTCGTCGGGCGCGTCCGGCCTGCCAAAGCGAATGTTGTCGCGCACAGTGCCGCTCTTGAGCCAGGTGTCCTGAAGCACCATGCCGTAGCGCGAACGCAGGGCGTGGCGCGGCACAGAATCGATCGGCGCGCCGTCCACGCAGATGCGGCCGCTGTTCACATCGTAAAAGCGCATCAGCAGATTGATCAGCGTGGTCTTGCCGCAGCCGGTCGGGCCGACGATGGCCACGCGCATGCCGGGCCTGGCGTTCAGATTGAAATGCTCGATCAGAGGATGCGCCGCGTCATAGCTGAACGACACATCCTCGATATCCACCTCGCCGCGCGGTTCGCCCAGCGTGCCGGCTGCGTCGGGCGTTTCTTCGGGCTCCTCGAGCAGATTGAACACGCGGGAGGCGCAGGCCAGCGCGTTTTGCAGCTCGGTCACGACGCTGCTGATGTCGTTGAACGGCTTCATGTACTGATTGGCGTAGGCCAGCAGCACGCTCAGTCCGCCGACGGTCAGCGCGCCGCCGGGGATGAGGAGTACGCCCGCCAGCGCCACCAGCGCGTAGATCACGCTGTTGACAAAGCGCGTGCAGGGATTGGTCAGGCTGCTGTAGAACACCGCCTGAGAACTGGTTTCGACAAGCTCCCTGTTCACCTCGGCAAAGCGATCGGACGCGCGCTTTTCATAGCCGAAGGCGCGCACCACCTTGCCGCCGCCGATCATCTCGTCGATCAGCGCGGTCTGGCGGCCGCGGATCTCGCTCTGGCGGCGGAACAGCTTGTAGGAGCGGCCCGAGATGAACCGCGCCACGAGGAAGCTCAGCGGGGTGAGCAGAATCACCATGAGTGAGACGAGCAGGTTCTTCGAGAACATGAAGATCAGCGTGACCACGATGGTCATAACGCCCGAGAACAGCTGCGTAAAGCCCAGCAGCAGGCCGTCGGAGAGCACGTCTGTGTCGGTGATGACGCGGCTCACAATGTCGCCCGAGCTGTGCGCGTCCAGATAGGAGAGCGGCATTTTCTGGATGTGGCGAATGGCCTGAGAGCGGATGCTCTGCACGATGCCGAACGTCATGCGGTTGTTGATGAGGTTCATTACATAGGTGCAGATGCCCGACAGCGCCGCCAGCGTGAGAATCTGCGCCAGATAAACGCCCATCGCCGCGAAATCCACGCGCCCCTCGCCGACGATCTGGTCGATCGCGTCGCCGAAAAGCACGGGCACATAGAGCTGGAGAATGACGGCCGCCGCCGCCAGAACGACGCTGACGATCAGCGCCGCGCGGTGCCCGGCCAGATAGGGCGCGAGCTTTTTGAGCGCGCCCTTGTCGTTTTCCATGGCCTTTAAGTTGATCTTTTTCATGGCGGTCACACGCTCCCTTCCTCATAGTCTGCCGGCCTTTCCTCCGGGAACTGAGAATAGTAAATGCCGCGGTATACGTCGCAGGACTGCATCAGCTGCTCGTGCGTGCCGCGCCCCACCAGCGCGCCGTTGTCCATGACCAGAATCTGATCGGCGCTCCGAACGCAGGCGATGCGCTGGGAGACGAGGAACGTGGTCACGTTGCCCTCCAGCTTGTGGATGGCGCGGCGCAGCGCCGCGTCGGTGGCGAAATCCAGCGCGCTGGAGCTGTCGTCCAGGATCAGGATCTCCGGCTTTTTGACCAGCGTGCGCGCAATCGACAGGCGCTGCTTCTGGCCGCCGGAGAGATTGCGGCCGCTCTGCTCGAGCTTGAAATCCAGCCTGCCGTCCTTCTTCTCGACCACCTCGCTGGCCTGCGCCGTCTCGAGCGCCGCCCAGAGATCGCCGTCGGACGCGGTTTCGTCGCCCCATTTGAGGCTGTCGCGGATGCTGCCTTGAAAGAGCACGCTCTTTTGCTGCACAACGCCCACGCGCCGGGTCAGCGTCTCGCGCGAGAGCGACTTCACGTCCTGTCCGTTCAGGCGCACATGGCCGCTCGTCGCGTCGTAAAAGCGGGGGATCAGGCTGATCAGCGAGGATTTGCCGCTGCCCGTGCCGCCGATCACGCCGATCGTCTCGCCCCTCTTCGCGGTGAAGGTGATGTTGGTCAGGCTCGGCGCGCCCGCGCCCTGATAGGTGAAGGAGACGTTCTCGAACTCCACCGCCGGCGCGCTGTCGCTGGAGGAACCCTCGTCCTTTTCGGGATAGGTCATGTCCGGCTCGATCGCGAGGATGGAGGCGGCGCGGCGGGCGCAGGCCAGCGATTTGTTCAGCGTGATGATGAGCGCGGCCAGCTTGATCAGCTCCACGATGATCTGAAGCATATAGTTGTACAGCGCGACCACCTGACCCTGCTCGAGCGCGCCCAGATTGACCTGCACGCCGGCATAGCGGATGAGCGCCACTGTGCCCGCGTTGATCAGTACATAGGTCAGCGGATTCATGAGCGCCGAGATGCGGCCCACGAACAGGTTGAGCTTTGTCAGGCCGCTGTTCTTTTCCTCGAATTCGGCGACCGACTGCTCCTCGCGGCAGAACGCGCGGATGACGCGCACGCCGGTCAGGTTTTCGCGGGTGAGCGCCGTCACGCGGTCAAGCCCCGCCTGCGCTTTGCCGAAGAGCGGTATGCTGACCATCATGATGCCGAACGTCACCGCGAAGAGAATCGGTATGGTCACGGCGAACACCAGCGCGCATTTGACGCTGATGGTGAAGGCCATGATCATCGCGCCGAAGACGATGAACGGGCTGCGCAGAAGCAGGCGCAATCCCATGTTCAGGCCGGTCTGCACCTGATTTACGTCGCCCGAGATGCGCGTGATCAGCGTGTCGCTGCCCAGATTGTCCAGCTGGGAAAAGGAGAGGCGCTGAATGTGGTCAAACAGCGCCTGACGCAGCGCGCCCGCCGTGCCGACGCTGGCCTTCGCCGCGAAATACTGCGCCGTGACGCTGCACAATAGCCCCACGGCCGCCATCAGCACCAGCGCGCCGAAGCAGAGAAACACCGTCGATTTCTGACCGGCGATCACGCCCGAATCGATCATCCGGGCCACGACGATGGGCACCAGCAGATCGAACATCGCCTCGAGCAGCTTGAACAGCGGCGCGAGGATGCTCTCTCTGCGGTAGCGTTTGAGATATTTTGCAAGACTGCGCATGATAATTCCTCCGATACCGAATCTATCCTTGACAATCTATAGTATAATACGCTATGATGGATATATACAAGATCGATTTTTCACGCTTTGCGATACAAAATATATATGGCAAAGGGGAGAGACTATGGAGCTGCGCCAGCTGGAATACTTTTGCAAGATCGCCGATACGGGCAGCGTGAGCGAGGCCGCCCGGCGGCTCAATATGTCTCAGCCGCCGCTGAGCTATCAGCTGCGCCGGCTGGAGGAGGAGCTGAATGTGAAGCTGCTCTCGCGCACCAGCCGCGGCGTGGAGCTGACCGAGGCGGGACGGCTGCTCTACCGGCGCGCGGGCAGCCTGCTCGAGTACGCCCGTTCCACGCGCGACGAGGTGAGCGAGAGCGGCAAGAAGCGCGTTTTGCGCATGGGCATTACGTCCACCACGGTGCCCACGATTCTGCCCGCGATTACGCGCTATGCGCGCACTCATCCGGACGTGAACTTCGAGGTGCGCGACGGCGCGTCCATGACGCTGCTCCAGCATCTGCTGGACGGCATTATCGACGTGTCGGTGGCGCGCACGCCGCTGCGGCTGGACGAGGTGGAAGCGCTGACGCTGGGCAGCGAGGGCATGATCGCCGTTTCGCCGCCCGAGCAGCAGGTGGAGCGGGACGGCGAGATTACGCTGGAGGATCTCACCGATTGCCCGCTGATTCTCTATCGCCGCTATGAAGCGCTGATTATGAACGCGTTTGCGCGCAAGGGGCTGAAGACCGACGTATTCTGCATCTGCGACGACGCGCGCGACGCCATGCTCTGGGTGGGCGCGGGACTGGCCACGGCGGTCTTTCCGCGCTCGATGAGCAGCCTGTGCGCGGGTCTGCGCATCCGTCCGCTGGCCGAGAAGGAGCTGGAAACGCAGACCGTGCTGATCTGGAAGCGGGACGGCCGCCTGTCGCCCGCCGCGCGGGAGTTCATCGACGCCTGCCGCGAGGAATTTGGCATCGCAAAGTAAAAAAGCGCGCCGCCCGTCGAAATTGATCGATGGGCGGCGCACAAAACGCCTGGCGGAAACGCGCTGCTCCTGCCGGGAGATATGGATTTATTGCGGCGCGTCCGTCTGAATCAGCGCGCGGAATTCCCTGTCGCGGTCGAAGGAGCTGTCGGCAAAGCCCGGAATTTCCTTGAAGGCCTTGCACAGGCTGAGGCTGAATTCGGTCAGCGTGGCGCTGATTTCCGCGTCGGTGTACGGCTGAGCGCCGGAGACGATCAGCGTGGCGAGCGAGTGAACCACCAGCCACATATCGCGGAAATAGTGATCAGCCGTGGCCTCGTCCATGCGATAGACGCGCTGGATCGACTCGCGCGTCAGCGTCTGAGCCGTCTTGAGCGCGGCCATGGCGCCGCTCTGGCCGTTTTCGTCCGGCGAGAGGAAGAGCAGGCGATAGAGCGCCGGTTCCTCGCGCGCAAAAGCAATGTACTTCATGCCTACGCCCAGAAAGGGAACCTCGGCCGTCAGTCCCTCGGCGATGTACTTGCGATAGAGCGCCTCAGCCGAGCGGCGCATCTCGGCGCGCACCTCATCCATGGAGTTGAAGTAGGTGAATATCGGGCGCGTGGAAACGCCCAGCGCCGCGCCGATATCGCGCGTCGTGACCGCGCCCACGCCCTTGACCCGTGCGACGTCCAGCGCCGCGTTGACGATTTCTTCCTTTGTAAACTTGACCTTCGGAGGCATGAAAGCTCGCCCTTTCAAACGATAATGAACGATGCACTTGTGCATCACCTGTTATTTTAACCGTCAAATGCGGCCATGTCAACGGACAAATATGGCAAATTAGCGAATTTATTGGCTGCGCGCGACCAGCAGGAAGCGGTGAATCCGTCCCTCAATGCGTCCGTTTTCCTCAATCAGGCGCTGGGCGCGGAAGAGTGCATCCCGGCAGGCGTCCACGCTGAAGCCGGGAAACTCCCACTCGATGATGCGCGCGAACCATACCAGCGCGCCCACATCGTAAAAGACGATCGGCCGGAAGCACTCCCGCGCGTCCAGTATGTCGAAGCCCTGCGCTTCAAAGGCGCGCGCGGCCTTGCCGGCATATTGCCCGGGGAAGGGCAGGGGAATATCGCCCAGCAGCAGCCGCACCAGCTCGCGGTCGTTCTCCGCGCCCACCTGCTGCGTGATAAACAGGCCGCCCTTTTTCAGCGTGCGGCGGATTTCGGCGGCGTTCCAGTCGCCGTGCCGGTTGATAATCATGTCGAGCGACGCGTCCTCGAAGGGCAGGCTGTCCGCGCCGCCCTCCCGAAAGTCGATCCCCAGCGGCAGCAGGCGCTCGCGGCACAGCTGGGCGTTGGGCGGATAGGCCTCGCAGGCCGCCGTGTTGGCGCAGGGGTGTCCCAGTGAGAGCAGGAACTCGCCGCCGCCGGTGTCAACGTCCATAAGGCGCATATCGTCTCTCAGATGGTCGAGTATGACCTGTCGGTAATCCCACGGAACGTCGGTTTCCTCCGTGTAGCGCCCCGCGATGTGCGAAAAATCCCAGCCGTGGATGTGCGCGCAGTCCTCCTCGCGCTTCCATTCGGCGATCAGCTTTTCGCGATCGGTCATGTGTTTTTCTCTCCTTTTCGGATGCGGTTTGCGATGATCTCGGCGATCTGATCGGGCGTGAGCGCGTCCGTGTCGATCTTTTCAGTGTCCATGCGCTCGTACAGCGGCAGTCGGGCGACGCTGCGCTCGATCACGTCCCGCTCGCGCTTTCCGCTTTGCACGTCGGCCTCGAGCCGCGCCCTGAGCGCCTTTTCGGAGACCATGAGCGTGAACAGGCGCGCGTTCACGTCCGTCAGATCGAGCCGGCGGAGGATGTTCTCCGCAATGGCCTTATCCTGCATGACCCAGCAGAAAACGACGTTCTCCCATGCGCCGCACCGCAGGAAATTGCCCAGCATGGCGCAGATGTTGTCGACGACGACGGCCTTCGTCTCGTCGGTGACGGTGAACGGCCGCATATCCCAGCACCAGTCGCCGTCCAGAAGGACGCACGGCTCGAGGCGGCTTTGAAGCGCGCGGCAGACGGCGGTCTTGCCCGCGCCCATCGTGCCGTTTACAAAGATCAGGTTTTTCACGGCCGCTTCTCCAATGCGCCGGCCTTGACGCGCGCGCCGCTTTCGTCGGTCAGGTAAACGTCGACGCTGCCCGACGCGTCTTTGTAGTCGGCGGTCAGCGCGTATTCGCCCGCCGAATAGGCTGTGACGGCGTAGTTATAGGACTTGTCGAACGTCTCGTCCAGCAGAGACGCGCCGGTATCGTCCGTGACGGTGAGATGAATTTCGCCCGCGCGCAGCTTTACGTCGGCGTGGAACGCATAGCCCTCGGGCACGGCGTAGACGGCGGTTTCCGTTTTCGTGACGCGCTGCGGCAGCGCCAGCGCGAGGATGAGCGCGATCGCCGCCAGCGGCAGTATGACGCGCGGGGCGAGGAACAGAAGCCAGTTCTTATCGGATGGCTTTTTCATGGCGGTAAAATCTCCCTTCCGCGATTGATTTTTCTATAGTATAGCATATTCGGACGCGCGCCGCGACAAAACGGACGCTTTTTTACGGATTTTAAACATCGTCTGTTGCACATCACGGGAAATCGTGCTATAGTAAGCGAAGTTATTGACAAAAAGGAGCGAAAAAGCGTGAGATACGAACGGGCGCGGAAGGCGCTGATTTTCTGGACTGTGTTTGTCGGGCTGGGCGCGGTGGCGGGCGCGGCCTGTATGCTGATCGACCCGACCGGCGGCATTATGGGCATGGACGCGATGCTGCCGTATTTTCAAAAGCTGCCCTTTGCGGATAAGGTGTTTCAGGATTTTCGGTTTTCGGGCTGGGCGCTGCTCATCGTCAACGGGCTGACCAATCTGACGGCGGCGGGGCTGCTGCTGGCGAGAAAGCGTGCGGGCGCGGTCTGCGGCGGCGTTTTCGGCGTGACGCTGATGATGTGGATCTGCATACAGTTTTATATGTTCCCGCTCAATTTCATGTCAACCGCCTATTTTATATTCGGTCTGGCGCAGGCGGCGACCGGCTGGGCGGCGGTGGTGTTCGAGCGGCAGGAGCGCTTTGACGATGGCGCGAAGGACTGCGCGCACATCGGCGAGAATCCGCGCCGGCTGGTGGTTTATTTTTCGCGCATGGGCTATGTCCGGCGGCAGGCGCTTCTCGAGGCCGACCGCACCGGCGCGCAGCTATACGAGATCAGATCGACCGAGCGCACGGAGGGCACGCTCGGCTTCTGGTGGTGCGGGCGGTATGGCATGCACCGCTGGGATATGCCCATAGAGCCGATCGGCGTCGATCTGACGGCGTATGATCACGTCACGATCTGTGCGCCCATCTGGGTGTTCGCGCTTTCCGCGCCCGTGCGCGCGTTCTGCCGCCAGGCGAAGGGGAGGATTCGCGAGGCCGACTACATACTCGTCCATCACACGCGCGGCCGCTATGAAAACGCCGCGGACGAGATGGACGCGCTGCTCGGTTTGCGGCGCACGGGCTTTAGGAGCATCCGCTGCGTCACGGGGCGCTACAGCGGGCAGTGATATAGCGACGGAACGGGCCGCGGCTCGCTCCGTTTTTTTTTGTGTTGGCGCGCGGTGAAAAGCGGCTATCTCTTCGAGAGAGAATGACCTCATCCGCCGCCCGTGGATGGAATTTTTCACATAAGGGAAGGCTTGAGAAGACGGACGCGCGGCAATGCGCAAAACGCGGAGAACGGCCATATCGCCTGATCATGAAAGACGCTTTCAAGGGGAAAAAGGCCATTTTCTTGCGAACGTTTTTTCTTGTCAATGATCGCAAGGTGTGATATACTGTTTATGTAGGAAAGAGAGGGGGGGAAGCGGCATGGACGTGTCGCGGCTGATTTTCCATTGCGACTGCAACAACTTTTTCGCGTCCTGCGAATGTCTGGATCATCCGGAGCTGAAGAATATGCCCATGGCCGTGGCGGGCGATCCGCAGGACAGGCATGGCGTCGTCGTGGCCAAAAACGAGCTGGCCAAGCGCGCGGGCGTAAAGACCACCGACACCGTATGGGCGGCGAAGCGCAAATGTCCGGGCATTGTGTTCGTGCCGCCGCGGCATAAGCTGTACGCGCAGATTTCGCGCGCGGTCAACGCGATCTATCTCTCCTATACCGACTATGTGGAGCCGGCTTCGATCGACGAGAGCTTTCTCGATCTCACCGGCTGCTTAAACTATTACGGCATGACGGCGGGCGAGCTGGCCGACGAGCTGCGCCGCCGCGTGCGCGAGGAAATCGGCGTAACGATCTCCGTGGGCGTGTCGTTCAACAAGACGTTTGCCAAGATGGGCAGCGACTATAAAAAGCCGGACGCGACCACGATCATCACGCCGGAGAACTATCGCGCGCTGCTCTGGCCGCTGCCTGTGTCCGAGATGCTGTTCGTCGGCAGGTCGTCGGCGGCGCGGCTGGCCGAGAAGGGGATCGATACCATCGGCGCGCTGGCCGCGCAGCCCGAAAAGCGGCTGATCGAATGGATGGGCAAGAGCGGCGCGGCGCTGTGGCGCGCCTGCAACGGGCTGGACGACGCGCCCGTTCACCTCTACACCGACCGCGCGGAGAGCAAGAACATCAGCCGCGGCATGACGTTTCGGCGCGATCTTGTCAGCGAGGATGAGGTGCGGCTGGGCGTGAGCCGGCTCTCCGAAAAAGTGGCCGAGCAGCTGCGGCGGGAGGGGCTGCGCGGCGGCGTGGTGCAGGTACACATCCGCACGCCGCAGCTTAACAACATATCGCGGCAGGCGACGCTGCCCTACGGCGTGTGTACGCAGCGCGATATTGCCGACGGCGCGATGGCGCTTTTGCGCGCGCACTGGCGCATCGGGCCGGACAATCCGATCCGCGCCATCACAGTGGGCGTGAGCGCCCTCACGCGCATGGGTGAAAGGCCGGAGCAGATCAGTCTGTTCGATCTGGAAAGCGCGCAGGACGTCCGCTCCTACGCCGCGCGTGAAAAGCGGGAAAGGCTCGAAAGCGCCGTGGACAAAATCCGCCTGAAGCACGGCGGCGGCGCGGTGATCCACGGTTGCCGAAGGGCCGCGGACATCGGACTGGACGCCGGCGAGCGCGGCGGCGACGAGGACGATTGAACGAGAAAAGCCGGGCGTATACGCCCAAAGTCTGCGCATGAGGTCTTGCAGTGCCGGTAACGCCGCCGGATCCTGGAGCGAATGGCGATAACGTGTCCTTTATGCCGGTTGAGGAGAAGAGGTTCAAAGGGCGCGCTTCATCCGTCTGAGGAAGCGTGGGAACCGGAGTATGTTTCGAAAGCCCGTTAAACCGCCATTTTGGCGGCATTGGCGCTGCTTTGAATCTTGGCGTCGGGTTGCCGGATCGTTTCTTTTGCAAACGCATCGGGCGGCTGAGAGGATCGCTTCGAGCATTTTTTTTGCGGATTGCTCTTGACAGGCGCTTTGAAGACGATTATAATAGAAATATCTTTTCAAACGAAAGGGGTTGGGCATGATGACTGTTGATTTTGAGGGAACGACCGCCTGACAGCTGCACACGCGGCCAAATTGCGGGAGCGCGCTCTTATGGGGCGGGCTTGGATCGCGTATGGCCGAGAACAGACCTTTCGCTTTGTCCGATATTGATAAGACGCGTCTGCCGGTTCTGCGCGCCCTGTTTTTCCATATTGTTTTGAGTGGGAAAAGGGCGGCGGCTTATTCGGCGTATTGAGCGTCCTTTTCAGCGGAGCATACCGAATGGGTGTGTTCCGCTTTTTGTGTGCCTTTTTGGATCGTCGGGTGGTCGCCGGTCACGTCATGAAGAAAGCCGCGCAAGCGCCCCATAAACAAAGCACGGCGCGCGGAGAGACGAGCTGGTTTAGACAGCATGACCGCCGCGTCTGTCCGCGGCGCCGGACGAAAAGCACCGCGCCCCGCCGGAAATCCGCTGAAGGGAGAAGGAACGCTATGCGTCGCTCCGGGCGGCTTGGCGGCGCGCCCAACGCGCGTACTTCCCCCAACGGAAGCGCGCAGACGATCAGGAGGACAAGGCATTGAATCATCAAATTGATACGCAATATGAACAGAATACTCAGAACAATACGACTCGGCGCGCGCGCGTGACCGCCGTGCATCGCGAACGATACGCGCTCTCGCTGGACGGGAATACGATCTACGGCCGGCTCAAGGCGGCGGCCTGGCGCGAGAGCGGCGCGCTCTATCCCACCGTGGGCGACTGGGTGGAGATCACGCCCAATCCGCAGGGCGACGCGCTCATCACGGCGCTCGAGCCGCGCAGGACGCTCTTCCGGCGCAGCGACGGCTTCGGCAAACGCGGCGTGCAGGCGGTGGCGGCGAATTTCGAGAGCGTGTTCATCG
>OLPR01003258.1_pt1 | contig 11046 bp, 10 predicted proteins | sample 1672761 | NCBI WGS metagenome assembly OLPR01 (sample SAMEA3136721, study PRJEB25190) | human gut metagenome | biome: human gut; feature: human-associated habitat; material: faeces | place: Austria | collected 2013 | reverse complement strand
TAAGGGTGGTGAGATATATGGCTAAGAAAAGTTCTAAGAAACTTAAAAGAAAAAGAGTTAAGCGTATTATTCTTGTTACTTTGTTGTGCCTTGGAATTAATGCATATGTTTTGTACTCTGTGGGTTCTATTTTGAAGGATGTTCACACTATGAAGAATGAGGATAAAGAACTTAATGTTAAACTTGATAATTTGAAAGATGAAGAGGAAGTTCTTAAATCTGAGGTTAAGAAGTTAAAGGATCCAGTTTATGTTGCTAAGTATGCTAGAGAAAAGTTTTTGTATTCTGGTGATAATGAGTATATTATTAGGATGAAATAATAACTTAAGGTTATTATTTTTCTATTGATTATTAATATGTTTTGATGTATTATATTTTTTTGATGAGTGGTGATTGTTTTGAAGGATGTTAATAAGTTTTTGATTAATATTTTAGAAAAGGATGATGTTATTGTACTTGGATGTTCTGGAGGGCCGGATTCTATGGCTCTTATGGATGTTCTTTTAAAGCTTAGAGGGAAGTTAAATCTTTCTATTATTTGTGCTCATGTTAATCATAAGCTTCGTGTTGAAAGTGATGATGAAATGGTTTGGCTTGAGGGCTTTTGTAAGGAAAATAATGTTGTTTTTGAAAAGATGATTATTAATAATTATGGTGATGATAATTTTCATAATGAGGCAAGAAATTTTAGGTATAATTTTTTTGAGAGCCTTGTTCATAAATATGGTGCTAAATATTTGATGACGGCTCATCATGGTGATGATTTAATGGAAACTATTCTTATGAGAATTGTTAGAGGTTCTACGCTAGGGGGTTATGCTGGTTTTAGAAAGATTTCTTGTCATGGTGATTATTCTATAGTTCGTCCTCTTGTGTATATGACTAAGGATGAGTTACTTAATTATGATAAGGATAATGGTATTGCTTATGTTGTTGATAAGTCTAATTTTTCTGATAAGTATACTCGTAATAGGTATCGTAAGGAAGTGTTACCTTTTTTAAAACGTGAGGACAGTAATGTTCATTTAAAGTTTCTTAAGTATAGTGAGTTGCTTTTTGAATGTGATGATTATTTGAACTGTTTGACTAATGATTTTGTTAAGACTTTGTATAATGATAAGTGTATTGATATTAATAAATTTAAGGCTCTTGATAGTGTTATTCAGAGTAAACTCATTAATAAGCTTTTAGAATCTTTTTATGAGGATGATATGATTCTTATTACTGATGTTCATACTGATTTGATTAAGTCTCTTGTTTATTCTAATCGTGCTAATAGTAGTATTTATTTACCTAATGCTGTTAAGGTTTTTAAGAGTTATGATAAGATTTTTTTTAAGAGGGAAACTGAACAGATTGATAATTATGAGATTGAGTTATTAGATTATGCTAATTTACCTAATGGTAAGAATATAAAGGTTGTTGAGGATTCTTTGATTAATAACAATAATTATTGTAGGCTTAGTTGTCGTGATGTTGTTTTACCTCTTCATGTTAGAACTAGAAAGTCTGGCGATAAGATGAAGGTTAAGGGGCTTAATGGCTCTAAGAAGATAAAAGATATTTTTATTGATAGTAAGGTTCCTATGAGTCAAAGGGATTTGTGGCCTGTGGTTGTGGATTCTACTGATAAGATAGTTTGGCTACCTGGTTTAAAAAAATCTAAGTTTGATGTTCAAAAGGATGAAAAGTGTGATATAATACTTAGGTATTATTAGAAGGAGGAATTATGGTTAAAAAAGATAATAAGAAAAATTTTATATCATATGGGTTAATTTTTTGTTTCTTTATTGCTGTGTTTTTAGTTTTTAATTCTCTTGGTAGTAAAGATAATAATTTGACTTATGATGAATTTATGAAAGATTTAAATAGTGGTAAGGTTACTGAGCTTACTCTTACTCCTAAACAAACTTCTGCTGTGTATGAGATAAATGGTAAATTGGAAGGTTATAGTAAAAATGAAGAGTTTACTATTAAGGTTCCTTATTCAGATAGTGTTGTTTCTGAAATACTTAAGGTTGCTGATAGTGAGAATTTGAAGGTTAATGTTAATAAGGATCCTGAGGGGACTTCTATTTGGAAGGTTATTATTAATTTTTTACCTTTTGTACTTTTGGTAGGATTTGCATTTTATTTTCTTACTAGACAAGTTGGTGGTGCTAATAAATCGTTTGATTTTGGTAAGAGTAAGGCTAAGCTTCATTCTGATAAGGATAAAGTTACTTTTGATAATGTTGCTGGTCTTGTTGAAGAAAAGTATGAGGTTAAGGAACTTATTGATTTCTTAAAGAATCCTAAAAAATATATAGAACTAGGAGCTAGAATACCAAAGGGTATACTTATGGTAGGGCCTCCTGGTACAGGTAAAACTTACTTATCAAGAGCTGTAGCTGGAGAAGCTGGAGTACCATTTTTCAGTATAAGTGGTTCTGATTTCGTTGAAATGTTTGTTGGGGTTGGAGCATCTAGAGTTAGAGATTTGTTTGAACAAGCTAAGAAAAATGCACCAGCAATAATATTTATAGATGAAATCGATGCTGTTGGTAGAAAAAGAGGAGCTGGTCTTGGCGGAGGTCATGACGAAAGAGAGCAAACTCTTAACCAATTACTTGTTGAAATGGATGGTTTCGGAGTAAACCAAGGTATAATAATAATGGCTGCTACAAACAGACCAGATATATTAGACCCGGCTTTACTTAGACCAGGAAGATTTGATAGACAAATAGTTGTAGGTGCACCAGACGTAAAAGGTAGAGAAGCAATATTTAAAGTGCATTCTAAGAATAAGCCTTTAGCAGATGATGTAAACATAGAAGTATTAGCAAGAAGAACACCTGGATTTACTCCAGCTGATATAGAAAACTTAATGAATGAAGCAGCTATACTTACTGCTAGAAAAAGAGAAAAGAAAATTCATATGGAAACTATAGAAGAAGCTATAACAAAAGTTATAGCAGGTGTAGCTAAAAAATCTAGAGTTATAAGTGAACCTGAAAGAAAACTTACTGCTTACCATGAAGCAGGGCATGCAGTTTGTGCACATGTTCTACCTCATGTAAGTCCAGTACACCAAGTTACAATAGTTCCAAGAGGAAGAGCTGGAGGATTTACTATGCAACTTCCTGTTGAAGATAAGTTCTATGCAACTAAAAATGAAATGAAAGAAAATATAGTTGTGTTACTTGGTGGTAGAGTAGCTGAAGAATTAACTTTAGATGATATATCTACAGGAGCATCAAATGACTTAGAAAGAGTTTCAGCAACTGCTAGAAATATGGTTACTAAATATGGTATGAGTGAAAAATTAGGACCTATGACATTTGGAGACTCAGATGATGAAGTATTCTTAGGAAATAGCTTTGCAAGTAAGCAGAATTATTCTGAAGAAGTAGCTTATGAAATAGATAAGGAAATCGGAAGAATAGTTGATGAGTCATACAAGCAAACTAAAAAGATACTACAAGATAATATGGATAGGCTAGAATATGTAGCTAAAGCATTATTAGTATATGAAACGTTAGATGCAGAACAATTCCTAAAAGCATTTAATAAGGAATTGCCATTAGATGTTTTAGAAACAAAAAAAGATGACGAAACAAATAATAGCGAAGCCGTTGAAAAGAAAGAAACTTTATCTAGAGAATTACAATCAGATACTGATTTAAATAGAAGAGATGAATTTTCTCAGGGAAAAATAGATAAAGATGAAAATAAATAATAAAAAAGAGCCTTTAAGGCTCTTTTTTATATATAGAAAGATAGTATTAAATAAAAAATATAAATAATTTATATGAAAATATAATTAACTATCCAATAAATTTTAAAATAGACACTATAAAAAAATAGAGTTTTTAATGTTAGAGGTACAAATTAAAGACTATATATTAACTTATATAGATATAATGTATAATTTATAATAATTACTAATATTGAATAGAGGTTGGACATGAGAGATAAAATAATAGAAACTATACTTGATAGTAAGGATGAATTTATTTCAGGAGAAGAATTATCTAAAAAGTTAGGTATATCTAGAGCTGCAATATGGAAGCATATGAAAGTTCTAAAAGAAGAAGGATATAATATTGAATCTGTAAATAGGAAAGGGTATAGATTAATAGAAGACCCAGAAGATTTGCTAACATATCAAAATATTTCTCATAAACTAGAAACTAAGATTATGGGGAACAACATAGTTCATTTTGAAACTATAGACTCTACTAATGATTATGCTAAAAAAGTAGCATCACAGGAGCCAGAGGGAACGGTGATTATTAGCGAGGAGCAAACAAAAGGAAAGGGAAGAATAGGTAGGCAGTGGCATTCTAAATCTAAAGAAGGTATTTGGATGAGTATTATATTAAAACCAAATATGATACCTCAAAAAGCTCCATTTATAACTTTGATAGCTGGAGCTAGTATAGCTAAAGTTTTAAATGATTTAGGGGTGCAAGCAAATATAAAGTGGCCAAATGATATTATAATAAATAATAAGAAGGTTGCAGGTATTCTTACTGAACTATCAGCAGAAATCGATAGAATAAATTATATTATCCTAGGAATAGGTATAAATGTTAAAACTATGGAGTTTTCTCAGGAAATATCTGAAATTGCGACTTCATTATATAAAGAAGGCCATAAAATATCTAGAGTTGATATAATAAGAAAGATATTAAAGGAATTTGAAAATTTATATTTACAGTATATAAATAAAGAATTAAAGGAAGAAACGCTAGATATATGTAGACAACACTCTGCTATTATAGGAAAAGATGTGTACTTGATTAAAGGTGAAGAAAAAGAGTTAGTTAAATGTTTAGATATGAATCAAGAGGGTAACTTAGTAGTACGAACTAAAGATAATATTATAAAGGAAATTATGTCAGGAGAAGTATCGATAAGAGGAGTAAAGGGATATGTATAATAATATATTAGATGTTAAAGGATTAAAAGTAGGACAAGTTGAGGATAGAAATGGATTAACAGGATGTACAGTTGTTATATGTGAGGAAGGCGCTGTATGTGGCGTTGATGTTAGAGGAGGAGGTCCAGGTACACGAGAAACAGACCTATTAAATCCTATAAATATGATTCAAAAAGTACATGCAGTGGTTTTATCTGGTGGTTCAGCTTTTGGACTAGAATCTACATGTGGTGTAAGTAAATATTTAGAAGAGAATAACATAGGTTTTGATGTAGGTGTTGCTAAGGTACCTATAGTTGTAGGAGCAGTATTGTTTGATTTAGGAGTTGGAAATCCGAAGTCTAGACCTAATATAGAGATGGGATATAGAGCTTGTCAGGTAGCAAGTGATACAAAGTTAAACCAAGGTAATTTTGGTGCAGGTTGTGGAGCTACAGTAGGTAAAATAAAGGGTATAGAGTATGCTATGAAGGGTGGAATAGGTAGTCATTCAATTAAACTTCCTAATGGATTAGTTGTATCTGCTTTAGTTGCGGTTAATGCTTTTGGTGATGTATATGAAAATGGAAAAGTGATAGCAGGGGTTATGGATGATGAAAAGAAAAATGTGCTAAATAGTTATGAGTTGATGAAAAATGGAGTTAATAAAGGAGGATTTAGTATAGATAATACTACAATAGGAATTGTAGCTACAAATGCTAAATTAGATAAAGCGGGATGTAAGAAAGTATCTCAAATGGCTCATAATGGATATGCAAAAGCAATATTCCCTATACATACTCCTCATGATGGAGATACTATATTTACTATGGCTACGGGAGAAGTTGAAACGGATATTACCCTTTTAGGATCTTTAGCTACAGAGGTTGTAGAAAAAAGTATAATAAATGCAATAAAAAATGCGGAGTCTATAGGAGAAATACGTTCATATAAAGATATAGCTCGTACTCAAGAATTATTGACAATGTAAATTACTATTGATACAATTGTTTTGTTATAGCAGGTATCTAATTTTTAGAGCTTGACTTTACTATAGCGAAAAATAAAATTTAGAAGTCCGGCATCTTTTATGAGCTGGAACGGAGGTGTATTTTTATGATGAATTTAAAGTCATCGAAAGAAGAAGTGTCAAATCCATCAGAACTAAAAGTTGTGGAAGCAGAAGTTGTGATGGAATCACCAGAGGTTTTGAAAGTTAAATCAAGACCTGTAAAAAAGGTTGATGTTAGAAAAATGGCGATAATAGGAGTATTAGCGGCAATTTCTATTATGTTATCTATGACGCCTTTAGGGTTTATTCCTATAGGACCAACAAATGCAACTATAATGCATATACCTGTAATTATAGGTGCAATAGTAGAAGGACCTTTAGTTGGTATTACGGTAGGATTTATATTTGGAGCGACAAGTTTATTAAAAGCGCTTACTATGCCTACAATAACTTCTTTTGCATTTATAAATCCATTGGTATCTATATTACCAAGGATGCTTATAGGTGTAATAGCTTATTATGTTTATAAGCTTACTATTAAATTTACTAAGAATGTTTTTGTATCTGGGTGGATAACAGGAGTTGTAGGATCTTTAGTTAACACAGTAGGTGTACTAGGGATGATATATATATTGTATGGAGCTAGATATGCTGAGGCTTTAGGAGAAAGTGCATCAGCAGCAAAAACTTTAATATTAACACTAGGAGCAACAAGCGGAATACCAGAAGCTATTGTTGGAGGCTTTGTTGTATCAGCTGTTTGTATAGTTTTTAATAAAAGGAAAAAATAGAAGGAAGGTTAATGATATATGCTTTTAGTATTTGACGTTGGAAATACCAATATGGTTTTAGGGCTATATAAAGGTAAAGAGCTTATAAAGTATTGGAGAATAACTACGGATAAATATAAAACATCTGATGAATATGGGATTTTAATAAGTAACTTATTCCAATATGAGAATATAGATATGAACTGTGTAGAAGATGTTATAATATCATCTGTAGTGCCTGATGTTATGCATTCTCTTGAAAACTTTTGTAAAAAGTACTGTAAAAAAGAACCTAAGGTTGTAGGTCCTGGTATAAAGACAGGATTAAATATAAAATATGATAATCCTAAACAAGTTGGAGCTGACAGAATAGTGAATGCTGTTGCATGTGTTGAAAAATATGGTACGCCTGTTATAGTCGTTGATTTTGGGACAGCTACTACATTCTGTGCAATAACAAATAATGCAGAGTATTTAGGTGGAACTATAGCACCAGGTATAAAAATATCTAGTGAAGCATTATTCCAAAGAGCTTCTAAACTACCTAGAGTTGAACTTGTTAAGCCAGGTACAGTTACATGTAAGAATACAGTATCTGCTATGCAAGCTGGTATAATATATGGCTATGTAGGGCTAGTTGAAAAAATAATAGATATGATGAAGAAAGAGTTAAATCAAGAAAATGTTAAAGTTATAGCTACAGGTGGATTATCTACTCTTATTGCTTCAGAAACTAAAAGTATAGATCATGTAGATAGATTTTTAACACTAGATGGTTTAAGAATTTTACACGAAAAGAACAAAGAATAGCATAGGGGAATTGGGTAATATAAATCCAATTCCTTTTTTTAAATATTAATAAGTTTTAAATTTAGGAGGAGACAAAAATGAAAATAGGCAACTTAAATTTAGATAATAGAGTTTTTCTATCACCTATGGCTGGAGTAACAGACCTTCCATTTAGACTGATTTGTAAAGAACAAGATTGTGGAATGTTGTATACAGAAATGGTTAATGCAAAAGCTTTATGTTATGACGATCAAAATACTAAGAAAATGTTGAAAATAGAGGAGGAAGAACATCCTGTTGCAATACAAATATTTGGTTCAGATCCAGAATATATGGGTGGAGCTGCAAAAATATTAAATTCATATCCAAATGAAATATTAGATATAAATATGGGATGTCCAGCACCTAAGGTTGTAAAAAATGGTGATGGATCTGCTCTTTTAAAAAATCCTGAATTAGCAGCTAAAGTTTTAAAGGCTGTAGTAGGGAACTCTGAAAAACCAGTTACTCTTAAAATAAGAAAAGGTTGGGATGATACATGTATAAATGCAGTAGAAATTGCTAAAATTGCAGAAGATTGTGGAATAAGTGCAATAGCTATACATGGTAGAACAAGAGAGCAATATTATTCAGGTAAAGCAGATTGGGATATAATAAGACAAGTTAAAGAAAATGTAAGTATTCCTGTTATAGGAAACGGAGATGTATTCGAAGTAGAAGATGCAATAAATATGTTAAATCAAACTAATTGTGATGCTATAATGATAGGTAGAGGAGCACAAGGAAACCCTTGGATATTTAAAAGGATAAATCATTATATGCAAACTGGTGAAATATTACCAGAACCTACATTAGAAGAAAAAATAAATACTGCTAAAAAACATTTAAAACTAGCAGTAGAGGAACATGGAGAATATGTTGCTGTAAGAGAGATGAGAAAACATATTGCTTGGTACTTAAAAGGACTTAGAAATTCAGCTAGAGTTAGAGACGAAATAAATAAAATTGAAAGCTATGAAGAGGTAGTTAATAAGCTAGAAAGCTATATGCAAGACTGCTTGACATTAGAATAATAGTAATCTATAATATACCGCATAAATTAAAACAAAATATGTAATAATCTAAATAAGCTTTGGGAGAAATCCCAAATACATAGTGAAGGAGTTGTAGGGGTTATGGAAGATAAGAAGGAAATACTTTTAACTCAAGAAGGATATCAAAAATTAGAAGATGAATTAGAAATATTAAAAACTGTAAGAAGAAGAGAAGTAGCTGATAGAATAAAGGTTGCTATATCTTTTGGAGACATCTCAGAAAATGCTGAGTATGATGAAGCTAAAAACGAGCAAGCTCAAGTTGAAGAAAGAATAATAAAATTAGAATCAATGATAAGAAGAGCAGTTATCATTGATGAAAGTAAAATAGATTCAAATGTTGTAACAATAGGTTCAATAGTTAAAGTAAATGATATGGATTTTGAAGAAGAAGTTGAATATACAATAGTTGGTTCAGCGGAAGCAGATCCATATGAAGGTAAAATATCAAATGAATCTCCAGTAGGAAAAGCTCTTCTAGGAAGAACTATAGGAGATATAGTAGATGTTCAAGTTCCAGATGGAGTGGCTAAATTTGAAATATTAGAAATAAGAAGATAATAAATTGAGGAGGTAAGTCTATGAACAACGATCAAATGAATAATGATCAACTTCAAGAAGATCTTACAGAAGTACTTAGAGTAAGAAGAGATAAATTAGCTAAATTACAAGAAATGGGTAGAGACCCTTTTAAAGTTAGCAGATATGATAGAACTAGCAATTCTACAGAAATAAAAGGAAACTTTGAAGAATTCGAAGGTAAAGTAGTAAAAATAGCTGGTCGTATAATGAGCAAAAGAATCCAAGGAAAAGCTGGATTTATAGATATACAAGATCAAAATGGAAGAATCCAATGCTATGTTAGATTAGATAGAATAGGTGAAGAAGAATACTCTATATTCTCTACATATGATATAGGGGATATAATAGGTGTTGAAGGTGAAGTATTCAAGACTAAGAAAGAAGAAATATCTGTAAAAGCTAATGAAGTAGTTTTATTGTCTAAATCACTTCAAGTTTTACCAGAAAAATATCATGGATTAAAAGACCAAGATTTAAGATATAGACAAAGATATGTAGACTTAATAGTTAATCCAGAAGTTAAGGATGCGTTCTTAACAAGAACTAAAGCTTTAAAAGCTCTAAGATCATACTTAGATGAAAGAGGATTCTTAGAAGTTGAAACACCAATATTAAATACTATAGCTGGTGGAGCAAATGCTAGACCATTCGTTACTCACCACAATACATTAGATATACCAATGTATATGAGAATAGCTAACGAATTATACTTAAAGAGACTTATAGTTGGTGGATTTGATAAAGTATATGAAATGGGTAGAATGTTCAGAAATGAAGGTATGTCTATAAAGCATAACCCAGAGTATACTGCAATAGAATTATACCAAGCTTATGCAGATTACACAGACATGATGGAAATAACTGAAAATGTTATAGCTCATATGGCTGAAGCTGCTACAGGAAGCATGAAAATAAACTACCAAGGAACAGAAATAGACTTTACACCTCCATGGAGAAGAATGACTATGGAAGAGTGTGTTAAGGAATACACTGGTGTAGATTTCTCTACTATAAACACAGATGAAGAAGCTTTAGCGGTAGCTAAAGAAAAAGGGATAGAAATAACTCCTGGAATGAGAAGAGGAGAGGTTATAAATGCATTCTTCGAAGAATTCGGTGAAGATAAGTTAATACAACCTACATTTATAACTCATCATCCAGTTGAAGTATCACCTCTTGCTAAGAGAAATGTAGAAGATCCAAGAAAAACAGATAGATTTGAAGCTTTCGCTAACAGATGGGAATTAGCTAATGCATTCTCTGAGTTAAATGATCCAATAGACCAAAAAGGAAGATTTATGGATCAATTAAGAAAGAAAGAATTAGGTGATGATGAAGCTTGTGATATGGATGAAGACTTCATAAATGCTTTAGAAGTAGGTTTACCTCCTACAGGTGGCCTTGGAATAGGTATAGATAGAGTTATGATGTTATTAACTAATTCTCCATCTATAAGAGATGTTATATTATTCCCTACAATGAAACCTATAGAAAACAACCAAAACAAAATAGAAGAATAATATTTACATAAAAAGGATTGTGTGTGATTTATAATCAATGCACAATCCTTTTTTTATAAATATAAAGAATCTAAGTTTTAAACTATAACGGATCATTAAGAGGTGTAAACTATATAATATTATGATTTATATAAAAGTATAAATTGAAATATTTATTTTTAACTTTGGAGGTATGTAATTATTTATGGAGTGTAGTTGTAGATTTAAGAAGTTATATCAATAATTAAATATAATTCAAGAGGATAAAAGTAATGTATATGGGTTTGATGATGTTGAATTTATTACGTGTAATGGGGATTATGATTTGGCTGCTAGAAATGCAGACATTATTGTTACTGCAGTAAGTTGTCAAGCTCCATTATTAAAGGCAGATTCA
>OLPR01003255.1_pt1 | contig 11064 bp, 6 predicted proteins | sample 1672761 | NCBI WGS metagenome assembly OLPR01 (sample SAMEA3136721, study PRJEB25190) | human gut metagenome | biome: human gut; feature: human-associated habitat; material: faeces | place: Austria | collected 2013 | reverse complement strand
GGGCAGGCTGCGCATCCGCGGCGTGAGGAGCCGCATGGGGGTCGAATTCTCGTGCCGGGCCGTGGTGCTCACGAGCGGCACCTTCCTCGGAGGGTTGATGCACTGCGGTGCGGCCCATGCCGAGGGGGGACGCGCCGGCGACGCCGCCTCGCACGGCATCACCGAATCGCTCGTGGCCGTAGGTTTTGAGACCGGCCGCATGAAGACCGGCACCCCCGCACGCCTCGATGCGCGGACCATCGATTTCAGCCGTCTGGAGCCGCAGCCGGGAGATGAAAAGCCCGAAAAGTTCTCGTTTTCGCCCGAAACGCACCCCGTCAGCGAGCAGATGCCCTGTTATCTGGTCTACACGTCGCCCGAAGTGCACGCCATTCTGCGCAGCGGATTCGACCGCTCGCCACTCTTCAACGGCACGATTCACGGCATCGGACCGCGCTACTGCCCCTCGATTGAGGACAAGTTGCGCACCTTTGCCGACAAGGAGCAGCACCAGCTCTTCCTCGAACCCGAGGGGCGGACGACGAACGAATACTACCTCAACGGCTTCTCGTCGTCGCTGCCGTGGGAGGTGCAGTGGGAGGCGCTGCACCGCATCGAGGGGTTCGAGCAGCTCCACATCTACCGCCCGGGTTACGCCATCGAATACGACTACTTCCCGCCCACGCAGCTCCTCCACACGCTCGAGACGAAGCGCGTCGCAGGGCTCTACTTCGCCGGGCAGGTCAACGGCACGACGGGGTATGAGGAGGCGGCCGCCCAGGGGCTCATGGCGGGCATCAATGCCCACCTCAAGCTGGCAGGGCGCGAGCCGCTGGTGCTGCAGCGCGACGAGGCCTACATCGGCGTGCTGATTGACGACCTGGTGACCAAGGGGGTCGACGAGCCCTACCGCATGTTCACCTCGCGGGCCGAGTACCGGATTCTGCTCCGGCAGGACAATGCCGACATGCGGCTGACGCCGAAAGGGTATGAAATCGGGCTGATTTCGGAAGAAAGGTATGCTCATTTCCTGCAAAAAAAATCGCTCGTAGAATCGCTTGTAGCCTTCGCCCGCCGGCAGAGTGTCAAAGCATCCGAAATTGAGAGCTATTTGAAATCGCTCAATTCGGAGCCTCTGACACAGGGACGCAAGCTCTACGAGGTATTGATGCGTAACGATGTCACCTTCCGCGGACTGAAGGAGGTGCTGCCGCGGCTCCGCCGCTTCATGGAGGAGGTGGCGATGACCGACGAGGCGATGGAGGAGGCAGAAATCCAAATCAAGTACAAAGGCTACATAGAGCGCGAAAAATTCATTGCCGAGAAGCTCCACCGGTTGGAAAACATACGAATTCCGGCCGATTTCGACTTTTTCTCGATGAATTCGCTTACGATTGAGGCGCGGCAGAAGCTCTCGAAAATCCGACCGGAGACCATTGGTCGGGCCTCGCGCATCCCGGGCGTGTCGCCGGCGGACATCAACGTGCTGCTGGTAAAATTCGGACGATAGGGGAACATACCGCACGCAGCGGCGCAGTGCCGAAAGAAAACTTACTGCGACAGAAGCGGCCGAGGGCAAAGGGAATTCAAAACAGAGCAGGACAGCAAGAGTGTGTTCCACGTGGAACACACTCTTTTTTTTTATTCGCAACAATGGTTCCACGTGGAATAATCAAGTAATAAGAGAGGCCAAACGTTCCACGTGGAACAGAGGACGAGGGAGAAGAAAGGAATAAACAGAAAGAGAAAAAGAAACGGAGGCTGGGAGGACAGAGAGTGAAGGGGGAACAGAGGAAGGGAGGTGGAGAGGTAGAGGTAAAGAGGCAGAAGCGGAGAGGCCCGAAAGAGGAGAGCGGGAGAAGGAGAAAAAAATAGAAAAGAGAAGGAAGGTAGAATAGACAGGAGGTTGAACGGAGGCAATGATTGCCAAAGAGAAATCAATAAAAAAGGGGTGAACCGGAAAGCGGTTCACCCCTGAAAATTGTTTTGGAACGACGGAAGGGGAGCGGACGCAGCTAAATTTTCCGTTGAAAACTCTGCTTGAGAAGTACCGGCTGCCCGGAAGGTCGTTCGAAGCAAAGGTCGGATTACTCGATAATCGTGTTCCAGCCGTGGGTATCCTCGGCACGGCCGTACTGGATATCCTGCAGGAGCGTGTAGAGCTCCATCGAAACCTTACCCACCTCGGTGCCGTACTCGTAGATCTTGTTGGTCTGCATGTCGAAAATCTTGCCAATCGGCGAGATGACGGCTGCCGTACCGCAGGCGCCACACTCCTCGAAGGTGCCCAGCTCCTCGAGCGGAATGGGGCGCTCCTCAACCACCAGACCCATGTCGGCAGCAAGCTGACGCAGGCTCTTGTTGGTAATCGACGGCAGAATCGAAGGCGACTTCGGCGTGATGTACTTGCCCTCCTTGATGCCGAAGAAGTTGGCGGCACCGCACTCCTCGATGTACTTGTGCTGTGCAGCGTCGAGGTAGAGGACGTTCGAGTAGCCCAGACGGTGGGCGTTCTCACCCGAGAAGATGCTGGCCGCATAGTTGCCGCCCACCTTCACGTCGCCCGTTCCACGTGGAGCAGCACGGTCCTGTTCGCGGTCCAAAGCAACCATGATGGGCTTGATACCCGTCTTGAAGTAGGCGCCTACGGGCGATGCGTAGACAATCAGCAGCGCATCCTTGGCCGGCTTGACACCCAGTCCGACCGTCGTGCCGAACATCACGGGACGCAGGTAGAGCGAAGCACCCGTTCCATAGGGAGGAATGTAGGCCTCGTTGCGCTTAACGACCTCGATGCAGGCGTTGACAATCATCTCGGTGGTGGGAACAGGCAGGCAGAGACGCTTGGCCGAAGACTGGAGACGGTGTGCATTCTCCTCGACACGGAAGAGACGAATCTTGCCGTCGACACCGCGGAAGGCCTTCAGACCCTCGAACAGCTCGATGCCGTAGTGCAGACACGAGGCCGACATGTGCATCTTGATGTACTCGTCCTGCGTGACCTCCATCTCGCTCCATTTGCCATCCGTGTAGGAATAGCGAACATTCCAGTCGGTTTTGTGGTAGTCAAAACCCAACTTGCTCCAATCAATTGTTTCCATACTCAATTATTTTAAGGTTTTCCAGTATTTTTCCCATTCATCACAACGCGGAACCATTCCGGAACCTTTTCAATTTTCTATTTTCTTTTTTGCGCTTCGCGGGCGGCAGGGCCGGGCTTCGCTGGCGGCGGGCCTAAGCAGGCAGCAGGGCCTACCCAAATACGCCCGGGAACGCTGTCGAACATGCGCAGCCGCAAATGCGAAGTTCACAAATCGAAGCCTCCTTTTTAACAAAGGAGGACCCGACCAAACGCAATCCGTAAATAAAGAACCCTAAAAAAGCGCGAACTGCAAGCAGAAATCCGCCGAAAGCCTGTCCAGCGGCAAAAGCAGCACCGTTAGCCGACGATGGCGCCGTTGGAGGTCTTCTCGTCGGGTCCCAGCAGGCGCAGCTTGCCCGTGGCATCCTCGCCCATGAGTATCATGCCCCGCGAAACAATCCCCTTGAGCGTACGCGGCGCCAGGTTGACCAGAACCAGCACCTGACGGCCCACAAGCTCCTCCGGGGTGAAGTACTCGGCGATGCCCGAGACGATGTCGCGCTGGTCGATACCCGTGTCGACGGTCAGGTGGAGCAGCTTCTTGGTCTTGGCCACCTTCTCGGCCGAGAGGATGGTCGAAACGCGGATGTCCATCTTCTGAAAATCGTCGAACGTTATTTCATCTTTCTGAGCCTCAACATGTTGCGCAGCTTCAGCAGCGGCATTGGCAGCCTTCGTGGCAGCCAGCTTGTCCAACTGGCGCTGGATGACGTCGTCCTCAATCTTCTCGAAGAGCAGCTCGGGCGTGCCGATGTGGTGGCCCGCCTCAATGAGGTCCGTGGCACCCATGCGCTCCCAGTCGAAGCCCTCGACCGAAAGCATCCGGCGCAGCTTGGCAGCCGAGAAGGGCATGAAGGGCTCGATGGCGATGGCCGTGTTGGCCGTAATCTGCAGCGCCACGTAGAGAATCGTCTTCACGCGCTCGGGGTCGCTCTTGATGACCTTCCAGGGCTCGGTGTCGGCCAGGTACTTGTTGCCGATGCGGGCGATGTTCATCGCCTCCTGCAACGCGGCGCGGAAGCGATAGTTCTCGATGTTGTTTTCGAGCGCCTGCTTGACGGCAGCCACGTCGCGCAGCGCCTCGCGGTCGTACTCCGTAAGCTCGCCGCAGGCCGGTACGACGCCGTCGAAGTACTTCTGCGTCAGCACCAGCGCGCGGTTGACGAAGTTGCCCAGCACGGCCACCAGCTCGTTGTTGTTGCGCGTCTGGAAGTCCTTCCACGTGAAGTCGTTGTCCTTCGTCTCGGGGGCGTTGGCGCAGAGCACGTAGCGCAGCACGTCCTCCTTGCCGGGGAACTCGTCCAGATACTCGTGCAGCCAGACGGCCCAGTTGCGCGAGGTCGAAATCTTGTCGCCCTCGAGGTTGAGGAACTCGTTGGCCGGAACGTTGTCCGGCAGGATGTAGCCGCCGTGGGCGCGCAGCATCGAGGGGAAGACGATGCAGTGGAAGACGATGTTGTCCTTGCCGATGAAGTGGACCATCTTCGTATCCTCCGACTTCCAGTACTTCTCCCAGTCGGGCGTGAGCTCCTTGGTGGCCGAGATGTAGCCAATTGGCGCGTCAAACCAGACGTAGAGCACCTTGCCCTCGGCACCCTCGACCGGCACGGGGATGCCCCAGTCGAGGTCGCGGCTCACGGCACGCGGCTGGAGACCGCCGTCGAGCCAGCTCTTGCACTGTCCATAGACGTTGGTCTTCCACTCCTTGTGGCCCTCGAGAATCCACTGGCGGAGGAACCCTTCGTACTCGTTCAGAGGCAGATACCAGTGACGCGTCTCCCGCTTGACGGGGATGGAGCCCGAGACGGCGCTGTGGGGTTCGATGAGCTCGTCGGGCGAGAGCGTCGAGCCGCACTTCTCGCACTGGTCGCCGTAGGCGCGGTCGTAGCCGCACTTGGGGCAGGTGCCGACGATGTAGCGGTCGGCAAGGAAGGTGCGGGCCTCCTCGTCGTAGTACTGCATCGAGCTCTTCTCGATGAACTTGCCCTCGTCGTAGAGCTTGCGGAAGAACTCCGAAGCGGTCTTGGCGTGGGTGGGCGACGAGGTGCGCGAGTAGATGTCAAACGACATGCCGAGGCGCTCGAACGAACGCTTGATGAGTTCGTGGTAGCGGTCGACAATCTGCTGCGGGGTGACGCCCTCCTTGCGGGCCTTGATGGTGATGGGCACGCCGTGCTCGTCGGAGCCGCAGACCGAGATGACGTCGCGGTGGCGCAGACGCAGGTAGCGGGTATAGATGTCCGAAGGTATGTAAACGCCCGCCAGATGGCCGATGTGAACGGGGCCATTGGCATAGGGGAGCGCCGAAGTGACCAGATAGCGCTTGAATTCTTTAGCCATAGATAACGAGTGGAATATTACTAATTTGTGTCAAAAGTAGTAATTTTTAACAGAAAAGGAAAGCAATCGCGGGGAATTTATTACCAATCGTCAGCCGCGCGCGGAGTCCTCCGCCGGCCGGGGGAGGAAATGGGGGCGAAGCGGTCCGGAAAAAGGGACAAAGGGGACAAAACGGGGCGAAAAGGGGGCGAAAAGGGGGCGAAAAAGGGGAGGCAGAGGAATGGGGCGAAGCGGATGGAAAACAAGGGCCGGGCGGACGGGAAACAGAGGCGGGAGAACAGGAAACAGGGCAGGAGAACAGGAAACAGAGGCCGAGCAGGCGGGAAACAGAGACGGGAAGGGCGGGAATGGTGGAAGGGAGAACGGCGGGGCGGGCAGGAAACAGGGCAGAAAAGAGAGGCGGGATGGGCAGGAAAAAAGGGACGAAACGGACAGGAAGCTGCGAAAAGCGAAAATCGGAAGAGGTGCGGAAAGAGAGAGTCGCAGGGCGGGCGAGAGCAAAGGAAAAGAGAAGGCAAAGCGGCAGCAAAAAGAGGGTGCTGCGTGGCGAAAAAAGAAAAAACTGAAAGGCAGGAAAGGGGCCCGGAGCGGGCAGAAAACAGAGGCTGGACGGACGGGCAGCGGCCGCTGTCGGGAGCCCTTCGGAAATACTCCTTTTCCGGCCCGTAGAGACAAAAAGGGGAGGGGTCCGTAAAGGACTCCTCCCCGTGGTCAAAACGCGCCCTGTGGGGCTATTTCTGTACAATATCGAGCTCGTCGAGCAACCAGCCCGCACCGGCGAACTTGTCGACGATGAAGAGCACGTAGCGGATGTCAACGGCGATGGTGCGCTGCAACTCCGGCTCGAAGGTGACGTCACCCGACATCGCCTCCCAGTTGCCGTCGAACGCCAGGCCGATGAGCTCGCCACGGCCATTCATCACCGGCGAACCCGAGTTGCCGCCCGTAATGTCGCAGTTGGCCAGGAACGCCACGGGCATCTCGCCCCGCTCGTTGGCGTAGCTTCCGAAATCACGCGCCGCATAGAGCTCCTTGAGCCGCTCGGGAACGGTGAACTCGGCGGGATTCTCGGGGTCCTCCTTCTCCATGACACCCTTGAGCGTCGTGTAGTAGTTATACTCGATGCCGTCGGCCGGCGAGTAGGGAAGCACCTGTCCGTAGGTCAGACGGATGGTGAAGTTGGCATCGGGCGCCCACGCCTTGCGGGGCTGCTGCAGCATCAGGCCGGCGATGTACTTGCGCTTGCCCTCGGCATAGGAGGCGTGCTTCTCGCGGTAGGCCGCCGCCAGCTCGAAGTACTTCTTCATCACCGACACCGCCAGCTCCACGGCCGGGTCCTCGGCGATTTTCGCGGGCGCATAGTCATCAATCAGCCCGGCAACACGCTCCCCGGAGGTGAAGAGCGAATGGTCGTAGAGGTAGTCGACATAGGCGTCGATGTCGCCACCGAAGCGTTGGTCGATGACCTCCTCGTAGAACGAGGGCAAATCCTGCATGTGCTCGCGCGTGATGGCAAGCATCCGCTTGGCCACCTTGCGGTCCGTCGCCGGGTTGTAGTCCTTGTACCACTCGGCCAGGACCTCCCTGGCCGCTGCCGGGTCGGGGACGCTGTCGACAAGCTCCATCTTCGAGAGATTGACGAACGCACGGGCGGGCGTCAGCAGCTCGACGGCTCCGAGCAGCGCCTCCGAGATGTACTGCATGCCGGCCTCGTAGGGTGCGGCCTGCTCCTCGGCGCGGCGGATTTTGTCCAGCGCGTCGATGTAGCCCTCCTCGGGCAGCGTCTGCTTCTCGGCCCAGGCCTGGAACGAGGCCTCCTGCGCCTGCTTGCGCTCCATGACGCGGAGCTTGAGCAGCGCCTGCGACATGCCAATCGAGTTCTTCCAGTAGTTCGACGAGCGGGCATACTTCGAGGCGTACTGAATCCGCACGGCGTCGTCGGCCATCATGTCCTCCCAGAGAATCTCCTGACGCTCGCCGCGGATGAAGATGCGCTGCGGGTTCTGCGTCTCGAGCAGGTTCTTCATCTCGAACGAGGTCATGTAGCGCTCCGTCGAGCCGGGGAAGCCCATAATCATGGCGAAGTCGTTCTCACTCACGCCGTTGAGCGACACCTTGAGGTACTTCTCGGCGCGGTAGGGGACATTCTCGGGCGAGTAGTCGGCCGGACGGTTGTCCTTGCCGGCGTAGACGCGGAAAATCGAGAAGTCGCCCGTATGGCGCGGCCACATCCAGTTGTCCGTATCGCCGCCGAACTTGCCAATCGACGAGGGGGGAGCGCCCACCAGACGCACGTCGCGGTAGACCTCCATGACGAACGAGAAGTACTGGTTGCCGCCGAAGAACGAGCGCACGATTACCTCCATGCCGGGGTTCTCCTCTGCGAGGCGGTCGCGGACGGCCTTGATGTTTTCGGTCGTGATGCGCTCGTACTCCTCCTGCGAGGCGATGGAGGGGACGTTGCCCACGATGTCGGCCGTCACGTCGCCGATTTTGCGGATGAAGCGCACCTCGAGCCCCGGTGCGGGGAGCTCCTCGGCCTCGGACATTGCCCAGAAGCCGTTCTTCAGGTAGTCGTGGTCGACGGCCGAGAGCTGCTGGATGGACTCGTAGCCGCAGTGGTGGTTGGTGAAGAGCAGGCCGCGGGGCGAGACGATTTCACCCGTGCAGCCGCCGCCGAAGATGACGACGGCATCCTTGAGCGAGGAGTTGTTGACGCTGTAAATCTCCTCGGCCGAGAGTTTGCAGCCGCGCTCCTTCATCGCCTTGATGTTCATCTTCTGGAGGTAGGGCAGCAGCCACATGCCCTCGTCCGCCAGCGCCGTGAGCGACAGGAAGGCCGCTCCGAGCAGCAAAAGCATTTTCTTCATAAAAATCGGTGTTGTGGTTTATTGGATTTGTCAGGTTTTTTCCAGATTATTTCCAGGTTTGCCGGGCCGTTCGGTTTCTCCGGGCCTTCCGGTTGTTCGGGCTCCCGGCAGCAACGGAAGGGCCCATCGGAGGGGGCAGCCCCTCTCAGCGGATGACCTTGCACTTGCCGCTCACGCGGAGGATGTCGAGCCGCACCACCTCGGTGCGGTGGAACGACTTCTCGGCGTAGCGCATTCCCACCTCCACGTCGTCGGGCGAATACTTCTCCAGAAGCAGCCCGAGGGCCTGCATCCGCTCCCCCTCGTCGAGGCCGCGCACGGCCCGGCACTCCACGACGATGCTCTCGTAGGCGGTCGTGAAGCGCTCGGGGCAGACCCGCGTGCGCCCCACTACGCAGAAGGTGACCCGCGGCGAGCGCTCCACACAGCGCAGCTTGCGCCCCTCGGGGGCACAGTGGATGTAGAGCGCACCGGCGCCGTCCCAGACGTAGCTCAGCGGCACGCCGTAGGCGCCCCCCTCCTCCCGGTCCGAGACCATGGCCAGAAAGCCGTACTCGCCTCCGCGCAGCAGCTCCTCGGCCCGCTCGGGGTCGAGCAGGCGGTCACGCCGCCGCACCGTCGCGTTGTCGTAGGGAAGCATCGCCTCAGCGGATGGCAATCATGTTGCGAATCGAGCGCTCGGCGGCGCGGCGCACCTCCTCGTCGAGCTCGATTTCGGGCGACTCGTGCTCGAGGCACTCGGCGATGTTCTCAAGCGTCACCATCTTCATGTACTTGCAGTTGTTGCAGGCGCACGTCTCGTCGTCGGGCGGTGCGGGGATGAAGTGCTTGTCGGGGTAGCGGCGCTGCATCTCGGCGAGGATGCCCGCCTCGGTGACGACGATGAACTCCTGCGCATCGCTGCGGCCGCAGTAGTCGAGTATTCCGGCCGTCGAGCCGACGTAGTCGGCCGCCTCGAGGATGTAGGCGCGGCACTCGGGGTGGGCCACCACCCGTGCGGCGGGGTGCTCACGCTTGAGGGCCAGCAGCTTCTCGAGCGAGAACTCCTCGTGGACGTGGCAGGCGCCGTTCCAGAGCACCATGTTCCTGCGTCCGGTGAGCTTCTGGATGTAGGAGCCCAGGTTGCGGTCGGGGGCGAAAATCAGCGGCTGGTCGGCCGGCAGCGACTCGACCACCTTCAGCGCGTTGGACGAGGTGCAGCAGATGTCCGTGAGCGCCTTGACGCCCACAGTCGTATTGACGTAGGAGACCACCTTGTAGCCCGGGTAGCGCGCCTTGAAGGCGGCGAATTCGGCCGCATCGCACGACTCGGCCAGCGAGCACCCCGCCTCGGGGCAGGGGATGAGCACCTTCTTGTCGGGGCAGAGCACCTTGGCCGTCTCGGCCATGAAGTGCACCCCGGCAAAGAGGATGATGTCGGCGTCGACCTGCTGCGCCTGGACCGAGAGGGCCAGCGAGTCGCCCAAGAAGTCGGCCACCTGCTGCACGTCGGGCGTCGTGTAGTAATGAGCCAGAATCACGGCCCGCTTCTGCCGCTTGAGCTCTTCGATTTTCCGGCGGAGCGCCGGGCGGTTGTCCACAGTCATCTTCTCTTTTATCTTTTTATTTATTATTAAAATCTAAAAATAAGAATAATAATGGGTGTTGACAATGTTGACAAGTCGGAGCGCGGAATTTTCTTCGACATCCGCCGCCGCCGCTGTCGGTAACCCGCCGCCGCAAGTGGCTCTGATTCGGGACTGCCCGACGGGTTATGGACAACTGTTGAAAACACTTTTCCACATTTCAACACCCCTCGGTTTTCCACATCGACCCTCTCGCGGCGGATGATTGCGGCTGCAACAACTTTCGAAAACTTTTTTTGGAGTTGTGGAAAATCCGTACACACGCCCTTTTTTCGTGGTCTGCAAATTTTCGGGCCCCAAGTTGTTCTTTTTTTTCGAACGGTTATCGACAGGTTGCCAACACTATTTGCGCACCTTTTCCACAATCCGTCCGGCGATGTCGCGGTACCACTTTTCGACCCGCGGGTCGATGCCGGCGGCCGGGCGCCCCTCCTCGGAGCACTCCATAATCGACTGTACGATAGGAATTTCGCCCAGGAAGTCGACGCCGTTCTGCTCGGCATAGCGGCGTGCGCCCCCCTTGCCGAAGAGGTAGTAGCGGTTGTCGGGCAGCTCCTCGGGGGTGAACCACGCCATGTTCTCGATGATGCCCGCCACGGGGATGTTGACCTGCGGGTTGCGGAACAGCTCCACGCCGCGAACCACGTCGGCCACGGCCACCTGCTGCGGGGTGGAGACAATCACGGCGGCGTCAATCTTCAGCTCGCCGATAATCGAGAGGTGGATGTCGCCCGTGCCGGGAGGCAGGTCCGTGAGCAGGAAGTCCAGCTCGCCCCAGCGTGTCTGGTGAATCATCTGCCGCAGGGCGTTGACCGCCATGGCGCCGCGCCAGAGCAGCGCGTCGGTCGGTTTGATGAAGAAGCCAATCGACATCAGCTCGATGTCCTGCGCCCGGGCGGGGACTATCTGGTCGATGCCGTCCTCCTGCACGGCGTCGGGCAGGTAGCCCTCGACGCCGAACATCCGGGGCTGCGAGGGTCCGTAGATGTCGGCATCGAGCACGCCGACGCGGTAGCCCATGTTGCGCAGCGCCACGGCGAGGTTGGCCGTGACGGTCGACTTGCCGACGCCCCCCTTGCCCGAGGCGACGGCCACCACGTGGCGGATG
>OLPR01003254.1_pt1 | contig 11065 bp, 7 predicted proteins | sample 1672761 | NCBI WGS metagenome assembly OLPR01 (sample SAMEA3136721, study PRJEB25190) | human gut metagenome | biome: human gut; feature: human-associated habitat; material: faeces | place: Austria | collected 2013 | reverse complement strand
CCTACCTGGGCGGCGAGTGGTACATCGACGAGATGAAGACCAAGGCCAACGACGCTCCCGGCGTCCCCTTCTCGCTGCCCAAGCACAAGTACACCTTCAACAACGACATGATCTACGTCACCAACAGCATCGACCGCCCGGTGGAGATCAAGGAGGTGATCGACTTCGTGCGCAGCGACGACCCCCGCAGCAAGGTCAAACTCGCCGACGGCACGCTGGCCGACTACATCCCCGCCAAGCGCATCGCCCTGCCGGTGAACAAGGAGAACGCCCTGGCGTCGGGCATCGTGGCCGAAAAGGACCGCGACAAGATGGTCGACACGGTGTTCATCAACATCAAGAAGAATTCGCTGGACAAGAACCAGCTGATGATCCTCGACATGCTGGCCAACTTCGACTGGAAACGCCCGATCTACATGACGCAGGTCTACATTCTCCAGGACTTCGGGCTGATGGACTACCTCCAGTTCGACGGCTACGCCTACCGCCTGGTGCCGATCCTCACCCCGACGCAGAACCCCTACGAGATCGGACGCATCGACGCCGACTACGCCGCGCCGCTGCTGCGCGACACGTTCCGCTACGGCAACCTCGAAGACCCGCGGGTCTACGCCGACTACTTCATCCAGTACAACCTTTCGGCTTCGCACGCCCGCGACGCCTTCGCCCGCGTGGCCAAGGAGCTGCTGCGGCAGAACCGCGTCGCAGAGGCCGTCGAGCTGCTCGACCTGGGGCTGGAGCGGATGCCGACCTCGCAGGTGCGCTTCACCGACACCAACACCTACCCCTTCCTGGAGGCCTATTACGCCGCTTCGGCCATGGGCGACAAGGAAGCCGCCGCGAAGGGCGACGCCCTCTTGAGGGAGTATGCCCAGACGCTGATCGAATACATCGAGCACTACCTCCGTTTCGAAGGGGCGCAGGGCGACATGGTCTCGGGCCTTATCGACGAGAAGCTCGACCAGCTGGGCGACATCTACTACCTGGCCAGCTACGCCGACCGCAAGGAGGTGGTGGCCGAACTGAACGACTACTACCGTTCGCTGGGGGTCTCCGAGGAGAACCTGATCGACGTGGGCGACAAACGCCAGCAGCCCGACTCGGCGCTGCTGCCCGCCGCGAAATAACCGGAACCGGAAATGAAATAACGCACGTAACGCTTCTGTTACGTGCGTTATTTTTATGCTGCCGCCCACCCGGAACGGATTTCGGGCAGGCCAAAATCCGGTTCCGCGGTTAAAACCGACATTTTTTGAGCCTGAACACTCCCAATTGCCCTCACCTTTCACTATCTTTGCAGAGCATCACGGGTTCGGATTCTTTTTGCGAATGGAGGCCCGGTCGGGGGTGATTCTCGGTGCGGGATCGAAAGATTCGGGGGAAGCTCGTCTGGGATTTCTCCCGGAAATGCGGGCGACTGCCTGCAAGATGTGATAAATGGAAAAACGATGCGTTATTTTATCGAATTGAGATACAACGGCGGAGCCTATTGCGGTTGGCAGCGGCAACCCGATATGCCGTCAGTACAACAGACGATCGAAGGGGCAATCTCTACCCTGCTCCGTGAACCGATTCTGCTGACCGGTGCCGGACGCACCGATACGGGAGTGAATTCCTCCTATTACGTGGCGCATTTTGACACTTCCTCTCCCGTCGCCGATCCGGAACAGGTCGTTTTCAAGCTCAACCATATGCTTCCCGGCGATATCGCCGTAAGCCGTATCGTGCCGGTCGCGGCCGATGCCCACGCCCGTTTCAGTGCCCGGGAGCGGGAGTACCGCTATTATATCGAACCGCGCAAGAATCCCTTTACACGAGCCGCTTCCTGGCAATATTACGTACCGCTGGACGTGGCGGCAATGAACCGTGCGGCCGACGTATTGATGGAGTTCGAGGATTTCACGTCGTTCGCCAAGCTCAATTCCGACAACAAGACCAATATCTGCCATCTCAAACGGGCCGACTGGACGGTCGGCCGGGACGGTACGCTTTGCTTTACGATTCGTGCGGACCGCTTTCTGCGGAATATGGTGCGGGCTATCGTCGGCACGCTGGTCGATGTGGGCCGGGGACGTTATACCGTTGAACAGTTCCGCGACATCGTCGCCAGCCGCGATCTTTCGCGGTCGAGCGCCGGAGCACCCGCCCAGGGCCTTTTCCTGAGCGATGTGCTCTATCCGCCGGAAGTATTCGTGCGGGAAACCCGGCTGCCCGCTCTCCGCTATTTTTCATCGGTGGAAAAGTAGAGGCCGCCTTCGCTTCGATCCGGCAGCCTGTTTTCCCTTATGTTCGGGTGGTTTTCTCTTCGATTGTTTCGTTCGGCCGCTTTTCTTTTCATTCAATCGCCGATCGTCCCGGGGCCATGATTCCTTCGGTGTTATCGATTACTCCTTGACGGGCGTATGCAAATGAAACGGGGACGATCCTGTGCAGGCCGTCCCCGTTCGCATTGCGGTAATTTTCGATTTATACGTGGATCGCGGCACCCAGAGCTACCTCGGCCGCCTCCATAACTCCTTCGTTCATGGTCGGGTGTGCGTGGATCGTGTGCGCGATCTGCTGCGCCGTCGCTCCCAGCGATTTGGCGAGCGTCGGCTCGGCCAGCATTTCGGTTACGTTCGCTCCCACCAGATGTGCTCCCAGCAGCTTGTCGTTCTGGTCGAAGATCAGTTTTACGAAGCCGTCGCGGTCGCCTGCGGCGGTCGCTTTGCCCGAAGCGGTGAAGGGGAAGCGTCCCACTTTGTAGTCGATACCCATCTCCTTGACCTGTCGTTCGGTCATACCGACCGAAGCCACTTCCGGCGAGGTGAATACGCACGAGGGAATCGTCGTGTAGTCCACCGGCTCGGAGTGTAGGCCGCAGATGGCATTCACGCAGCAGAGCGCTTCGGCCGACGCTACGTGCGCCAGGGCCGGACCGGGTACGATGTCGCCGATGGCGTAAATGCCCGGTACGTTGGTGCGGTACTGTTTATCGACGATGACTTTGTCGCGTTCGGTCTTGATGCCCAACTCTTCCAGGCCGATCCCCTCGATGTTGGATTTGATGCCGACGGCCGAGAGGACGATATCGGCTACCAGCGTTTCCGTGCCCTTCTTGCCTTCCACCTCGACGTCGCATTTGCCTTCGGCATTGACTTTCACCGATTTCACGGTGGTCGAAGTAAGTATGGTCGCTTTCAGCTTGCGGAACGAGCGTTCCATGGTTTTGGCGACCTCTTCGTCTTCGAGGGGCATGATCTGGGGCAGATACTCGACGATGGTGACCTTCACACCCAGCGCGGCATAAAAATAAGCGAACTCGCTGCCGATGGCACCCGATCCCACGACGATCATCGTTTCGGGCAGTTTGGGCAGTACGAGCGCCTGCTTCGAGGAGATCACGTGCTCTCCGTCGATGGGCATGAACGGCATCTCGCGGGGCCGTGCTCCGGTGGCGAGGATGATGTGGTCGGCTTCGTACTCCGTGCCGTCCACGTCGATCCGGCCGTTTCCTTTCAGTTTTGCGAAGCCGTTGATCAGCTCCACGTTGTTCTTTTTGAGCAGGAACAACACGCCTTTGTTCATCGTTTCGGCCACGCCGCGCGAGCGGGCTACGATCTTTTCGAGGTTGGGCCGCACTTCGCCTGCGAAGTCGAGTCCGTAATGTTCGGCCGACTTGCAATAGTTGTAAACCTGGGCGCTCTTGAGCAGCGCTTTGGTCGGGATGCAACCCCAGTTGAGGCATACGCCGCCGGCCTCGGCACGCTCTACGACAGCCACTTTCTTACCCAGTTGAGCAGCGCGGATGGCGGCTACGTAACCGCCCGGACCGCTGCCGATCACAATGATATCGTATTTCATATTTTTTGTATGTGTTTATTGAATTACTTTCAGCACTTCACCGTGGTCGGCTACTACGGCGCGTTTCCACTTTTCGTTATAGCCCGGGAACTGGATCTTGTCGGGAATGTCGCGCCCGTTGCCGTTGTCGAGGAATTTACCCGGTTCGGTTTCGCTCTTCAGGTTGCCGTCGATGTATTTGACGAGCAGGTACCGGTCGAGTTCCGTCCAGCGGTCGAAGAGTTGCTGGGCCATATCCACCGAATAACGGGTAAGCCGTTTCTGCCGTTTCTTGGGCGAGTCGCCCTCTGTGGCTGCGTCGATCTGTTTGACCTCCTCCAAACGGGTATTCTCCCACTCGTCAACCACCTTGCGGATGTCGGCCGCGATCAGATCGTAACGCAGATAGGCGAAGTTGGTTACGCGGTTGAAGAGCCAGAATGCCGACGTGGGCGAATATTTGAGCATCGTGCCGTTGCCCTCGCGGAAACATTCGGGAACCTCGGTTGCCGAGCAGTAGATCGGCGTCAGGCAGGATGTCGCTGCATCGTCCACCCCGAACCAGAGGATGCCCATGTCGTCCGGCAGCCAGGGCCGGGCCTGTGCCACGAACCAGAATCCAGTCTGCTGGGTTGCTACCGCACGCTCGTTCAGGTAGGTTACGCCGTCCACTTCGAAATCCATCGGGCGCCAGCGGTACGGCAGGGCATGTCCGCCCGCACCGATGTCCTGGGTCATGTCCATCGGAGTTCCTTCGTAGTGGTCGCGCATGGCGTCGAAAACGGTCTTGGGATCGACTTTGGTGCGGGGTTTCACCCAGAGGGGCATCCGGTTGGACATGTTGTATCCCATTGCATAGTCCGTGTATTGATCCATGTCGTCCGCTACGGTGCGGAAGAACGCCCACACGCGGGCATCGCATCCGCGCACCGTGCCGAAATCGGCCGGAGCGTAGGCATCGCAGAAGCTGAACTCCTCGTCCGGGCCGTTGAAATAGCCCTTTTCACGGGCGAAGGAGATCACGTCGGGAGCGTAGAGGCAGTTCTCGGGATCGTCGAGCGGGAAAGTCGTGATGCGCGACTGGTTGGCGTGTGCCGAAACGTATCCGTCGGGAATGCGGCGAGCTACCCAGACGATGCCCTTGCGGGTGTTGTTACCCTCGGCATCGAGCTCGCAGCCCTTGCCGATCAGTTCCATGATCCAGGCTTCGTTCCGGTCGGCGATCGAGAAGGATTCGCCGCTCGAAGCGTAGCCGTAGGTATTGGCCAGATCCACGATGATCCGGATCGCTTCGCGGGCAGTCTTGGCGCGTTGCAGGGTGATGTAGATGAGCGAGCCGTAATCGATGCGACCCGTCGAATCGGCCAGCTCCTCGCGTCCGCCGTAGGTCGATTCGGCGATGATGAGCGAATGTTCGTTCATGTTGCCGATCGTGGCGTATGTTTGTGCCGCTTGCGGAATTTCTCCCAGGTAGCGGCCCGAGTCCCAGTCATAGACCGGGAGCATCGTGCCGGGTTTGTAGCGCCCGGCGAAGGTTTTGTAGAGTGCGCCGTAGAGCTGGTGGGAGTCGGCGGCGTAGGAGACCATCACCGAGCCGTCCGAGGAGGCTCCCCGGGTGATGATGAAGTTGGTGCAGGCGTCTGTCGCCTTGAATGTCAGACAGCACAGGGCTGCGGCAAACAGGGTTCGGAATAGTTTTTTCATGCGAGAATTTTTTATTTTGAGTGAGAACGGCGCGTATTCCTTGAACGATGCGGTTCCGTGTTTCCGGAATACGGCCGGTCCGGGCAAAAGTTATTTTCGCAAAGATAGCATAAACCGGAAATAAAACAAAACCAGCCGCATCCCTTTTTCCGGAATTCAACCGGTATCGTAAAAACCGGGACGGGATGCGTCGGGAGCATTTATGCCGGATGTTGTCCGGCCGTTCGTTCGTTTCGGATGCGACGGGATGTTTTTCGACGGGAGGCGGGAGCGGCTGTCCGCTGTGCTCCTGCCGGGGGGCGGATTCGGGCTCCCGGCTCGCCCTGAGGGGCCGAAAGGGACATTATTCTCCGAAAAATTTGAATTGACCGCAAGTTGAGGCACATAACTTGCCGTGTATTTCGAAAAATGCAGAAACTATGTGTTACAGATCGTCTTCAATTCCCTTTATCCTGCTCGCGCTCTCTTTGCTCGCGGTTTCCTGCGGTTCCCGTTCCGGACATACCGGGCAGATGCCGCCGATGGAGATCGAAATCGCTGTCGCCGAGTTCGATTTGCTCTATACGCGGCGGAGCTTCATTTCCCAGATCAACAGCGATAACGAAGTGGTGGTCGAACCCCGTGTGAGCGGGTTTCTCGTAGCCCGGCACTATAAAAAAGGTATGCCCGTGCGCAAGGGTCAGTTGATTTTCGAAATCGACGACAGTGAGTATTACACTGCCCTGCTTTCGGCTCAAGCGGCTCTGGAGTCGAGCCGTGCGCTGGCGCTCGAAGCCAAGAACAATTTCGACCGGGCGGTGCCGCTGGCCAAGATCAATGCCATCAGCGGTACGCAACTCGACCAATATACGGCGTAAACGAATACCGTCTGGATCACGAAGCTCCGATCGATATTCTGGCTGTGGACAACACGGCCGTACGCGAGAGCCAGATCAAACGTCTGAAGGAGTTGCGTGCAAACCGCGACGAAGCAGCCGTGAAGAAGGCGCTCGAGGCCATCACCGAATGCGTCAAGACCGGCAAGGGCAACCTGCTGGAACTCGCTATCGAGGCCGCCAAGGTACGCGCTTCGCTGGGCGAGATTTCGGATGCCTGCGAGGTGGTCGTAGGACGTTACAAAGCAGTTATTCGTTCCATTTCAGGTGTATATAGTTCAGAAGTGAAATCAGATCCCGCATTCGAACACGCGAAGGAACTGGTTGCCAAATTCGCGAAGAAGGAGGGCCGCCAGCCGCGCATCATGATCGCCAAACTCGGTCAGGACGGACACGATCGTGGCGCCAAAGTCGTTGCGACCGGTTACGCCGACATCGGCTTCGATGTCGATATGGGTCCGTTGTTCCAGACTCCCGAGGAGGCAGCCAAACAAGCTGTCGAGAACGATGTTCACGTAGTGGGCGTATCGTCGCTGGCCGCCGGCCACCTGACGCTCGTTCCGCAGATCATCGCCGAACTCAAGAAACTGGGCCGCGAGGATATCATCGTCATCGTCGGCGGTGTGATCCCGGCACAGGATTACGATGAGCTGTATCGTGACGGTGCCGCCGCCATCTTCGGCCCCGGTACCCCGATTGCGACCGCAGCGATCAAGATCATGGAGATCCTGCTCGACGAGCAGAAATAATCCGGATCACTCCTCTGTTATTATCAAAGCCCCGCATCAAAAGATGCGGGGCTTTTTAATGGGGGGGGGAAGCGAACCGGCCGACCGAAAAAGAACTTTGTCATCGACCTTCATAATTCCATCGCCGGCCTCACATCCAGAGTCCGCGCAAATACAGCGGCGGATCTCAAACAACGACCGAATACATGCTGTCACAGTGCCATTTCCACAAACCCTACAAATTATGTTTGTAGGCCATATTTCCCGTTAGACAGACAGCGAATATCCTCCCCCCCCCGCTCTCGAAAACAGCCGATTTCATACCGCAAACACCTATCCGGCAAAAACCTCGACTGCCGAGGCCGTCGTTCTCCTCCCCCAGCCCCGAAGACTTCCGGAATATACGATAAAATCACGGACATTTCGAAGATGCGGAAAAAGAGAACGGCGGATTGGCCGGACTACCACTCCGAGCACCTCACAAAAGAGAAGTCAGGAAACCGGCTCTTATCGCTTTTAAGAAGAGAAGTCATCCCCCTATGCCATCGCAATAACGACAATAAAAAAGAGGAATGTATAAGCTACATCCCTCTTTTTCGGCCGGAACTATTCCGGAAAAAATCTACCGGTAACGGTTAAAAATACTTGCCGCGCAAGTCCTCCACATTCGACATCTGCTCCAGGAAATCGAACAGACGACGCTGAATCATCCCCTGCGACGACGCCTCGGCACGTACCTTTTCAGCTTCGATACTCTGCGGAGTTTCCGCCTCCTGAATATCCGTCACCACGAAAACATAAGCACCTACATTTCCCCTGACCGGCTCGGACAGCGTATTCGTCTGCTCCGTTGCGGTAATCGCTCCGATCACACGAGGCTCGACACCCATGTTACGGATAAAGAACGATCCGTAACGGACATCTTCGAAAGGAACGACTTCGGTACCAAGGTTTTGGGCGACCTCTTCGATAGTCGAACCCTTCATTTCGCTGACGATCTTTTCAAACTTCTTATCGGTTATAAGCGTCTGGCGAATATTGTTCGCTACTTTCTCGATCGGCGTATAATCCTCATTGTCGATCTCAGTTACCACTGCGACCACATAGTCATCACCCACAGGGAAAATCTCGGAAATCGCGCCCACCTTGGCATCGTATGCCCAGCGCACCAATTCACGCGAATCAGCCAGTCCCTGCAGCAGACGGTCACCCTGCGTGAGTTTCGCTTCACGAGGAGTGAGGTTTCCCTTATTCGCTGCCTCGTTGAACGCATCGACAGAACCCTTGCCCTCGACAGAGAAAAGACTTGCCTGACTATGCACATTGCGACGGGTCGCCGACGAAGCCTCAACAGGATAAGTGATCGTCGCAAGGCGCATGTGCTTCGAAGGTTTGTCCAGACGATAAACCTGTAAAATCTGAATAACGTCACCCACTTCGACACGGAGAATATCCCCCTGCTTAGCCGTCGAAAGAAGTCCCGAAAGCTCGTCCGGGAATGCAGAGAAAGGCATCACGCCCGCATCGCCTCCATTTCCGGCATCCTGCATATAGAGCGAATGGGTACGAGCCGCCTGTGCGAAATCCGCACCTTGCCGCAAAGCCGTCATCAGACTGTCGGCCAGGTCGCGTTGGTCGTAGGTGAGTACAATATGGCGGACGCCCACGGAATCCGGAGCGTTCAAAGTTTCAACGACACGGGTCATCGTCCAGGTATCGTTCTTCAGGACGGGACCATACTGCTTGCCGTTGGCCAGCGCTTCGGCCTCATCGTCCAGAAGCTGGGCAACCGACCGATAATTGTCTGTAATTTTACCGAAACGGTTATTCTTGGCAAATGCTTTCGGATCGTCCGACGCGGCAAATTCATCGCCGACTTCCCGAACGGTCTTCTCCAAAGTCGCCATATCCTCTGCACTCGGAGCCACTTCGAACACCACATAAGAGAGCGTGCGCGAAGGTTTCTGCTCATAACGGGCCTTATGGCTATTGTAATAAGCCTTGATTTCGGAATCGGAAACCGAGAACAGAGAATCAGGCATATCGTGATAACGCTTGCCGACCCAAGAACCGCTGAAAGTCTTATTCTGCGCATCGACGCCTTCTTCCGCTTCCAGCCGATTGACATATACACCGCCTTTGACCAAGCCGTTATACTTATTGATTTCGCGCTCCCGCATAGCCTGTCCGACCAAAGCCCCCCACATATATTGCATCTGGGGATTTCCGGTTGCCTGGGCGATAAAATCACTCACACCCTCCACACTGTACTGTCCTGTACGGGGGTCGGTGAAAGCCGCAGCCATCGTCCCGGAATAATACTCGCCGCTGATAAGTCCCTCACGCTCGGCATCGGTCACCGAGATTCCCATCTTCTCGAAACCGGGCAAGTACACGTGGTTGGCAATCAGAGTCTGCCAAGCCATTTCAGCCAACTGATCCATCTGCTCTTCATTACTTTCGGAGATGTTGCTCTGGTCTTTCAGGTTGTTGTATACCTCAATATATTCCGAATATCTGATCTTCGAACCGTCGATCACACCGACCTTGGGGTCGTTACCCGAAAGTCCCATATCCGTTTTAAGCGAGAGAATGAATGCCAGCAGTGCAAACGCGATGATAATCGACAAAACCACACCGAATCTGGTCCGTAACGTGTTTAAACTTGCCATATAAACTATTTTAATTTATTGTTTCAAAATGAGTGTTCAAAGATAATAAATATATTCTAAGCAAAATCGAACTTGGTAAAAAGGACTGTGGCGACACCGGAAATTACTGGTCAGTTCTTGAACATCCTGAAATCATTGAAAAATATTTATCAATGGGCAATGACAAGGTAAAAAGAACGGCAGATTTATTTAACGATATTAATTTCCGCCAAACAAATTTGTTTATGGCTGATGCTGTTTCAAAATGGAACAAAAACACTTATGTATACTGTTGGTCATGGGCTCCTAAAGTTCAAGATGTCATTGATTACAATGGCCTTGATAATGCAGAAGTTTCTCCATATGGACGAGCAATGCACTGTATGGAACTTGCTTTTGTGCTTAACAATCCTGATGGATATCCTGAACTTAACGGAGATCCAAGCAAACTTCCTAAAAATCTTTTGGATTCTACAAGGGAAACTTGGTATGCTTTCGCTAAAACAGGGAATCCTTGCAATGATATGATTCCTGAATGGAAGTCTTATGACTCTTCTGACAGATATATGATGGTTATAACTGACGATTGGAAATGTATGAAAGATAATAGAGCAGAAGATACAGAGCTATTAAATACTATAGCCCCTTATAAATAAAATTTTTTAACGCAGAAGGCCTTTTTGTTCTTCTGCGTTTTTTATTCCGGTATATCTCCCACACCATTCAGCACAAGTCTTGGTCTGTACGGGAATTTTTTTATTTCATTCTGGTCAGTTACTCCTGAAAGCACCAGAACTGTATCAAGGCCGGTTTCTATTCCTGCAACTATATCTGTATCCATACGATCGCCTATCATAACTGCATCCTCTGAATGTACTCCCAGTATGCGAAGTCCTGTTCTCATCATCAGCGGATTCGGCTTGCCGATGAAATACGCCGATTGACCCGTCGCCATTTCGATGGGCGAGATCAGCGCGCGGCAGGCCGGGGCGATGCCGTTCTCCACCGGGCCGGTGATGTCCGGGTTCGTGCCCAGGAGCTTGGCGCCGTTGCGCACCAGATGCACGGCCTTCTGGATCTTTTCAAAGCTGTATCCGCTGGTTTCGCCCACCACCACATAGTCGGGGTTGACGTCGTTATAGGTAATACCCGCGTCATACAGGGCGTTGAGAATGCCATGCTCACCCATCACATAGGCGCTGCATCCCGGGGCCTGACTGCTGAGGAAATGTGCCGTTGCCAATGCGCTGGTGTAAAAATGTTCTTCTGGCACATCAAGTCCCAT
>OLPR01003253.1_pt1 | contig 11065 bp, 8 predicted proteins | sample 1672761 | NCBI WGS metagenome assembly OLPR01 (sample SAMEA3136721, study PRJEB25190) | human gut metagenome | biome: human gut; feature: human-associated habitat; material: faeces | place: Austria | collected 2013 | reverse complement strand
CGCCGGAGGCGGACTCCACGAAGGTGGTAACGGTGGAGGTGCCGCAGCAGGCGCCGGCCACGGTACCCACGGCATCGGACAGCAGGGCCTCCTTCATGTTAGGCATATTGCCGTCCTTGTCGGTCATGCCGGCGCGGGAGGCCGTTCCCACCAATGTACCGATGGTGTCGAACATATCGATCATGCAAAAGGTGATGATCAGGCTGATCGCCGTGAACCAACCGATGTTGAAGAAATCAGCGAAGTCAAATTTGAACAGCGTGGTCTCCACCATGTCGTGGAAAGGCGGCAGGAAGGATGCGCCCTCCAGCGAGGCAAAGGGGTTGGTTCCCAGGAAGATAAAGCAGCCGGCCCAGTAGATCACGGAAGCTACCAGCATACCCACCAGCACGGCGGCCTTGACGCCCTTCTTGGCCAGCAGGATGATGACAAACAGACCGATGAACATGGTGATGACCGTCAGCACCATCTGGCTGTACTCGGCACCCATGTGGTCCTTGATCACGCTGGGGGTCATGGCGCCGAAGAAGTCACGCATGACATAGAAGGGAGAGGTATAGCCATTGCCCTCGGCATAGATGCCCACGTTGGAGCCCAGGCCGATGTTCATCAACATAAGGCCGATGGCGGGACCGATACCCAGACGGACACCCAGAGGGATAGCGGTGACGATCTTATCACGAATGTTAAAAATGCTCAGCAGCAGGAAAACGATGCCCTCCACCAGAATGATGCACAGCACCGCCTGGAAGGCGCTGGTGTAGTCGGTGTTCAGCATGGCGGCCACATTGCCGGCGATGACGGCAAAGAAGCTGTTGAGCCCCATACCGGGTGCCATGACAAAGGGCTTGTTGGCGAGGAAGGCCATGACCACAGTGCCGATGGCGCTGGCGATGCAGGTGGCCAGAAAGACACCGTTCCACAGCGGAGTGCCCACGGCAAAGTTGGTCAGCAGGTTGGGGTTCAGGGCGATGATGTAGGCCATCGTCATGAATGTGGTGAGACCGGCCAGGATCTCCGTTTTGACGGAGGTGCCGTTCTCTTTCAGATGAAAGATACGCTCCATGTGATTTTCTCCTTTGTAAAATGCTGCACGCCCTCCGGCGCAAGCATCATCTTAACGCTTTTTAACGGGAAAAACAAGACTTTTTGTCAGGTCTTCTGAAATTTTTTCAGATGCCAGTCAAAAAAGCGCCCCCGGCGTGGCCGAGGGCAAGGAGGTGGGGGTGCCTCCTTCTGTTCTCAGGGGACTGCGTCAGCTGGGGTATAACTGACATGATTCTGATGGGATAGCCGCATGGGGTACCGACCGGGGCAGGTCAGCTTTCCGTCCGCATCCGGGGGCGCATGACAGGGGGCGCTTTTTTCAGGGAAGCTTATTGGGCCGCGCGATCGGCCTGAATGAGCCGCTTCAGGGCCTCCACGCCCACCTGAACGGCGGAGGTGGTGTCCTCGCTCATATCCTGGTCCAGACCTGCCTTTTCCCGCTCCTGGTTCCAGACCACATGGAAGCAGCTGCCGCAGCGGCAGTTCAGGGCATCGGCCACCACAAAGAGGGCGGCGGACTCCATTTCACTGGCCTTGACATGCAGGCGCTTCCAGGCCTCCCATTTGTTGAGCAGCTCATAGGATACCGGCATACGCTCGGGGCTGTGCTGGCCGTAGAACGCGTCCTTGCACTGAACGACGCCTACCTGGGTACGCTTGCCCAGCGCCTTGGCCGCCTGGACCAGTGCGGTGGTGACCTCGAAGTTCGCCACCGCGGGGTACTCGATGGGGGCATATTCCCGGCTGGTATGCTCAAAGCGGATCGCGCCGGTGGCGACCACCACGTCGCCGCTGCGGACATCCAGCTCGATGCCGCCGCAGGTCCCTACGCGGATAAACGTGTCAGCGCCGATGTTGTGCAGCTCCTCCATGGCGATGGAGGCGGAGGGCCCGCCGATACCGGTGGAGCAGACGGAGACCTTCTCCCCCAGCAGCGTACCGGTATAGATGGTGTACTCGCGGTTCTGAGAAACAAAATGCGCGTCGTCGAACAGCTCCGCGATCTTTTCACAGCGGCCGGGGTCGCCGGGAAGAATAACATAGCGGCCCACGTCGCCTTCGGCGCAGTGGATATGATACTGCTTTTCCAGCTTCTGCATGATACATCGTCCTCCATCTATGTTCAAGTCGTTATGTCCTAAGCAAATAACACGGTTCGTAATCAAACATTTACCCATCGCCGAGGTAGAAAAAATCATATCATGGTTTTTCGGAAAATGCAATACTTCCGCCACAAAAGATACGGCTTCTCCTGTACAAATGATGCAAAAGGCAAAAAGTGTCGGGGCTATAAAACCGCCCGCGGCAAAACCTACGTTTGGCGGCGGCTGTTCTCCGCGCATGTGCGCGTGTTTTTGCACGGATCGGCCGACGCATATGGAAAAAGGAGGAAAAAGATATGACAGATCGACTCGTTGCACTGGCGGCGGCAGTGATGCTGGCGGTGACGCTGGCGGCCTGCGGCGCGGCAGACGACAAGACAAACGGCGCCGCGCCGGACACCACACCCAACGGCAGCATCACCACGCAGCCGGACACCAACGGTACGGACACCGGCAGCGCCAAAGATGACCTGAACGGCGGCCACAACGAAAGCGGCCGGGCGGATGAGGACGGACAGATGGACGGTACCGTGGAAACGCGGCGGTACGACCGGGCACTGGCCGCATCGCTGAGCCAGCTGATCCTGAATCGGATCGGCGAATGACAAAAGCGCGGCGGGCACAGGATGTCCGCCGCGCGGTTTTTACCGGCAGGACTTGCATTTTTCAAAAAATGGGATATTATATAGGTGAAAAACGTCCCCGCCCCCTTTTTCGTCCTCTGAACGGCGAACGCGGGGCTCGGAACAAAATTTACGCCGCAGCGGGCGGCAGAGAAAAGAAGGTTTTTACTATGACAAAGATCGACATCGTTTCCGGATTTTTGGGCGCAGGTAAGACGACCCTTATCAAGAAACTGCTGGCCGAGGCCTTCCCCGGCGAGAAGCTGGTACTGATCGAAAACGAGTTCGGCGAGATCAGCATTGACGGTGGGTTCCTGAAGGACTCCGGCGTGCAGATCAGTGAAATGTCCTCCGGGTGCATCTGCTGCTCTCTGGTGGGCGACTTCAACAAGGCGCTGAAGGACGTACATGAGCAGTTCCACCCTGACCGCATCCTCATCGAGCCCAGCGGCGTGGGCAAGCTCAGCGACGTGATCGTGGCGGTGGAGAACACCGTGAAGGACGTACTGGACATGAAGCTGAACAGCTTTGTGACCGTAGCGGACGCCACCAAGGTCAAGATATACATGAAGAACTTCGGCGAGTTCTACAACAACCAGATCGAGTCCGCCGGTACCATCATCCTCTCCCGCACCCAACGGCTGAGCCAGGAGAAGCTGGAGGCCGCCGTGGCGCTGCTGCGGGAGAAGAACCCCAATGCCGCCATTCTCACCACACCCTGGGACCAGCTGGACGGCATGACCATTCTCAGCGCTATCGAAAAGGTCTCTCTGGCGGACGAGCTGCTGGCGCATATGCGCGCTGAGCACGAGGCGGATGAGGCGGAGCACGAGCATGAACACCACCATCACCACCATGATTACCCTGGTGTGCCTGTTCATCTTCGGCGTGGATTCCATCCGGGAATTCGCCTTCCCGCTGATCGTGGGTATGGTTGCCGGCACCTATTCCTCCCTGCTGCTCAGCGGTCAGGTCTGGGCTGCCTGGGTGGATAAGATCAACGCCCGGAAGGCCGCCCGCAAAGGCGCCAAGAAGGCCTAAAGTATCATAATCCCCTGAAATGAATTAGGAATCGGACCGCGCTTACGGCCAGGTTCCTAATTCGCATATTAAAAACATTTTATCATTCAAAGGCGAGGGCTTCACATGCGCAGATTCATCCCCAGAAATACGCAGCAGACAGAATTCGAACGTCCGGAAGGCATGCCTCAGGCGCTGCACCGGCTGCTGATGGCCCGGGGAATCGGCTCCGCGGAAGAGGCCCGCGCCTTTTTGCGTCCTGACGCCTCCATGATGCACGATCCCGCCGCGCTGCGGGGCATTCCCGAAGCGGCGGAACTGATTCGAAACGCAGTGATGCGGCAGAAAAAAATCTGCGTATATGGCGATTATGACGTGGACGGCGTCAGCGCCTCCTCCATTCTCTATCTCACCCTGCGCCGCATGGGGGCGGACCCAGAGGTGTACCTGCCCTCCCGGCATACCGAGGGCTACGGCCTGAACGAGACCGCCGTGCGGGCCATTGCCGCCCGGTGCGACGTGCTTGTGACGGTAGACTGCGGCATCACCAACATCGAGCCCATCCGCATCGCCCGGGAATTGGGCCTGGAAACGGTGGTCACCGACCACCATCGCCCCGGCGAGGCCATTCCGGAGGGTATCGTGGTGGATCCGCTGATCGGGGATTATCCGGAGCCCTATTTGTGCGGCGGCGGCGTGGCGCTGAAGCTTTCCCAGGCGCTGCTGGGTCGGGAGGCGGCCATGGAATTTTCGGACATCGCCGCCCTGGCCACCGTGGCGGACATCGTGCCCCTCACCGGCGAAAACCGGGTAATTACCCGCCTGGGTCTGGATCGGATGAACCGCGTCACCCGGCCGGGGTTCAAGGCACTGCAGGAGGTCTCCGGCATGGAGGGCAAACCCTTTACCTCCGGTGCGCTGGGCTTTCAGATTGGCCCCCGTCTCAATGCCGCGGGGCGGCTGGGTTCCGCCAAACGCGCCTTTGAACTGCTCACCTGTCAGGAGGAGGGCCGCGCCCGGGCCCTGGCGGTGGAATTAAACGCCGAAAATACCCTGCGCAAACAGATTGAAACCGAGATCATGTCCGGGGCGGAGGCGCAGCTGGAAGATTACGATCTTCCCCGGCGCAGGGCCATTGTGCTGGCGGGGGAAGGCTGGAACAGCGGCGTAATCGGCCTGGCCGCCTCCCGGCTGGTGGAAAAATACTACTATCCCGTGGTGATGATCTCCCTTTCCGACGACGTAGGCGTGGCTTCCTGTCGAAGCATTCCCGGCGTGGATATTTTTCAGGCCCTCAGCGCCGTGGGCCATTACTTTCTGCGCTTCGGCGGCCATGCTCAGGCGGCTGGCTTCACCATCGGCCGCGCAGACATCGACGATTTTCGTCGGGATTTCGAAGCCTGGCTTCAAGAAAACATACCGCCGTCGGTTTATATTCCCGTGACGGAATACGACGTGGAAGCCAAGCTCAGCGAACTGGATCTGTCCATGGTGCGATTGATGGACGCCTTTGCCCCCACGGGCATGGGCAATCCCGCGCCGGTGTTCTACAGCCGGGTAAAGGTGACCGAATCCCGGCAAATCGGCAGCGCCGGGGCCCATCTGAGCCTTCGGGTAACCGACGGCACCACCTACATGCGCGCCGTGGCCTTCAAGGCGGGGGATCGCAAGCGGGATCTGCCGGAGGAATTGGAGATCGCCTATGCGCCGAAGATCAACGATTTCGCCGGGCGGAGCACCGTGGAACTGGAAGTGAAGGCCTTTGACCGGGCGCCGGCGGGAGAAGCGGGCATTGCCGGGGATTTGGAGTCCTGTTTTGCCCCATTCTTAACAGAAGTGCTTTATAATAAATCCATTCGGCCCACTGGCGGCGAGCCCATCACGCCCGCGGAACTGAAGCAGCTTTTGCAGCAGTCGCCCCAGGGCACGCTGATCGTGGCAGGGGACACCGCCGCCGCGGCCCATTGCCCCGGCGTGGACGTGTATTTCGGCCGCTATCCCCAGGATCCCCGGGCCTTTAACGCCCTGTGTATTCTGCCCCCGGGAAAGCCCCCGGCCATGTACCGGCGGGTCGTCTGGGCAGGCCTGCCGGGGATGGAAGGCGGCATGGAATTGCAGGTTCCCCGGGCGGAATGGACGGCGGAGTTGCCGGGGGTGGACCAGCTGCGGCGGGCCTATGTGGCCGCAAAGCGCATGCTGGCCCGGCCCGTGAAGGCCGAAAATCTGGATCAATACGCCATGTGCCTGGCGGACGAATGCTCGTTGAGCGAAACCTGCCTGAAGGCCTGCGTACTGATATTGATGGATTTGGATCTGGTGCGGGATTCGGGAAATTTCCGGCTGGAAATGGGGCCCTTTAAAAAGATCGACCCCGCGACTTCCCAGGCTTTCCGTAACGCGCAGAAACTAAAAGAGGAGGCGTGACGCATGGACAATCCGGACGCCCTGAACAGACCTTATATTTCCGCGGATGAATTGATCGAGCGCATCCGGCGTTATCATCCGGATGACGACATGGACCTGGTCCGCCGCGCCTATGCCTTTGGCGAAGAGGCCCATAAAGACAAAAAACGACTGTCCGGGGAGCCGTATTTTATGCACCCCGTGGCCGTGGCAGTTATCCTGACCGACCTGATGCTGGACGCCACCACCGTGGCGGCGGGCCTTTTGCACGACTGCGTGGAAGACGTGGACGGCGTGACCATTCAGGTCATCGGCGAACAGTTCGGCTCCGAAGTGGCGCTGCTGGTAGACGGCGTGACCAAGCTGCGGCAGCTGAATTTCGCCTCCCGGGAAGAGGCTCAGGCGGAAACCCTGCGCAAAATGTTCCTGGCCATGGCCAAGGACATCCGCGTGGTGCTGATCAAGCTGGCCGATCGGCTGCATAACATGCGCACCCTGAAGACCCAGAAGCCCGAACGTCAGGTGCCCATCGCCCGGGAGACGCTGGATATCTACGCGCCCCTGGCACATCGTCTGGGCGTATATACCATTAAATGGGAACTGGAAGACCTGGCCCTGCGCTATATCGACCCCAAGGGCTATTACGACCTGGTGCAAAAGGTGGGCATGAAGCGGGCGGAGCGGGAAAAGCTCATCGCCCAGGTGACCCAGCAGCTGAAGGCCCAATTGCGCCTTTCCGGCATCAAGTGCGAAATCGACGGCCGGCCCAAGCACTTTTATTCCATCTATCGCAAGATGAAGACCCAGAACAAGACCTTCGATCAGATCAACGACCTGATCGCCATCCGGGTCATCGTCAATACCGTGCAGGATTGCTATTTCGCCCTGGGCGTGGTGCATACCCTCTGGCCTCAGGTGCCGGGGCGGTTTAAGGACTATATTTCCGTGCCCAAGGCCAATATGTACCAGTCGCTGCACACCACGGTGGTCAACGCCGGCAAACCCTTTGAGGTGCAGATTCGCACCTTCGAAATGCATCGCACCGCGGAATACGGCATCGCGGCCCATTGGCGCTACAAAGAGGGCAAGCAGGCCGACGCCACTGACGAGAAGCTCTCCTGGCTCAGGCGCATTCTGGATTGGCAGAAGGAAGCCAACGACGCCAGCGATTTCGGCGAAATGCTGAAATTCGACCTGTTTGCGGACGAGGTCTTCGTGTTTACCCCCAAGGGCGATGTCATTTCGCTGCCCCGGGGCGCGACGCCTCTGGATTTTGCCTATCGCATTCATTCCGCCGTGGGCAACCGCTGCATCGGCGCGAAGATTAACGGGCGCATCGTGCCCCTGTCCGCCACGCTGAATACCGGCGATTTCTGCGAAGTCATGACCTCCCAGTCCTCTCACGGGCCTTCCCGAGACTGGCTGAATATCGTGAAAACCAGCGAGGCCAAGGCGAAAATCCGCGCCTGGCTGAAGCGGGAGGGAAAGGAAGAAAACATCGTCAAAGGCCACGAAATGCTGGAACACGAGGCCAAGCGGCTGGGCTATGTGCTTTCTCAGCTGCTGAAGCCGGAATATCTGGAGGCGCTGTTCAAGCGCTATTCCTTCCAGAACATGGACGATGTGTATTCCGCCCTGGGCTTCGGCGGGCTGAGCACCATGCAGGTGCTGAACCGGCTGGTGGACGGCTATCGCAAGGATCATAAGATCGAGGCCGAACTGCCGGAACTGCCCACGCCGGAACAGCACGCCGAACAGAAAAAGAAGATCCCCACCTCCAATTCCAACGGCGTAATTGTAAAAGGCGAAAGCGGCATGCTGGTGCGCTTTGCCCATTGCTGTACGCCCTTGCCCGGCGACGACATCGTGGGTTATATTACCCGGGGCCGGGGGGTTTCCGTGCATAAGGCCAATTGCCAGAACCTGAAGGATTCCGGCGTGGAGCCCGACCGGCTCATCGAGGTGGAATGGGAAAGCCATGACGACGCGGCCTATGACGCGGACATTCGCATTAATTGCGTCAATCGAAACGGTCTGCTGGCGGAGCTGTCCCTGTATTTCGCCTCCATGAACATCAACGTCCAGGCCATTTCCGCCCATCCCGCCAAGAATAAGCGGGAAATGTCCATCATTAACCTGACCATCACCGTGAAAAACACCCAGCAGCTGGACAAGGTGATTCGCGATCTGGAGCGCAAGCCGGACATCGACGAAGTGTTCCGGGTCACCCAGTAACCGGAAGGAGAAAACCATGCGCATTGTGATACAGCGGGTAAACCATGCCTCCGTTACCGTGGAAGGCGAAACCGTGGGCGCCATCGGCAAAGGCCTGATGGTGCTGGTGGGCGCTCAGGAGGGAGATACCGCGGAAGACGTGACGTTCCTGGCGGGGAAAATCGCCGGAATGCGGATTTTTGAAGACGAACAGGAGAAAATGAACCTGTCCGTGAAGGATGTGGGGGGCAGCGTATTGCTGGTTTCCCAGTTTACCCTGCTGGGAGACGCCCGGCACGGCCGGCGGCCCAGCTTTTCCCACGCCGCCCGGCCCGAGGACGCGGAACCGCTGGTGGACCAGATGAAAGAGGCGCTGGTGCAAATGGGCGTTCCCACCGAAACCGGACGCTTCCGCACCCATATGAAGGTCCTGCTGGAAAACGACGGCCCGGTGACCATACTGCTGGACAGCAAGCGGCTCTTCTGAGCAATAAAAACGAATGAATGAAGAACGAATCATGAAGATTGAAAGAATTGTCTGCGGCGCTTATGCGGAAAACGCCTATTGCATCGATGGGGAACTGCTCATCGACCCGGGCGACGATCTTCCGGCCCTTGCCCGGCTCGCCGGGGGAATCAAGGCCATCCTTCTGACCCACGGGCACTTCGACCACATGCTGGCGGCGGAGGAATTGCAAAAGCGGACGGGCGTTCCGGTCTACGTGCATCCGCTGGACGCGCCCATGCTTTCGGACGCATCCCTGAGCGCCTACAATCCGGAGGTTTCCAGCCTGCCGCAGCCGGGGCATATCGCCTGTACGGCATATCCCGAAAGCCTGTTTGGCTTCCGCGTGCTGCACACCCCTGGGCATACGCCGGGTTCCGTGTGTCTGTATCACGAAGGAGAAAAGGTGCTCTTCAGCGGAGATACCCTGTTCCGGGCGGGCTTCGGCCGCACCGATCTGGCGGGAGGCAGCATGCATCAATTGCTTTCCTCCCTGCGGACGCTGCTGGCGCTGCCCCGGGATGTACGGGTGTATCCCGGCCATGGAGAAAGCACCACCATTGACGAAGAATGCAGGAGGTACCGAAGGTGACGGCGAAATCGGTTTGGCTGAAAACGCCATTGACCATCTTTTATCCCGATCTGTGCGACGTCGTTCGCCTTTTCTGGGGGGACGTGTCCATCAGCCCGGATGAGGGCGAAACGGTGATTACCCAGGAATGCGCCGAGGGCGGCGCCCACTTTTTCGATTTGTGGAGCTGCGGCGAGGAAACGTACGCCTATCATAAGGAAATCACCACGCAATCGCCCCTGGAATTCAAACGGCTGCGGAAACGCGCGGCAAAAATGGGGCTGTACGGGCTGATGAAGCAGATGACGGGCGTCACTCCACCCTGGGGCGCGCTGACGGGCATTCGCCCCACGCGGCTGTTGTACGAGGGCATGGAACACGGCCTGCCCCGGGACCTGGCCATGCGGCGGCTGACGGCGGAATACGACGTTTCCCCGGAACGGGCGGCGCTGCTTCGGGACATCAGCCTGATGCAGGAAGGCCTCCGGGAAATGCCGGAAAACGCCTTTGATCTGTACATCGGTATTCCCTTCTGCACCACCCGCTGCGCCTATTGCTCCTTCTCCTCCGGAGAATTGGGCAAAGGCAAGCTGGTAAAGCCCTATGTGGACGCGCTGCTGCACGAAATCGCCGTCTGCGGAGAGATGATGCGCCAGGCGGGGCGGAAGGTTCGCGCCGCCTATATAGGCGGCGGTACGCCCACGTCCATTCCCTGCGCCGATCTGGAAAGAATCCTCGCGGCGGCCCAGGAACAGTTCCCGGGGGCGGTGGAATGGACGGTGGAAGCGGGACGGCCCGATACCATCGATCCGGAGAAGCTTTCCATGCTGCGCCGCCGCGGCGTGGGCCGCATTTCCGTGAATCCGCAGACCTTCTGCGATGAAACCCTCCGGCGAGTGGGCCGCGCCCATACCGGGGAAGATACCGTCCGCGCCTATCGTCAGGCCCGGGAAGCGGGCTTTGAGGACATTAATATGGATCTCATCGCCGGCCTGCCGGGAGAGGATCTGGATATTTTCCGGAAAACCCTGGAAAAGGTGGTAGAGCTGAACCCCGACAGCGTTACCGTGCACTCCCTGGCCATCAAGCGCTCCAGCCGGCTCCACGAACAATTGCACGTGAACGAGGGTGGACACACCCGGGTCAACGAAAAGCAGGCGGGGGAGATGATCGACCTGGCCCGGCAGACCCTGACCCGAGGCGGCTGGCAGCCTTATTATCTCTATCGCCAGAAATACATGGCCGGCAACCTGGAAAACGTGGGCTACGCCAAGCCCGGCAAGGCCTGCCTGTATAACATCGGCAACATGGAAGAAACCGCCAGCGTGCTGGCCCTGGGGGCGGGCGCCATTACCAAGTGGATTTACGACCGGGAACTGCGCATCGAACGGGCCCCCAACGTGAAAAACATCGAGGAGTACATCGCCCGGGTGGACGAAATGTGCCAGCGGAAGCGGGCACTGATTCTGGAGGACCCCGAGGCATGAAGAAAGCTGCGCTGATGGCGGCGCTTGTTCTGCTGGCGCTTCTGACCGCGGGCTGCGGCAAGGAAGATCCCTATCAGAACGTGCCGAACCCC
>OLPR01003249.1_pt1 | contig 11079 bp, 9 predicted proteins | sample 1672761 | NCBI WGS metagenome assembly OLPR01 (sample SAMEA3136721, study PRJEB25190) | human gut metagenome | biome: human gut; feature: human-associated habitat; material: faeces | place: Austria | collected 2013 | reverse complement strand
GCCTGGCCGCCTATGTGGACGGCGTTTATCACGAAGCGCTGGCGCGGCAGGGCGTGCTGCCCGGCGAGGATACGCGCTCGGCGCGGCTGCGGCTGCTGCAGGGGCTGTGCTTTGAGTTTTTCATGAGCAATCTCCAGGAGCGTGCGGCCTGCATGGGCGAAGCGGCCGGCCTGAGCGTGCTCACGCCCTATTGCGACGACCGGCTGGTACAGTATGTCTACAATGTGCCCTGGACGCTGAAGCGCATGATGGGCGTCGAAAAGGGCCTGCTGCGCGCCGCCATGCGCGATCTTTTGCCCGAGGAGCTGCTCATGCGCCGCAAGAGCCCCTATCCCAAGACGTATCACCCGGCCTACGCGCAGGCGATTAAGCGGCGCATGGCCGAGGTGCTGGAGGATTCCTCCGCGCCCCTCATGGCGCTGGTGGACCGCGAGACGCTTTCGGGGCTGATCCGCTCCAATTTGTCGCCCGCGGAGACGCCCTGGTTCGGTCAGCTGATGGCCGGGCCGCAAATGCTCGCTTATTTGCTGCAAATAAATTTCTGGATGAGCCGCTATCGCATCGAAATTTCGGAATAATATTCACTATTCAGGTGGAAAACATAAGCGTTTACTGCATAAAGCGTTTCTTTTATAAGCAATCTGCCAGATTTGATGAATATCTGGCAGATGCTTTATATTTTTGTCCAAAGTGTGTTATAATACTTGCAGACAAATGAAGTAATGGAGTTGATTTGAAGATGATATACGCCGTTCTGCTGACATCGAAAAGCATGGCTCTGTTCAAGCCTCTGGTTCGGGAAATCCGCGCGCGCCGGATTCCCTGTCACGTCAGCGTCTTTCAATCGATTCCCGAGTTGATTGACAGTAATTCCTTCGATTATGCGGACATTGTGCTGATAGACGCCTCTCTGCTGAACGCGGGCGCGCTGACAGAGGGCCTCATGCGCGGTGCGATGGGACGGCGAATGGTCGTTTTCGGACGCATGGCCTGCGAACGCACGGCGCGTATCCTCTCCGAAGCAGGCGTTCAATGCCGTCCGGCGGCGGAGAACGAAAGCGCGCTGTGCGATATGCTGGAAGCGATGCTGACAAGCCGCCAAAGGAACGGCCCGCATATGCACGGATCCACGCGCCGCAAAACCGGCGCATCCGGCGCAGAGCGGAGCATCCGCCGCATGATCGCCCGATGCCGGGCGCGGATGGCCAGCTGGCAGAAGCGATTCCTGACGATGTGCGGCATAGATCATCCGGCGCCGGAATTCTTACTGCCACAGCTGCTGTGCCGCCTCAGGCGGGAAGAGTGCAGAACGGGGCGCGCCGAAACAGCTTTCCCGCCCGATACGGTTCACGAGGAACCGCCTATTTCGGAAAACGCGTATGGCGCTGCCGCATCAGAGATCCTGGACGCGGAAAAGCAGCTGAAGATCACGTTTGCGGCGGACTACCGGGCATTTCTCGCAGGCAGCGGCGCGCGCATGAGCCACGGGCATAAAATCGTCGGAATCTGCGCCCTTCCCGCGATGAACGTCGTCTCTGTGACGCAGGAAGAACACAATCGGAATCCGGCGATCCCCCACAGCTGGTATGTCATCGAGCGGATACACGCGGGCAGCATCGTCGTCTGGCAGGATGAAAGCGGAAGCATATATCAAGTTCAGTTGAGCGATCCTCCCGTGAAAATCGCCTCAGGGCTGTCGGAATATATGAATTTATGAGGAATCCTCGCGCAGGAGGACGGCGGGGCAAATTTTTCTGCCGAAAGGACGTCCTCCAAAGAAAGCGCCCTCCCCGCATCGGGAAGGGCGCTCGATTGGCGTATTTTCAATGAATATTCGTCCCTGAAAGGCCAAAAACCGCGCAAGCACGGGCTTTTCTCAGTTCTGGCTCTCCATCGTCGGGGAAGAGCTTGTTGCGCTCCAGCTAGAAGGCAATCAATACAGCTTCGCGCCGGCGGGGATGTGGGGATCGACCATCAGCAGATGCAGCTTCTCTTCGCCGTTTTCGTGATGAACTGCGGAAATGAGCATACCGCAGGAGTCGATGCCCATCATGGCGCGGGGCGGCAGGTTGACGATGGCGATGCAGGTCTTGCCGACCAGTTCCTCCGGCTCGTAATACTCGTGGATACCGCTGAGGATGGTGCGCTCCGTGCCGGTGCCGTCGTCCAGGGTGAACCTCAGCAGTTTCTTGGACTTCTTGACCGCCTCGCAGGCGAGCACCTTTACAGCGCGGAAATCGGACTTCGAGAACGTTTCAAAGTCAACGAGATCGGCAAACAGCGGCTCGATTTCTACATTGGAAAAGTCGATCTTTTCGGGTTCGGGCGCTGCCTGAGCCGCTTCCGCAGGCGCGGAAACTTCCTTTGCGGCCTTATTGTCGGCGTCCAGCGGCTTCATCGTCGGGAACAAAAGCACGTCGCGGATGCTGGCCGAATCGGTCAAGAGCATCACCAGCCGATCCACGCCGAAGCCCAGACCGCCCGTGGGGGGCATGCCGTACTCCAGCGCGTTGACGAAGTCGTAGTCGACCTGCGCGCGGCAATCGCTGTCCAGCGCCTTGCGCTCGGCCACCTGCCGCTCAAAGCGCCCCTTCTGATCGATCGGATCGTTCAGCTCGGAGAATGCGTTGCCGAACTCCGTTGCGTTGATAAAATATTCAAAGCGCTCGGTAAACGCCGGATCGTCCGGCTTTCTCTTGGCCAGCGGGCTGATTTCCACCGGATAATCGTAGATAAACGTGGGCTGAATCAGCTTGTCCTCGACGTACGCATCGAAGAACTCGGCCAGAATCGTGCCGCGCGTGGGCACCTCGGGCAGCTCGACATGGTGCTCTTTGGCGCAGGCGATGGCGTCCTCGTCGCTCTTCCAGTCGGCAAAGTCCACGCCGGAATACTTCTTCACGGCCTCCACCATGGTCAGGCGCTCCCAGTGCCCCAGATCGATCTCATGCCCCTGATAGGGCACGACAAGCGAGCCGCACACCTTCTCGGCCACATACTTCATCATGTCCTCGACCAGATCCATCATGCCGCGGAAGTCCGTATAGGCCTGATACAGCTCGATCGTGGTGAATTCCGGATTGTGCTTGGTGTCCATGCCCTCGTTGCGGAATATGCGTCCCACCTCGTAGACGCGCTCCATGCCGCCCACGATCAGCCGCTTCAGATACAGCTCCGTCTCAATGCGCAGCACCATGTCCATATCCAGCGTATTGTGGTGGGTGTAGAAAGGACGCGCCGACGCGCCGATCTCAAAGGGCGTCAGTATGGGCGTGTCCACCTCGAGGAAGCCGCGCCCGTCCAGAAAATCGCGGAGCGAGCGCATGATCTGGCTGCGCTTGACGAACGTATCGCGCACCTCGGGATTGACGATCAGGTCGAGATAGCGCTGGCGATAGCGCGTGTCGGTGTTGGTCAGGCCATGGAACTTCTCCGGCAGCGGATGCAGCGCCTTGGTCAGCAGCACGATCTCCTGGGCGTGGACGCTGATTTCGCCGGACTTGGTCTTGAACACGAAGCCCTTCACGCCGATCACGTCGCCCAGATCGTAGTTTTTGAAGTCCCTGTACGCGTCCTCGCCCACGTCGTCCCGGCGGACGTAGATCTGAATCTCGCCGTCCCGGTCCAGCAGATGGGCGAAGGCGGCCTTGCCCATGACGCGGCGGGACATCATGCGCCCGGCGATGGACACGGTCTGGTTCTCCAGCGCGTCGTAATTGCTCAGAATCTCGCCGGAGAGATGGGTGCGGTCGTAGCGGACGATCTCATAGGGATTTTTGCCCTCTTCCACGAGCCTGTTCAGCTTTTCCAGACGGATGCGGCTCTGCTCGGACACGTCCGCCTGCTCGGCGGTGCGGATTTCTTCTGCCATGGGGATTGCTCCTCTCCGTAAATTACCTTCTGCGAATGTTCAGCACCTTCAGCTGCACGACGCCGCCGGGGGTCTTGACGTCCACCACGTCGCCCACGTGCGCGCCGATCAGCGCGCCGCCGATGGGCGAATCCTGAGAGATGAACAGCTTCATCGGGTCGGCCTCGGTGAAGCCAACGATGGTGTACTCCTCCTGCTCGTCGAACTCGGTGTCCAGCACGGTCACGACGGTGCCCACGGCCACGGCCTCGGTGGAGACCTTGGTGTCGTCGACAAAGGTGGCGGTGCGCAGCAGCTCCTCCAGCTCGTTCAGACGGCCGTAGACCCGCGCCTCCTCCTTCTTCGCCGCGTCGTATTCCGCGTTCTCGCTCAGATCGCCGAAGCCGCGGGCAATCTTGATCTCCTCGGCCACCTGCTTCTTCGCTTCAATCAGCTGCTCCAGCTCTTCTTCCAGCTTTTTCTTATCGGTTAAAGTAAGTTCGCGCGTATCAGCCATTGCGAAACCCTCCTAAATCCATTTGGGCATAAATTGAGCCGAATAACAAAGAACACTGCACAGCTGTGCGCAGTGTGTCTGAGATTCGGTACTGAGGGAAATTATACACCCAAAGGGCAGAAAAGTCAAGAAAAACCGGAAAAATTGCGGTGTTGACAGACCATGCCCGCCGTGCTATAATAACGGCAGGAAGGGATGACGCTTTCCGGAGGCTTCTCCCCTCTGTTAAGGGTTTGGCCGCCTACCAGTTGGCGCTGGATGGCGGCTTACTTTTTCTTCTTCTTGTCGTTCATATCGCGACCAAATTTGATCGCTTTGAGCACAAAAGGTCGGAAACCTTTGGTTTCCGAGTTTTCGCAAAGCGAAAACCGCTGACGGCTCAAATCAAAGATTTGAGGCGCAGCGCCGCGAGGCGACCATAATGACCACGGAAATAATTTCGAAGTCAGACATGATCTCACCTCCTTCAACTTTCGTATTCAGAGGTGAAAAGCCAAGAGCCATCTGTTTCCTTCATGCCGGAAGCCCGTGGGCTTCAACGTCATTATAGCATGGCTGCCTGTACGCGTCAAATACAGCTTTGCAACAATGCCCGCCGCACCTCTGCGACGGGCATTGTGAATTTGTGAGAATTTACTCCTTCAGCACATCCCGGTTCCTCACCAGATAGTCCACCCCGCTGACCACCGTCATCGCCGCGCTGACGTACATCACCGCGTCCGCAAAAACCGCGCCGCCGTGCCCCAGCAGTCCCTCCCCGCTCACGGGAACGAGCAGCAGAAGCAGCATCACCGCGGCCATCTGCGTGACGGTCTTGATCTTGCCCAGCATGCCCGCGGCGATCACCCGGCCGTTCTCCACGGCGATGAGCCTCAGACCGCTGATGGCGAACTCCCGGGCCAGCATGACGATACACACCCACGCCGGCATGCGCCCCTGAGAGGTCAGCACCACCAGCGCGGACATCACCAGCAGCTTGTCGGCGATGGGATCGATGAATTTGCCGAAATTGGTCACCAGATTGCGCGCCCGGGCGATTTTGCCGTCCAGCATGTCCGTCAGCGACGCCAGCGCGAACACCGCCAGTGCGGCGTACTGCGCCCACGCCGCGTCCATCAGCGCGAAAATCACGAAAATGGGAATCATGCAGATGCGCAGCATGGAAAGTTTGTTGGGAAGATTCATTTCCACCCCTCCTCAGAGCACTTTGCCCGTCAGATCGTATGCGTCCGCGCCGGTGATGCGAACCTGCACGTACTCGCCGGGCTTCAGCGCCCGCTGGGATTCCAGCCAGATGCAGCCGTCGCTCTCCGGCGCTTCGTAAATGGAGCGGCCGTAGGGGCGGCCGTCCTCGTCGAAGCCGTCCACCAGCACCTCGCAGACCGTGCCGACGCGCGCCTCATTGACCTCCATGGACACCGCCTGCTGGAGCATCATCAGCTGATCCAGCCGCGCGATTTTGACCTCCTCGTCGATCTGGTCGGGCATCGCCGCCGCGGGCGTGCCCTCCTCCGGCGAATAGGTGAACGCGCCCAGCCGATCGAACCGCGCGTCCTTCACGAACTGTAAAAGCTCCTCGAACTCCGCGTCCGTCTCGCCCGGGAAGCCCACGATCATCGTCGTGCGCACGATCAGCCCCCGGCGGCGGCACTCGGCGATGCGGCTCTTGATCCATTCCGAGCTGCCGCGGCGGTTCATGCGGCGCAGCAGCCGGTCGTTGATGTGCTGAAGAGGAAGATCCAGGTACGGCGCGACCTTCGGAAGATCCGCGATGGCGTCCAGCAGCTTATCGTCCGTGGAATCGGGATAGCAGTACAGCACGCGCACCCAGTGCACGCCCTCGATGTCGGACACGGCCTTCAGAAGCTCCGGCAGCAGCAGCTTCCCGTCGCCCAGATCGCAGCCGTAGCGCGACGTGTCCTGGGCAATCAGCGTCAGCTCCGTCACGCCCGACTCGGCCAGCCGGCGGCACTCGTCCACGATGTCGTCGAAGGGGCGTGAGGCGTAGCCGCCGCGGATCAGCGGAATGGCGCAGTAGGTGCAGCGGTTGTCGCAGCCGTCGGAGATTTTCACGAAGGCGGAATAGCCCGGCGTGGTCAGAATGCGCGGCGTGTGCAGGAAGCGCGCGCCGTTTTGGATGTAGCAGGGGCGCTGACCGTCCGCCGCGTCGGCGAGCATCTGGCTCAGGCGCGCGTAGTCCGCCACGCCCATGATGCCGTCGATCTCGGGAATCTCGTCCATCAGCGCGTCGGGATAGCGCTGGGCCAGACAGCCGGTGACGAACAGCTTCTGAAGCCTTCCGGACTTTTTGTATTGAGCCATGTCGAAAATGGCCTCGATGGACTCCTCCTTCGCGGACTCGATGAAGCCGCAGGTGTTGACGAAGATGACGTCGGCCTCGGCGGGATCGGCGACGATTTCCATGCCGCGCTGAGCCAGCATGCCCAGCAGGTTTTCAGAATCCACGCGATTCTTCGCGCAGCCCAGCGAGACCAGACCAACCTTGGTGATGGACATGATATTCCTCCTATCTGTGGACGGGGGAGCAAGCTCCCCCGCCACTGTCACCCCTACCAGTTTCCGCTAAAATCCTTTGGATTTTCGGGCGCGGAAACTGCAAGGCAGAAATTTTTCTTCCGGAAAATGGGATTTTCCTGCATAAAAATTTCCCCGCGGCCGCCGCACATGTCGCCGGCCGCGATTTCACTTCGAGAGGGCTTCGGCCCTCTCGAGCTCTCCCGAGGGGAGTACAAACAACAAATTACCACCATAATTATATCTCTTTTATTTCAAAAAAGCAAGACTGCCCCTCCGATTGGGAACCAATGTCAAAACCTTTATGACATTTTTACACTTTTATTAGAACATCGCCCGCTTCTTGACGCGCCTGTTCGCCGCGTGCTATACTGATTGAAATATCTCAATATTGTCGAAATGAGGGGGAAGAGGTCGATTTGAGGCGATGGCTGCGCAGGTATCCCCAGACGCTGGCGTTTCTGATGTTCCTGCCCGTGGGCGGAATGTACTATCTGTCCCAGTGGCTGGGCCTTGAGCATCGCGTGATCCATCTGCCGCTGGACGACCGCATTCCCTTCGTGCCGGCGTTCATCGTGCCCTACATCCTCTGGTACCTTTACGTGCCCGGCATGCTGCTGACCACCTGCTTCCGCGACCGCGGCGCGTTTCGCCGGCAGGCGTGGACGCTGTTTTCCGGTATGCTGCTGTCCACGGCGTTTTTCCTGATCTGGCCCACCTGCATCGACTTCCGCCCGGACGCGGCGGGGCCGGGACTGCTGCGATGGCTGTGCCGGTTCATCTACGCCCACGACCGGCCGGTGAACGTGCTGCCGAGTCTGCACTGCTATGAGGCGCTGGCCGTCCATCTGGGGGCCTTCGGCGCGGGCCGGGGAAGAAAAATGCCCGTCCGCCGCGCGCTGTCGGCGGCGCTGGTGACGCTCATCTGCCTGTCCACCGTGTTTGTGAAGCAGCATTCCGTGGCCGATCTCGCCGCGGGCTGCGGCCTCGCCGCCGGAATCTACGCGCTGGTGCGCGCGTTCGAAAGAAGAAAGCAGAGCCGCCGCGCTCTGAGAGGGGAGCATTCATGATTATCCGTCCGTTCAACGCCGTGTTTTTCGCGGTGATGGCCCTCGTCGCCGCGCTGGCGCTGGGGCTGAAGCACTTCGCCCAGACCCATTCCCGCGGCCGGAGCCGCGCGCTGCTGACGGCGATCTGCGCCTGCAACATCGTCTTTTTCTTCATCTATAAGGGATTCCTCTCCGTGGACCCCGAATTTCTGGCCGTCAGCGGGCAGGAAAAATTCAACTGGTTCAGCGAGCTGCCCCTCCAGCTGTGCAACATCAACATGTTCTTAATTCCCATCGGCGTGCTGACCCATCGAAAATCCGTCATGGGCTTTTCCTTTTATATGGCGCCGCTGGGCGCGATGCTGGCCATGCTGTTTCCGGAGTCGGCCTTCACGGGCTATTCGCTGCTGCTGCCGCGCATTCTGGGCTTCTACGGCACCCACGCCCTGCTGGTGGCCTGCGGCCTTTCGCTGGCGGGCATGGATTTCTACCAGCCGAGCATGAAGGAAGCGCCCCGGGTGCTGGGCGTGTACGTCACGCTGACCCTCGCCGCTCACGCGCTGAACATGATTCTGCGCGCCACGGTCTGCCCCGAGGCAAACTATTTCTACACCTACGGCGCGGACATCAGCGTGCTGAACCTGTTCTGGCGCATGATTCCCCATCCGCTGCTCTACGAGCTGCCCGCGCCGCTGCTGCTGGCGTACATGTCCCTCGTGCAGCTGCTGCGCAGCGGCTTTGCCCGCGCCGCCCGGCGCAGGGAAGTCCGGGCGTGAAAAGCGCTCTCTCCATTTTTGTTGGAGAGAGCGCTTCAGCCTGTAAAAAAGACTTTTTTCTGTGACCAGCCATCAAGGCTGGTCTTTTCCTTTTGAGCAATAAAGAACAGCACCTCCCACGCCAGGAAGGTGCTGTGGTGATATTGTTTCTTCTGCCTGATTGTGTTGCCCGAGATGGTTGAAGCCACGGACTCAACATCCCTGAGAAGCCTTGGGAATCAGGCGCTTCATCGTGGAAAAACAGTCCGCCGCGCTGTACCAGCAATGCCGGGGGGGGCACTCAGTACAGCTTCGCGCCGGCGGGGATGTGGGGATCGACCATCAGCAGGTGCAGCCGCTCCTCGCCGTTTTCGTGATGCACGGCGGAGATGAGCATTCCCTCGGATTCGATGCCCATCATGGGGCGGGGCGGCAGGTTCGTGATGGCGATGCAGGTCTTGCCCACCAGCTCCTCCGGCTCGTAGTAGTCGTGGATGCCGCTCAGGATGACCCGATCTGTGCCGCTTCCGTCGTCCAGCGTGAACTTCAACAGCTTCTTGGACTTCTTCACGGCTTCGCAGGCTTTGACCTTCACGGCGCGGAAATCGGACTTGGCGAAGGTGTCAAAATCCACGAAATCCTTGAACAGCGGCTCGATCTCCACATTGGAAAAATCAATTTTTTCCTCCACGACCGGAGCCTCCTGAGCCGCTTCCGCAGGCACGGAAACTTCCTTGGCGGCCTTCTTGTCAGCGTCCAGCGACTTCATCGTCGGGAACAGCAGCACGTCGCGGATGGCCGCGGAGTCGGTCAGCAGCATGCACATGCGGTCGATGCCGAAGCCGATGCCGCCCGTCGGGGGCATACCGAGCTCAAGCGCGTAGAGAAAATCCTCGTCGGTGTGGTTGGATTTTTGCATTGCGCCGCAACACTTTTCACTGCTGATTGGCGTAAGTTTGGCGTAAATTGGCGTAAGCTCATTCCGTACCGCTCAGGTATTCCTCGAAGTCTGCGAATCCCGACTGCTGAAGCTCCTTTGTCATATCCGCGTAGATGTTCAGCGTGGTAGAAACGTCTGAATGTCCCAGCGTCTCCTGAATGACCTTAACGTTCACACCGGCCTCGCACATCCTCGTCGTAAATGTGTGTCGCAGAATGTGACAGCTGAAGTGCGGCAGCAGAACTGCGTTTTTGGCTTCCTTGAGCAGAATTTCGTCGTTGCAGTCTCGAACGATCCGACGCAATGCCTTGTTCAGCGTTCCCTGATTGTGTGGAAGTCCGAAGCGATTCAGAAATACGAAATCGGTATAGCCGTCGATGGTTCCCTGACAGTGCACGCCGCGCTCAAACTGGTTTCTGCGTTCCTCGATAAATGCCTCTCGCACGGATTTCAGCATAGGGATTTTGCGAACACTGTTGCGCGTCTTGGGCGTGTGGATGTTGCAATAGCATCCGTTCTGTGCGTGTTTGTAATAGACCAGCGTATGGTTTACGTCGATCAGACCTTCGTCAAAATCAACGTCGCACCATCGAATGCCGATCGTTTCTCCGACGCGCATGCCTGTTCCGAGCATCACCGCGAAGATCGGATACCAGTGACGGTTTTTTGCTGAGCGCTTCAGATAGTTCAGAAACAATTCCTGCTCCGCACGCGTCAACGCTCGGCGTTCCTCCGACTTGTCATGCGTCTGCTTCAGCTCTTTCAGAACGTTGTTCGATGGATTGCTGCGAATGTATGCGTCGTCCACTACCATATCCAGTACCTGATGCAGAACGTTGTGGATGCCGTCCACCGTGGAAATAGACAGCCCGCGCTCATCGACCAATGTATTGTAGAAGCGCTTCACGTCCGATTTCAGCAGCGTTGAAATCTTCCGCTTGCCGAAGCTGGGGGCGACAAATTGCCTGTACATGTACTGATAGTTCTGGAAGGTGTTGTCCTTCAGACCGCGCTTAAGCTGCGTCCACATTGCGTACAGATCGTTGACCGTCTTGCCTCGGGCTTCAGGTTTGATCCGATCCTGCTGATCTCGAAGAATTTCTTCCTCAATGGCCCGGAGTCGATCTAGATCAGGGGCGTAGACAGTGTGCCGCTTTCCCTCTGCATCCTGCCAACGATAGGCATAGGTTCCGTTCTTTCGCTGCGTCTCTCCTTTACGAAAGATGTTTCTCTCCCGAATACTTGTTTTCTCTGTCATTGTGTTCTTATCCTCCTATGACAGTGAAAACCATACCTTGTACTCGAAAATCATTTTCACATATTCAGAATGAAATATCAAGCTGCTGTTTCAATGCAAGCTGTGTTCAAACTGAGCAACCATCCCGTCCAGCCGTTTGCGCCAGAAGCGGTGGAACCATTCGCTTTTCCCGAAG
>OLPR01003246.1_pt1 | contig 11087 bp, 6 predicted proteins | sample 1672761 | NCBI WGS metagenome assembly OLPR01 (sample SAMEA3136721, study PRJEB25190) | human gut metagenome | biome: human gut; feature: human-associated habitat; material: faeces | place: Austria | collected 2013 | reverse complement strand
CGCGGCACGCTCTCGCTGGAGCATGTCAAGCTCGTCGTGCTCGATGAGGCGGACGAGATGCTCAGCATGGGTTTTATCGAGGATATTCAGACGATACTGACCGACGTTCCGGAGGGACATCAGACGGTGCTGTTCTCCGCGACGATGCCAGACGCGATTCTCGCGCTGACCGAGCAGTTCCTGAAGGAGCCGGAGCGCGTCGAAATCAATCGCGAGCAGGTCACGCTCGATCAGATTCGGCAGCTTTCGATGGAGGTGCCGATGGGCCGCAAGCTCGACGCGCTGATTCTGCTGCTGCACGCATACGATCCGAAGCGCTGCATGATCTTCTGCAATACGAAGCTGATGGTCGATGAGGTGTCGGCCTATCTGAATCGCAACGGATTTACCTCCGAAGCCATTCACGGCGACATGAATCAGTCGCAGCGCACGCGCGTGATGGAGGGCTTTAAGGCGGCACGCCTGCCGATTCTGGTCGCGACCGACGTGGCGGCGCGCGGCATTGACGTCAGCGACGTGGACTACGTGATCAACTACGATATCCCGCAGAACAGCGAATACTACGTGCACCGCATCGGCCGCACGGGCCGCGCGGGCAAGGAGGGCTGCGCGATCTCGCTGATTTCCGGCCGCCGGCAGTTCTTTCAGCTGCGCGATACCGCGCGCGAGGCCAAATCGGACATTACGCCGATTCCGATTCCCACCGTCGCCGAAATCCGCAATCGAATGGACGAGAAAAACCTCGCCCGCATTCAGGACGCGATTCTCTCCGGCGTATCCGAGCGCAACCAGAAGCTGATCGCTTCGCTGGTGGAAAAGGGCTATGATCTGGACATGGTTGCCGCCGCTGCGTTTGATCTGTGTTTCGCGCGCGACGACAGCGGGCTGAAGGACATTCTTCTCGAACGTAAATCGAATGCGAACGGGCGCTATCGCCGCGCGATGATCAACATCGGCCGCATTCAGAAGGTCGCACCGAACCACATCGTAAGCGCCGTCGCCGAGAAAGGCCGCATTCGCGGTTCGCTCATCGGCAAGATTGAAATTTACGACGACCACGCGATTGTCGGTCTTCCTGCGGACATCGCCGAGGAGATCGTCGCTGATCTGAAGGGACTGACCATTTGCGGCGTGCCGACCGAAACCGTTCTGCTGCCGGACAAGCCCGAGCCGCGCCCGCAGCGCGCCGATTTTGTACGCAAAGGGCCTTACGGAAAGCCCGCGTATCCCGATCGCAGAAACAGAAACGCCGAATTCGCCGAGCGCAAGCCCTACGGCAATCGCGGCAGCGATTTCTCCGATCGCCGCGAATATGGAAATCGAAATGCCGAAGGCAAGCCCTATGGCAATCGCCGTTCGGAAGAATTCGCCGAGCGCCGCACGGAAAACGCTCCTCAGAAGCGCGGAAAGCAGAAGCTCTCGCCTGAAGCAAAGGCGCGGATTCTCGATTCGGAGCACCTCGATCGGTTCGAAATCGGCGCGCGCAAAGGCGACCGCAATCGTCCCAACCGCAATTTTGATCGCCGTCCGAACCGCAAAACCAATCAGAAAAAACATCACGGATAACGCAAAACCGCCGCGGCATTCTCGCCGCGGCGGTCGTTTTCTAATCAGTACACGATGATCTTCGTATTTCTCGGGCAATTCTGGTTGATCCACTTCGCGTCCTCAACGCTCAGACGAATGCATCCATGCGAAGCCTTTCTGCCAAGATTGTTGACCGAGCTCTGCGTCACTGGGCCATCCTTTTCCTTGTACAGCACCGAATGGAACATAATATCGCCCTCGATATAGTACGCGTACTGCGCCCAGCATTTGAACTTCTTGAAATAATGCCAGCGCGCGCCGGGGCCGGTTTCGTTCTGGAATGTGCCCTTCGGGGTAGGGGTTGCATTCTTGCCGGTGGAGCACTTCATCGTGCGCACGAGCACGGTGTATTCCTCGTTCTCGTCGGGCGCATAGGCGTAAACGCGCTGCTTGTCGACGCTGACCTTCAGCACATACGGCTTCAGCGCCTTCTTTGCATCGTCCGAGAACAGAATCTCGAGCGTCGTCTGATCCGCAATTCCGGTCTGATCGAGCTTGTGCCGTTTCTGGAAAGCCTCAATCGCGCGCTTCGTGCCTCCGCCGTAATCGCCGTCGAGACTGCTGTAGTAGTATTCCAGCGCATTCAGCCGGCGCTGCAGGCGAACCACGTCGCCGGAGAAGGAATCCGAATCAATCTTTTCCGGAATCGCCGGGAAAGAATCGGAATAGAAATCGTCCAGCAGCAGCGGATCCGCAATTCCGTTGACCTCGACGGTCAGGAAGCTTTCGATCGTCGCAGTTCCGGCATTCACCGCCGCCATCTTTTCATCGTCCGCACGCACGGCGCGTTCTTCGATCGCGCGCATATACGTTTGCAGGTTTTTCACCGCCTGAACGGTATTCGCGCCGTAATCACCGTCCGACGAGCCCTTGCCGAAGCCGAGCACGCGCAGGCGGGTTTGCAGCGTCTTTACCGCGTCGCCCTCTGAACCGAATGCGAGCATCTGGTTGTCCGGCCTCTTCGCGTTTTCGGAAAACAGCGCGAGCTGCGTGCTTTCGTCCGCGATTCCGGTTACGTCCAGCGCATTGTAATACTGGAAGATGCGAATCGAACGCGCAGTCGAGCCGCCGTAAATACCGTCTGCCTTATCGGTCATATAGCCCAGATCGTGCAGACGATTCTGAACGCGCTTCACCGCGTCGCCCTTGTCGCCGGATTTCAATTCGCCGCGAGTAATCTTAAAGGCGTCGCTGTAAAGATACGCCTGCAGCAGCGCGTCCGCTTTGCCGTTGACCTCCGTAACCGGCGTGGGTTCCGGTTCAGGCGTGGGAGCTTCGGTTGCAATCGGATGATCGTCCGGCAGCGCGCTGTCGGGAACCGCCGTCGCAATCGGCGCAATCGTCGGCTCCGCAGTCGGGCGCGCATCGATCAGATCCTGCTCCAGCTCGCGCACATACTGCTGAAGCATTTCAACCGCTGCTCTGGTGTTATTGCCGAAGAATCCGTCCGCCTTGTCGTCCAGATAGCCCAGCTGAATCAGCTTTTCCTGAAGCCGCTGCGTCGCCGTGCCGTTTACATTCTTGGAAAGCTCCGGATAATACGGAACCGTAACCTCGATCGACGAAATCATCCAGCTGTCGCGCGCCCAGACCGGCGTTTCGCCCTCCGGAATCGCGGATTTTCTGCCGCTCGCAATCGCCTGATCGATTGCGTTCGCCAGCGATTTGGTATCGACAGCGACGCCCTGAATCGCGGCGCTCGCGAGATCGTTCAGCCATACGTCGAGCGCTTTCCAATCCTCTTTGGAATAGTTTTCCGTCGCAATCAGATTCAGCGCCGCGCGCATCGTGATGCCCGACGTGCTCACCTTTTCAATCGCGCAGGTATGTTCTTCGGGCTCGACGCCCTCCGGCAGCGAAAGATCATAGTTGATCGCGGTCGATTTTGGAATTGATGTTTCGCTCATCAGCTTCTGTATATCCGCCTGCCACGCTTCCGGCTCCGCCGTTTCCGCCGCGGTAATCGCGACGATCGACGCAAGCAGCGTCAGCGCCAGCACGATCGCAAGTATGCTTCTGAATCTGTTCATTCAAGCCCCTCCGGTTCCAGTCTTTTTGTGCGCACTATATAGACGCAACACGCGCGGTTTTTGTTGCATCATTTTCGTCCTTTTTCGCGCATGGAAAGATTTTACGTACTACGGGAGAGGGGCATGGAAAAGCGCCCGAGCATTTGCCCGAGCGCATCGTTTTTTACTGGATAATTTTGAATTTGCCGATATACGGAAGCTCCATCACGCGTTCGTTGGTCGCCAGCTGCAAAAAGCACATCACGCCGATCAGCAGCAGCACGAACTGCGCCAGTCCGCCGACCAGCTTAAACAGCCAGCCAATCAGCGGAATGCACGTGAAAATTCCGAACAGCGCGCCCACCAGAATCGAACAAATCCACAAAAGCAAACCCTGATTGGCACAATACTTTCCGAGCTTTGAATCCTTGCACAGAATCAGCGGCAGAAAAAAGATGATATAGCCCAAGGCTGCTCTTGTTTTGTTTTCGCGCATATCTTCATAGGTAAAACCGTTCATTTATGCCTCGCCATCCTTTTTCTCGTCCGCCTTCATCATGCCGTCCAGCATATCCACCGCATCGAAATCGCCCGCATCGATCGCAAGCTGCATCAGCCATTCGAGACTCTGCGGCTTCAAAACGCCTTCGAAGCGCTTCACGCCTTCCCATTTGCCCTGCTTTGCCAAGCGAATGCAGCATTTCAGCAGCACATCCTGTTTCAAATCCTTCGCGACCAGATCGAGATATTCATAATCCTCCGTATCCGTCGCATCGAGCGCCGCCTTTTCAATCTGAGCGTCGTCCATATCGTAGCGCGTCAGCTGCGCAGCCAGTACGCGCGCGCCCGCGCGCCGCGCCGTATTTGCAATCTCGACCACGCAATTCTTCATATCAATCTGCTCGGCATACGTCGAAAGCCACTGCCAGTTTTCCGCCTTCATCGCCGCCAGTGCCACGCGCTGCTGGAGATGATCGTCGAACTTCCATACGTGCTCGCCCAGCCAGCCCCAATCGCCGTTCGCAATCGCGGTTTCAATCGTACCTGCGTCGGCATAGCCGCCGAGATTTTTGCAAACCCAATCCTGCATTCCCAGCGCATTCGCGCGTTCGGAAATGCGCTTTTTCAGCTCTTCGTCGTTTACCTCCGAAAGGTGTGCCTCGATCCATTCCCAGCGCCCGTCGTCCATTGCGCGCTCAAACGCACTCCGGCGCAGCCGCTGCAGGCGCTCCTCGCGCGAAGCTGCATCCGTGGTCAGACTGTCAATTGTCTTGCTCACGCCGTCGACAACCGTTTCGCCGATTCGAACCACCTTGCGCACCACAGTGTCCACGCCCTGTCCGATTGCGCGCGAAACGTCCTCCAGCGACGGCGTATCCGGCGTGCGCGCATTGTCGCTCGGCGGCGCAATCCTTTCGCCCCGCGCAATCGACCGCGCGAACGAATCCACCGTTTCCTTCTTCAGATACGGCGCGAACTGGCGTAGCTGATCCCAATCCATCTCGGAAGCGTTCAGGCGAATCAGCCGTTCGAGGCACGCGCCGCCGATATACGGCGCGAATTGCATCAGCTCCGCGCAGGTCAGTGCTCCCTGCGCGTTCAGCATTTCTTCCACAGCTCCCTTCGACATGAACGGCGCCATTCTCGCAAGGCTCTTCAGATCAACCTTTTCGCGCGCCGCACTCTCCGGCGTGCCTTCCACCTTCGCGTCCATCGCGCCGTCGTCTTCGGGAATCGTCTCCTTCGGCTCACTCTTGAAGATATTGCCGATATCGTCGATCACGCCGCCAACAAAGCTGCCGATCGTCGAGCCGGCAGCCGGCTCTTCGCGCTCAAGGCGCGCTTCCGGCACGGTTCCGTTCAAAAGCTGCTCGACCGTAATTCCAAACAGCTTCGTCAAATCCAGCAGTGTCTGAATATCCGGAAGCGCCGCGCCGTTTTCCCATTTGGAAACCGCCTGATGCGAGACATTCAGCGCCGCAGCCAGCTGCTGCTGAGTCAGTCCCTTCGTCTGTCGAAGCGTCGCGATCAACCTTCCAACCGCCCGCGTATCTACCATATGTCTTACCTCCGTCCCGCATCAAGCGTTTTATGTTTGGCGAACCCCTTCACCATGCTCAGATTCTAGCATATTCTATTTCTCATTGCAAGCAACCACGGGTTGAATCATCTAAAATCATGGTTGAATCCAATTTGTTAGCACTCTTTTTATTCGAGTGCCAAAAAAAGTGTTGACAAACACGCGTTCAGTGATTAAAATAGAGGTAAATCATCCCAAGGGAGGTCGTTATTATGTTGGGACATGGAACCGTATCCATTCATGCGGAAAACATTATGCCGGTCATTAAGCAATGGCTGTATTCGGATAAAGATATTTTCGTGCGCGAGGTCGTGAGCAACGCGTGCGACGCGATCAGCAAGCATCGCCGTCTGGTCGCCTCGGGTGAAGCGGAGAAGGACGAAAACCCCTATCGCATCGACGTGATTGTCGACAAAGCCGCAGGCACGCTGACGTTTACTGATAACGGCATCGGCATGACGGCAGACGAGGTCGAGAAGTACATCGCGCAGGTCGCGTTCTCCGGCGCATCCGATTTCATTCAGAAATACGCCAAGGACGGCGAAACCGAGGACACGAAGATCATCGGTCATTTCGGTCTGGGCTTTTACAGCGTATTCATGGTTTCGAAGAAAGTCGTGATCGATACGAAGAGCTATACCGGCGCGCCCGCCGTTCGCTGGACGAGTGAGGACGGCATGAGCTACGACATGGAGGAATCCGACCGCACGGAGCGCGGCACGTCGATCACGCTGTATATCAGCGATGAGGACGCGGATTTCCTGAACGTCTGGACGGTACGCGCGACGCTCGAAAAGCACTGTGCATTCATGCCCGCACCGATTTTCCTCTCCGAAGTTCCGGAACCCGCCAAGGACGGCGAGGAAGCGCCGGAAAAGAAGGAGCCGGAGCAGGTCAACGATCCGAATCCGCTCTGGATGCGCAAGCCGACGGACTGCACGGACGAGGATTACAAGGCGTTTTACCACAAGGTGTTCCACGATTACGAGGATCCTCTCTTCTGGATTCACCTAAACGCCGAATACCCGTTCAATCTGAAGGGCATTCTCTATTTCCCGCGCATCAAGAACGAGCTTTCCGCCAGCGAGGGCATGGTGAAGCTCTACAACAATCAGGTCTTCGTCGCGGATAATATTAAGGAAGTCATTCCGGAATTCCTGCTGCTGCTCAAGGGCGTGATCGACTGTCCGGATCTGCCGCTGAATGTGTCGAGATCGTTCCTTCAGAACGACGGCTACGTCCGCAAGATGTCGGCGTACATCACGCGCAAGGTCGCGGATCGCCTGCTGAGCGAGTTCAACAACAATCGCGAGGAATATCAGCGCTATTGGGATGACATTCATCCGTTCGTGAAATACGGCTTCATGCGCGATGACAAATTCTACGATCGCGCGAAGAAGGCGCTGCTGTTCAAGACCACCGCAGGCACTTATCTGACGCTTGAGGAATACCGCAATCGCAACGCGGACGGCGATGAATGCACCGTTTATTACACCAGCGATGAAAAGCGCCAGGCGCAGATGATCAAGCTCTACACCGATCAGGGCAAGGACGTCATCATTCTAAATACGCTGATCGACACGAACTTCATCAGCTTCCTCGAATACGCCGAGCATGATCAGAAGATCACGTTCCGCCGCGTCGACGCCGCCGCCGACAGCCTGACCGAGGACGGCGAGGTTTCCGAAGACGATCGCGCAAAGCTTGAAACGCGCTTCCGCACGGCGATGAACGATTCGGAAATTGCCGTAACGCTCAAGCCGTTCAAGTCCGACGACATGATCGCAATGATCACCGTGGACGAGCAGAACCGCCGCATGTCTGAAATGAGTGCGCGCTGGGGCGGCCGCGATATGAATCTGCCTGAAAAGCGCACGCTGGTTCTGAATTCGAAGCACCCGCTGATCCACTGGATTGAAAGCGCGCCGGACGGCGAGGAAACCGATTCCGTCTGCGCACAGGTCGCCGATCTTGCGGAAATGGCGCGCCAGCCGCTGGTCGCCGAGCGCATGGTTGAATTCCTGAAGCGTTCGAACGCACTGCTGACGAAGCTGATTCAGAAATAAATCCATTTGGCGCCCTTCGAGATTTCCCCGAAGGGTGCTTTTTGAACGTGTGCGGCTTAAATCTTGCAATCGAGCCCTTTTTCCTGTATAATAAACCCAGATTGAAACAGGAAAGAGGGCTTCTTTCTATGCAATACGGATTTATCAAGGTCGCCGCCGGATCGCCGCGGCTCACGGTTGCCGATGTGGATGCAAACGCCGCGAGCATTCGCGAAATGATTTTCCGCGCAAACGCGGGAGGCTCGAACCTCCTGGTGCTGCCGGAGCTGTGTTTGACCGGCTACACCTGCGGCGATCTGTTTTATTCGGAAACGCTGCTGAACGCCGCAAAAAACGCGCTGATCGAACTGACTGAATCGACGAAGGGGATGCTTTCCGCGGTCGTAATCGGGCTTCCGCTGCGCGTGCGCGGTAAGCTCTATAACTGCGCCGCCGTGCTGCAGGGCGGCAGGATTCTCGGCATGATTCCGAAAACGCACCTGCCGAATTACGGCGAGTTCTATGAACTGCGTCAGTTCACGCCGGCAAGCGATCCCACGCGCCCCAACCAGCTTTTCATCGGCGGGCAAACGGTTCCGTTTTCCGAAAAGCTGCTGTTTGAATGCGCGGAAAAGCCGGAATTTACGTTTTCCGTTGAAATCTGCGAAGACCTGTGGACGCCGGATCCTCCGTCGCGCAGGCTCTGTCAGGCGGGCGCAACGGTGATTTCGAACCCGTCCGCATCGGACGAAGTGATTGGCAAACGGGAGTACCGCCGCCTGCTCGTTTCGTCCACTTCCGCGCGGCTTCTGTGCGGCTACGTCTATTCCAGCGCCGATTCCGGCGAATCCACGCAGGACATGGTGTTCGCGCAGCACAAAATGATTGCCGAAAGCGGCGCGATTCTTTCGGAAAACCCGCCGTTCGGGGAAAGCGATCTCATTTTCAGCGAACTGGACGTCGACCGTCTGATGATCGAGCGCCACCGGACGACGAGCTATTCGCCGATCGGCGAAGCAGCGGAGGCATTCACGCGGATTTCGTTCTCACAGCCGCTGCGCGAAACGATTTTGACGCGCGAATATCCGCGCTTCCCGTTCGTCCCCGCATCCGATCAGAAGCTCGCCGAACGTGCGGAGGAAATTCTGCACATTCAGAGCTTCGGGCTGAAAAAGCGCGTGGAGCACACGCGCGCGAAATCGCTGATCATCGGCGTATCCGGCGGATTGGACAGCGCGCTGGCGCTGCTGGTCGCGGTGCGGACGATGGATTTGCTCAATCGCGACCGGAAGGACATTCTCGCCGTTTCCATGCCGTGCTTTGGCACCACGAACCGCACGCGTTCGAACGCGGAGCTGCTGGCGGAGGAGCTGGGCGTTTCATTCCGAGAGGTGAATATTTCCGAATCCGTGCGCAGGCATTTCGCCGATCTTGATCACGATGAAAGCGTTCACGATGTGACGTATGAAAATGGTCAGGCGCGCGAACGGACGCAGCTTCTGATGGATTTGGCGAATAAATTCTCCGGCATGGTGGTCGGCACGGGCGATTTGTCCGAGCTCGCGCTGGGCTGGGCGACCTACAACGGCGATCATATGTCGATGTACGGCGTAAATGCCGGCGTTCCAAAGACGCTCGTGCGATACATCGTCCGGTACGAAGCCTCGCGCATCGGCGGCAAGGTTGGCGAAATTCTGACCGACATTCTCGCAACGCCCGTTTCCCCCGAGCTTCTGCCGGCGACGGACGAGGGCGAAATTCAGCAGCGAACGGAGGATCTGGTCGGCCCATACGAGCTGCACGATTTCTTTCTCTATTATTCGCAGCGCTTCGGTTTCTCGCCGAAAAAGATTTTCCATCTCGCAAAGCGCTCGTTCGCGGGCGTATACTCCGAGGAAATCATTCTGAAATGGCTGCGCACGTTCTTCCGGCGTTTTTTCGCGCAGCAATTCAAGCGTTCGTGCCTGCCGGATGGTCCGAAGGTCGGCTCGGTAACGCTTTCGCCGCGCGGCGACTGGCGAATGCCGTCCGATGCATCGGCAAATCTGTGGCTGAAGGAAATTGACGCGCTGCGCGCGGGGGACTGAATATGGACGAGCATTCCAAAGATTATCTCATTCGCTATTTAACGACGGGCGATCTGGAGCAGTACAACGCACTTCTGCGCTATGCGTTTCAGGTCACGGAACAGGAGCTTTCGGATACCGGCTGGAAGGACGAGGAAATCAAGCAATCAAAATTTCCGGTCCTGAAGCGTGCAGATGTACTCGGCTGCTTCGACGGTGAGGAGCTGGTTTCTCAGGTGGCGGTTTATCCGCTGAAGGCGAATGTTTACGGATCGATTTACCCGATCGGCTTCGTCACCAGCGTATGCACCTATCCGGAATACACCGGTCGCGGCATCATGAAACGCCTGATGCGTCAGAGCCTTATGCATATGCGCGAACGCAAGCAGCCGCTGGCGATGCTGTTTCCATATTCGATTCCGCTGTATCGGAAAATGGGCTGGGAAATCATTTCCAACAAGATTTCGTTCACGGTAAAGGATCGCCAGATTCCCTCAAAGGCGAAAGCGCCGGGCTATGTGCGCCGCGTCGATTGGGAAAACCGCGATTTCATGAATCTGCACGCGCGCTTCGCCGGCGCGACCCACGGCTGTCTGTTCCGAAACAGCCTTGCTTGGGAGGAATACTGGCGCTGGGACGAGGACGACACGTTCGTCGCCATTTACTACGACGTGCACGATACGCCGACCGGCTATATGGTCTATCTGATCAAGGACGATATCATGCACATCAAGGAGATGATCTATCTCGATCGCGAGGCGCAGATGGGGCTTTGGGAGTACATTCGCGCGCACGATTCGATGATCGACGAGGTGCGCGGCAATTCCTATTTCAACGAGCCGATCGCGTTCGAGATGGACGACGGCGATATTCGCGAAATGATTCGCCCGTATATCATGGGCAGGATCGTGGATGTGGAGCAGTTCTTCCGGCTGTATCCATGCCGTCCGGACGAGCCGGGCGCGGGTTTCGCATTTGAAATTGAGGATGAATTTCTTCCGTGGAATCAGCGCACGCTGCCGGTCTGGTTCGAAGCGGGCAAATGCGAAATTCGCCCGAACGCAAACTTTCCGCACATTCGCCTGTCGATTGCAACGCTGACAACGCTGCTGATGGGGTACAAGAGCGCCGCAAAGCTCTATCGAATGGGCAGAATCGCCGCCGAAGAAAGGCACATCGCCCGTCTGGACGACGCGCTCCTCCACGAAGCGCCGTATATCTCGGATTACATCTAAGGCAACACCTCACAATTCGACGGTGCGTCTGGCTCTGTCTTTTCCGCCATCTGCGGCATGCAGAT
>OLPR01003243.1_pt1 | contig 11094 bp, 12 predicted proteins | sample 1672761 | NCBI WGS metagenome assembly OLPR01 (sample SAMEA3136721, study PRJEB25190) | human gut metagenome | biome: human gut; feature: human-associated habitat; material: faeces | place: Austria | collected 2013 | reverse complement strand
CGCCGTAGATACCGTCGCACTTGCCGCTGAGATAGCCGAGAATGACAAGCGCCTTCTGCAGTTTCACCACGTCGCTGCCGCGGTCGCCCTGCTTCATGGGCTTGGGCGGCGTACCGAGCTCGTCAATCGATTTTTCACTGATGCTGTTCGAGCCGGAGGAAGAGCTGCCGGAGCTGCTCGTCTTCTTGGCAGAAACAAACTTCTTGGCCACGTAGCCGTATACCACGCCGTATTTGACGTAGTACCAGTCGCCGTGTTCTTCCAGGATGGTCAGCGCCGCGCCGTTTTTGGGGCATTTAAGCGCCTTTGCAGAGGATGAGGGCTTTTCCCTTATATACAACCCCGTCGAGGTTACATACCCGGTCCAGGACGCCAGCGCCGGAACCGTAAGGCCCACCACCAGCACCAGTACAATCAGCATTGCAATACTTTTCCGAAGCATATCCGTCCTCCTTTTATAGGGAATACAGTAAATATATTACAAATCTGTTTCTTTGTCAACTCTTATACGTAATATTCTTCCGTTATTTCATTATATTTATATTTTTATCGGCGCAGGCGCCGATGAAAAAAAGCCCTCCCGCAGACAACTGCGAAAAGGCTTCAGCGCAGCAACAACCCGGTTTATTCCGCGCGATATGCAGCCAGCTGCGCCAGGCTCTCGTCGCTCAGCTCGCTCATCAGCGCGAAGGCGGCCTTCACGCTTTCCTCAGGAAGAAGCCCGAACGTACGCGCAAACAGCAGCGCCAGATCGTCGCGCTGCCTTTCCAGTCTGCGCGCCGCGGCCAGACCCTCGTCTGTCAGATGCACGTCGCCATACCGCTCCTTGTCGATAAGGCCGCGCTCCTGAAGTGCGAGGAGCGTATTATGTATCGTGGGCTTGCGCACGCCCAGCAGGTGCGCCACGTCCTTTGACGCGACGCGTTCAAACGTATCGCTGAGCGCCAGCACGGCCAACAGGCACCTTATCAATGATGCGGTCATCGCCAAACAACTCCTTTGGCTTTAATAAAAAGGGCGGGACGCGCTTTTACCTGCGTCCCGCCCCGCTGTCTGTGCATTTATTTGGGTTGGTTGCCGCACGAGCCATGGCAGTGGGCACAATCGCCGCAATCGCCGCCGCAGCCGCCTGTACCGTTGCGCTTATCGCGAATCATCTTCCATACTATCGCGCCGACTATCAGCACGACAACGCCACCCACTATCCAAGTAGCCATTACGCGCCCACCTTAACCTTCTGAGTGAAATGCTCGTCATCGTAGCGGTTCTTGCGCACCAGCATGTAGACGAAGAAGACTACAAGCAGTATCGCAACCGCAGTCCAGAGGGTGAAGCCAGCGCCGCTGAACAGCAGGCCCAGCTGGTACACGATCAGGCCGATAGCGTAGGCGAACAGGCACTGATAAGCGATAGCAAAGGCAGTCCACTTACCGTTGTTCATCTCGCGCTTTATTGCGCCAATGGCCGCAAAGCACGGAGCGCACAGCAGGTTGAAGATCATGAACGCGAAGGCAGCCAGCTGACCATGTCCGCCGCTCGATTCCTCGAAAGCATCGGATATAGGCGACAGTTCTGCAGCCTTCTCCTCGTCGGTCATATCCTCGTCTTCTACTATGCCTGCGGCAGCATCCTCGCCCTCTTCGTCAGTTACGCCGAACAGTACGCCGAATACGCCAACGACTTCTTCCTTAGCAACCAGACCCATGACGGTAGCAACGGTCGCCTGCCAGCTGTCGAAGCCCAGGGGCTTGAATACCGGCGCAACGGCGGAACCAGCCTTGCCCAGCATACTTTCGTCCATATCGTCGACCGCGCCGAACACTACGGGAGCGTCCACAACGGACACGGCCTCGCCGTCTTCGGTGGTCTCGGCGGCCTCGGTATCGGCGGCGTCAGCCTCAGTCTGCACAGGCGCCCAGCCATAGCCGGAGGTGAACCAGATCAGTATGCTCGAAACAACTATAACAGTACCGGCGCGCTTGATGAAGGACCAGCCGCGCTCCCACATGCTGTGGAATACGTTCTTCCACGAGGGCGCGTGGTATGCGGGCAGCTCCATAACGAAGGGAGCGGGATCACCGGCGAACATCTTGGTCTTCTTCAGCATGATGCCGGAGATCACGATGGCGGCCATGCCGATGAAGTAAGCGGAGGTGGACACCCACGCGCTGCCGCCGAAGATGGCGCCGGCGATCATGGCGATGAAGGGCACCTTGGCGCCGCAAGGGATGAACGTGGTGGTCATGATGGTCATGCGCCGGTCACGCTCGTTCTCGATGGTACGGGAGGCCATAACACCGGGGATACCGCAGCCGGTACCGATCAGCATGGGGATGAAGGACTTACCGGACAGGCCGAACTTACGGAAGATACGGTCCAGCACGAAGGCGATACGGGCCATGTAGCCGCAGGCCTCCAGGAACGCCAGCAGCAGGAACAGAACCAGCATCTGGGGCACGAAGCCCAGCACCGCGCCCACACCGGCCACGATACCGTCAAGGATCAGGCCGGACAGCCAGTCGGCAGCACCGGCGGACTCCAACGCGTTGCCCACTAGCACAGGAACACCGGGCACCCACACGCCGTAGTCGGCGGGGTCAGGGGCCTCAAAGCCATTTGCCTCCAGATAGGCCGCGGCGTCCACATAGGTCATCTGCACCACATCGTCCCGCTTGTCGGCATCCTGGGGCAGGGCGTCATAGTAGGCGGTCATGGTGTTGACGGCCAGGGTCTCCTCATCCTCCACATCCACGGCGGCGGTGTCGGAGGTGGGAACGAAGGACTTTATCCGGGCCAGGGCGGCGCCGGCATCGAAGTCCTCCGCCTCGGTGTCCAGCCCCAGGAAGGCGTCTACGGCCTGGGTGGCGGCGGTATATTCGTCGCTGGCCTCGGTATATGCCTTGGAGCCGATGCCGAGCAGGTGCCAGCCGTCGCCGAACAGGCCGTCGTTCGCCCAGTCGGTAGCGGCGGAGCCAACGGTGACCATGGAGATGTAGTACACCAGGAACATGACCAGAGCGAAGATGGGCAGACCCAGCCAGCGGTTGGTGACGACCCGGTCGATCTTGTCGCTGGCGGAGAGCTGACCGGCGTTTTTCTTCTTATAGCACGCCTTGATGATCTCGGCGATGTACACATAGCGCTCGTTGGTGATGATGCTCTCGGCGTCGTCGTCCAGCTCCTTCTCGGCGGCCTTGATGTCCTCCTCGATGTGGGCCATGACGGTCGGGTCGATCTTCAGCTGATCCAGCACCTTGTCATCGCGCTCGAAGATCTTGATGGCGTACCAGCGCTGCTGCTCCTCGGGCAGGTTATGTACGGCGGCCTCCTCGATGTGGGCGATGGCGTGCTCCACGGGGCCGGAGAAGGTGTGCATGGGAACGGTCTTGGTGGACTTGGCGGCCTGCACAGCGGCCTCGGCGGCCTCCATAATGCCCTCGCCCTTCAGGGCGGAGATCTCCACGATCTTGCAGCCCAGCTCACGGCTCAGCTCCTCCACGTTGATCTTATCGCCGTTCTTGCGGACCACGTCCATCATGTTGATGGCGATAACCACGGGGATGCCCAGCTCGGTCAACTGGGTGGTCAGGTACAGGTTACGCTCCAGGTTCGTACCGTCGATGATGTTCAGGATGGCGTCGGGGCGCTCGGTGATGAGGTAATTACGGGCGACCACTTCCTCCAGGGTGTAGGGGGACAGGGAGTAGATGCCGGGCAGGTCCATGATGGCCACGTCATCGTGCTTCTTCAGCTTGCCCTCTTTCTTCTCCACCGTAACGCCGGGCCAGTTGCCCACGAACTGGTTGGAGCCGGTCAGCGCGTTGAACAGGGTGGTCTTGCCAGAGTTGGGGTTACCTGCCAACGCGATCTTTATCTGTTTTTCCATAGTGTCTCTCCTTCCGGTTAATCTTGTTGAACCTATATACAGATGAATTTAAATAACGGACGTATTTCCGGCACCGGAACACGGTACTGCAGGTCATTACTCGACCTCGATCATTTCGGTGTCGGCCTTACGCAGGCTCAGCTCGTAGCCGCGGACAGTGACCTCCATGGGATCGCCCAGAGGGGCTACCTTGCGGACATAGACCTCCACGCCCTTGGTGATGCCCATATCCATGATACGGCGCTTGACGGGGCCCTCGCCGTGGAGCTTGACGACCTTGACGGTCTCGCCGATCTTGACTTCACGCAATGTTTTCATGCTTCTGCTCTCCTTCTATGTGATATTTCTGTTTCTCAAATACAATAACCGCTTGGCGCGGCTATCAGACCATGATCTTGCGGGCCATTTCCTCGCTGATGGCCACGCGGGACTCCTTGACCTTCACGATGACGTTGCCGCCCATGGCGGACACCAGCGTGACGGTGCTGCCCGGGGTGAAGCCCAGGTCCTCCAGGTGCTTTTTTACCTCCGGGCTGCCGCCCACCTTGTGGATGAGCTGCTCCGTTCCGGCGTCTGCCAGCATCAAAGGCATCATGTATATCCCTCCGTTTCACGGTTAGCTTGCGCTAACCCTGTGTCTGAAAAAAGCGGTTTTGAAAGGACTTTCCCGGTCCATAGCGGACCACGACGGTTAGCCTCCCTTAACCTATGGCACAGTTTAATACCTCAAACCCTCTTTGTCAATAGGGAGAACGAAATTTTTTTACCGCACTTGTAAGTTTGTGAAAATTGTGGTATGCTGTTAAAAGTGTATTGGGGAAAGTTGGTGATACTTTTTATGCAGATACTGCGCGCTTCCGAGGACTATTTAGAGACGATGCTGATGATGCAGCAGCAACATGGATATATTCGCTCCATCGACGTAGCCGAGCATCTGGGCGTGACAAAACCCAGCGTGACCTACGCCACCAAACGGCTGCGGGAAAACGGCTATATCACGATGGACAAGGACGGACTCATCACCCTGACGGCCAGCGGTATGGCCATCGCCGAGCGTATGCTGGACCGGCACCACACGCTGACGAAATTCCTGATGGCGTTGGGCATCGACGCCGCTACGGCAGAGACAGATGCCTGCAAGATCGAACACGATATCAGTCAGAAGACCTTTGACGCCATCTGTGCCCATGCAAAGGCGCATTTATGACAAAAAAGGCCACCCTATCGGGTGGTCTTTTTGTATGCCCGCCCGCAGAGGCGGGCATTTTCGCGTTTACGCTTCCAACGGCAGGCGGAGGGTAAAGGTGGTGCCCTCCCCCTCACGGCTGTCCAGCGTGACGGTGCCGTGGTGATAAGCCACGGCGTGCTTGACGATGGACAAGCCCAATCCGGTACCGCCGGAGGCCTTGGAGTGGCTCTTGTCCACGCGGTAAAAGCGCTCGAAGACGCGGCCCTGGTGCTCCGGCGGGATACCGATGCCGGTATCGGCCACCGTGACCACGGCGTCGGGGCCGTCACGGCCCACGGTGACGGCGACGCTGCCGCCGTCCTTATTGTACTTGATGGCGTTGTCGCAGAGGTTGAATACCGTCTCGGTCAGCAGACGGCGGACGCCGGAGACCGTAACGGCCTCGCCGGTGACGGTCATGGTGATCTGGCGCTGCTGCGCGGCGCTCTCCAGCGACTTGACCGTGTCGGTGCAGAGGGAGAGCAGCTCCACCGGCTCGGTGGGCAGGCTGCCGCCCTCGTCCAGCTCAGACAGGCGGAGGATGTCGTTGATCAGCGTCACCAGGCGCTGGGCCTCGCCGCGGATATGGCCCACGAAGCGGGGCACATCGTCAGGCCGGACCATGCCGTTCTCCAGCAGCTCGGCGCTGCCGATGATGCCCTGAAGCGGGGTCTTCAGCTCATGGGAGACGTTGGCGGTGAACTCGCGGCGGTTGCGCTCGGCGTAGGCCTGCTCGGTGACGTCGAAGGTCAGCAGCACCGCGCCCACCACCTCGCCGTCGGCCTGGATACGGGTCATGTCGAACTGGTACTCGCGGCCGTCGCGCTCCATACGGGTCTCGCCGTGGCCGGTGTCCATGGCATCGTGGAGGGCGTGGCTGACGGCGCTGCCGCGCTCCACGGTCAGCAGAGGCTGGCCCACGCAGGCCGCATCGGTGTGGAACACGGCGCAGGCGGCAGGGTTCATGCTGAGGATGGTGCCGCCGTTATCCACCAGTACCAGGCCCTCGGTCATGCTGGCGGTGATCTGTTCAAACTCCTCGGACCGGCGGCGCAGAGAACGCAGCTGATCGTCGATCTGACGCCGCTGGTGCTCCAGTCGGCGCAGCAGGGGCGAAAGCTCCTCGTAGGCGTCGTTTTCCAGGGGGTGCTCCAGGTCCAGGGTGTTCAGGGGGCGGGTGATGCGGCGGGACACGCGGCCGGCCAGAATGCCGGAGAGGATCAGGGCCACGGCGATGACCGCCAGGATGGCGGGGAACATACTCAGAAGCAGCACGCCCATGGTGACGCGGCTGGCGGACAGGCGCAGGACCGTGCCGTCCGGCAGCCGGCGGGCGTAGTAGAGGGTCTTTTCCAGCAGAGTGGCGCTGTAACGGCTGGACTCACCGGTGCCGTTGGTCAGGGCCTGACGGACCTCCTCGCGCTGGGCGTGGTTCTCCATAGCCGCAGCGTCAGCCTTCGTATCATAGAGCACCGTGCCGTCGGCGCGAAGCCAGGTGATGCGGTAATTGTCGGAGTGCAGCTTGGACAGATAGGCCTCGCCGTCGTCGGACTCCATGGCCGCAGCGGCGATGGACAGCTCATCCCGGAGCTGCTGCTCCTGGACATGGCCGAAATAGGTGTACAGTGCGCCCATGATAATGACCAGACTGGCCAGCAGCACCGCAAGCCCCACCGCCACGGTGGAGCGAAATATCTTTTTTGTCATATGGTCTCCTCCCAACGGTAGCCCACGCCGCGGACCGTGGTGATGTGTGCGCCGGCCTTGCCCAGCTTCTGGCGCAGGGTACGGATGTGCATATCCACGGTACGGCTCTCGCCGCAGTAATCCATGCCCCAGACCAGCTCCATCAGCCGGTCACGGGTGTAGGCCGTGCCGGGATGGCTGAGGAACAGGCGCAGCAGCTCGTACTCTTTATAGGTGAGGTCGACACGTTCGCCGCCGGACAGGACGGTGTGGGCACGGGTGTCCAGCGACACCTCGCCGCTGCGGAGGACGGAGCTGTCCCCCTCCGGCTGGCAGCGGCGCAGCACCGCCTTGACCCGGGAGACCAGCTCGATGACGCTGAAGGGCTTGGTCAGATAGTCGTCCGCGCCGCCGTCCAGCGCCCGGACGCGGTCATACTCTGCGCCCTTGGCGGTGGCCATAATGACCGGGATGCGGCGCAGGGACGTGGAGGCGCGCATACGGCCCAGCAGCTCCGTACCGTCGATGCCGGGGAGCATCACGTCCAGCACCACCAGGTCGGGCTTTTCGCTTTGCAGGGCCTGCCAGAAGGCGGCGCCGTCGGTAAAGCCCTCGGCCTCCAGCCCGGCGGATCGCAGGGCATACAGCTCGATATCGCGGATGCTGGCGTCATCCTCTACACACCAGATCATGTGGGGTCCCTCCTTTTGGCTCAAGTGGCCTCGGTCTTGTGCACGCCGGTGACGGAAAACATCACCCACTCGGCGATGTTGGTGGCGTGGTCGCCGATACGTTCATAATACTTGGCGATCATCAGTAAGTCAAGTGTGGCTTCGCCGTCATCCACGCCCTTGGCGATACGGTCGATGAGATGGGCCTTGATCCGGTCAAAATAGCCGTCCACCTCATCGTCGGCGGCGATGACCTGCTGGGCCAGGTCCACATCCTGCCGGACATAGGCGTTCACGCTCTCGCTGACCATGCGGATGGTGGCCTGGGCCATATCCCGCAGGGTGTCGCCGGCGCTGAGAGGCCGGCCGGCGCGGCAGAGCAGGATCTCGGCAATATCGTCGGCCTGGTCGCCGATACGCTCCATGTCCGTGATCATCTTCAGGGCAGCGGAGATCTGCCGCAGGTCGCCGGCCACCGGCTGCTGCTGAAGCAGGAGCCGCAGGCAGAGGTTCTCGATGTCGCGCTCCTTGCGGTCGATCTCGTGGTCCAGGGGCGCGACCTTCTCCGCCAGGGCGGTATCGCGGTTGGTGAGGGCCTGAGAGGACAGAGCGATGACCTGCTCGCACAGGGCGCCCATCTCGATGAGCTCGCGGTGGAGCTGGGCCAGCTGTTTATCGAATTGACTACGCATTATCCAAACCTCCCGGTGATGTAATCCTCGGTGCGCTTTTCGCTGGGCGTGGAGAACATGGTCTCCGTGTCGCCGTACTCCACCAGCTCGCCCAGCAGGAAGAAGGCGGTGCGGTCCGAGATACGCAGTGCCTGCTGCATATTGTGGGTGACGATGACGATGGTGTAATGCCGCTTCAGCTCAACCGCCAGCTCCTCGATACGGGAGGTGGAGATGGGGTCCAGTGCCGAGGTGGGCTCATCCATCAGCAGCACGGTGGGCTCCACCGCCAGGGCACGGGCGATGCACAGACGCTGCTGCTGGCCGCCGGAGAGACCCAGGGCATTCTTTTTCAGGCGGTCCTTCACCTCGTCCCAGATGGCGGCACGCCGCAGGGACTGCTCCACCAGCTCGTCCAGCTTGGCTTTGTTGCGGATGCCGTGGGTACGGGGGCCGTAGGCCACGTTGTCGTAGATGCTCATGGGGAAGGGATTTGGCTTTTGAAACACCATGCCCACCTCACGGCGCAGCTGGCTGACGTCCACGCCGGGGGCGTAAATGTCCTGTCCCTTGTAGAGCACCTGGCCCTCCACCTTTACGCCGGGGATCAGGTCGTTCATACGGTCCAGCGTTTTAAGAAATGTGGACTTGCCGCAGCCGGAGGGGCCAATGAGGGCAGTAATGCTGTGCTCCGGCACGGATATGGTGACGTGGTGCAGCGCCTGGGTGGGACCGTACCACAGGTTCAGATCGTTTACGGTGATGATATCGCTCATAGGCTCCTCCGTTTCTTGAAGTAACGCCCGGTCAGCATAGCCGCCAGGTTGATGAGCAGGGCCAGCGCCATGAGGATGGCGGCGATGGCGAAGGCCACATCGAACTCGCCCTGCTCCTTGGCGTAGACATACAGGGCCACGGACAGTGTGGCGCCGGAGCCCTCCAGCGTGGCACGCAGGCTGTTGTACAGCGTGTGGGCAAAGCCCGCGGTGTACAGCAGGGCCGCCGTCTCGCCCAGGATACGGCCCACGGCCAGAATGCAGCCGGTGAGCACGCCGTCCACACAGCCGGGCAGCACCACCGTGCGGATGGTGCGCCACTTGCCGGCGCCCAGACCGAAGGCCCCCTCCCGGTAGGACTGGGGCACGGTCTTGAGGCTCTCCTGTGTAGTACGCATGATGGTGGGCAGGTTCATAATGACCAGGGTCATGGCGCCGGCGAGAAGGGATTTCTTCATGCCCAGAAGCTGGCAGAAGAACATCTGGCCCACCAGGCCGTAGATAATGGAGGGGATGCCGGACAGCGTCTCGGCGGCGTACTCGATAACGGCCACTACTCTCTTGTTGGCGGCATACTCCGTCAGGTACACGGCGGCGCAGACGCCCAGGGGCAGCACCACCAGCAGCGTGGTCAGCACCGTGCAGACGGTGGTGATGATATCCGGCAGGATACCGATGGAGCCGTCCAGATAGCTGGGCTTGGTGCTCAGCAGCTGCCAGCTCAGGTTGGGCACGCCCTTGACGAGCACATAGACGATGAGAAACACCGCCAGCGCGCAGGTAACGGCGGTGCAGAGGACCATCAGGCCCCGCATGGTCCCGCCCCAGATACGGCGGCGGGCAGAGAATTCACGTTTGTCCATGGTCACTTCTCCTTACTTCGCTTGAGGAAGAAATTGAGCGCGGCGTTGATGAGCATGATGAACAGGAACAGCACCAGCGCGATGGAGAACAGCGCCTGACGCTGCAGGCCTGCCGCCGCGTAGCCCATCTCGCTGGCCACAGCGGTGGTCAGGAACCGAACGCTCTGGAACAGGGAGGGCATATTGGGCACGTTGCCGGAGACCATCATCACGGCCATGGCCTCGCCGATGGCGCGGCCTACGCCCAGCACCACCGCGGCGGCGATGCCGCTGCGGGCGGCGGGGACAGACACCTTGAACCATGTTTCCGTCTCCGTGGCGCCCAGCGCCAGAGAGGCGTCCTCGTACTCACGGGGCACCGCCTCCAGGGCCGTCATGGCCACATTGATAATGGAGGGCAGGATCATGATCGCCAGCACGATGATGGCCGCCAGCAGGCCGGAGCCGTCGGGAATATGGAAGACCTGACGGATGCCCGGCACCAGCACCAGCATACCCACCAGACCGTAGACCACGGAGGGGACGCCCGCCAGCAGGCTCACCGCGGCGGAGACGGCGGTCTTCAGCTTCGGCGGGGCCATTTTGGCCAGGAACACGGCGGTCATATAGCCCACGGGCACGCCCAGCAGGATCGCGCCCGCAGTACCGTAAATACTGGTAAGGATAAAGGGCAGGATGCCGAACTGAGGCTCCGCCGCGTTGGAATTCCACACGGGGCCAAAGAGGAACTTCACAAGGCCGATCTCACGGATAGCGGGGATGCCGGAGACGACAAGGTAGACGGAGATCAGCAGCACGCAGCCCACCGTCACCAGACCCATCAGCAGAAAGAAGCCATGGATGGCGTTCTCCATAAATCGTTTTGCTTTCATATATGCACCTCAGCAGATACGGGGCAAGGCGGCACCCCGCGCGGGGATGTCGCCTGTGTCCGTGCCTTACTTGTTAACCTGCGACTGCCACCGCGCCGGCCTTGGCGATGATGGAAGCTGCGTCGGAGGAAGTGGCGTAGTCAAAGAACGCCTGGGCCGCGGGAGAGAGGGCCTTGCCGTCCACAGTCACCAGCACGAAGGGACGCTGGACCTTATAGCTGCCGTCCTTGACGGTGGCTTCGCTGGGGGTGACGCCATCCACGTTCAGGGCCTTGACGGTGTCCTTGATGGAGGCCAGAGAGGCGTAGCCGATGGCATCGGGGTTCTGGCTGACGGCGGTGATCACATCACCGGTGGAGGTCAGCTCCTGACGATACCGGCACTTGTCCTTGGTGCCGGTGATGGACTCGAAGCCATCGCGGGTGCCGCTGGCGGCCTCGC
>OLPR01003238.1_pt1 | contig 11127 bp, 12 predicted proteins | sample 1672761 | NCBI WGS metagenome assembly OLPR01 (sample SAMEA3136721, study PRJEB25190) | human gut metagenome | biome: human gut; feature: human-associated habitat; material: faeces | place: Austria | collected 2013 | reverse complement strand
TCGCGCCTGGTTTCGTGGGTGATCACGATGCCGTACTGGCCGATCATCGCCGCGTGGCACGAGACATACGAATTCCTGACGACGGACGTCATTCTGGTTCTGATGATTTCGCCGTTCATCCTGCCGCTGGTTCAGTTCGCCGGCTATATGCAGGGCCCGAAGCTCTGGAAGAAAACCGAGCAGGCGATGGTCGATGGCCGCCGCCGCGCGAAGGCGAGATCCAGAATCGTCAAAAAAAATAAGCTGCCGCGCTCGATGCGACCCGAAATTTGATAAAATTTCGAAAAATTCATTTGCATTTACGGCGGAATTGTGATATAATTACGACAAAACCATTGGGTGGACTATGCGCATCATTTCAGGAGACGCTCGGGGACGGAAATTATTCGCGCCGTCGGGCGAAGATACGCGGCCTACGGCGGATCGGATTCGCGAATCCCTGTTCAATATCCTGTCCAATCGGGTGTGGGACGCGGAAGTGCTGGATCTGTTCGGCGGAACGGGCGCGATGGCGCTGGAGGCGCTGAGCCGGGGCGCAGCGCACGCGGTGATCGTGGACAGCGACCGCGAGGCGATTCGGGCGATTCAGCGAAACGCGGAAGGCGTGCTCAAAGACGCGCTGAACGAGCGGGCGAAGATCATTCGGGCGGATTACCGCGCCGCGATCGACGCAATGCCGGAGGTGCGCTTTGATTTGGTGTTTTTGGATCCGCCGTATCGGATGACGAACGCGTATGCCGACGCGCTGACGCGGCTGCGCGGACGGGGATTGCTGAATGCCGATTGCATTTGCCTGCTCGAACGGGCGGCGGATGCGCGCATTCTGCTGCCGGACGGTTTTGAATGCACGGACGTGCGCACTTACGGCGGTACGAGCGTCGAGTTTGTCAGGGAGGCGCGATGAAAGCCATTTATGCGGGCAGTTTTTCGCCGCCCACGAACGGACACATGGACATTATCGTCCGCGCAAGCAATATCTTCGACGAGCTGATCGTCGCGGTGCTCTCGCAGGCGGAAAAGAAGTATCTGTTTCCGACGGAAATGCGGGAAGAGATGCTGAAAAGGATAACGGCGGGCATGAAAAACGTGCGCGTGGTTTCGGGGCAGGGATTGCTCGTGGATCTGGTCAGGCGCGAGGGCGCGGACGTGATCGTTCGCGGATTGCGCGGGCCGGATGATTTGACATTTGAAATGCAGATGGCGGAGGCCAACCGCCTGATCGGCGGGGTTGAAACGGTGTTTCTGACCAGCCGACCGGAATACGGCATGATTTCTTCAACGATCGTGCGCGATTGCGCGTCGCACGGGGCGCCGATTGATCGGATGGTGCCGAAGGAAATCATCGGACAAATCTATGACGTTTTCGGCGCGGCGCCGCGGACGGAAAGGAAGGGCTAAGATGGATCGCGACCAGCAGTTTTACACCGACGAGGAGGTCGAATCCCGCGATACGGGCGTTTCTGCCGAGGAGCAGGATCCCATGGAAGCGCAGGAAGGCGAGATCGACGATAACGGCTATTTTATGGAACTTCTGGGGCATTTGCGCAATTTGATCGAAATGAGCAAGCGCATCCCGATGACCGGCCGTTCGCTGGTGGACAGCGATTCCTGCCTGAGAATTATCGACGATCTGGAAAAGAATCTTCCCCAGACGATTCAGTTCTGCCAGCAGATGAACAAGGAAAAGGATCGCATTCTTTCGGAAGCGTCCGATACCGCGAAGCGTCTGGTGGTCAGCTCGGAAATGCGAATCAATCAGGCGAAGCAGAAAGCGCGCGAGGAAGCCGCGCAGACCGTATCCGACGCGGAGACGGAAGCGGACGCGATCATTGCAGACGCGCAGGAGCGCGCGGATCGCATGGTTGCGGAAAGCGAAGTGGTTCGCCGCGCGGACGACGAAGCGCGCAGCATTCGCAATGAAGCCCGCGTCGCGGCGGAGGAAATGCGCCTGAAGGCAAATCACGATGCGTATAAACTGCTCGAAAGCGCTGAAAATCAGCTGGCGGAGGCGAGCGAACGCCTGCGCGCGATGCGCAAGCAGCTCGGCGAGGACGAAAACTGATTTTTATGAAAATGCGCTTGACAGAGCAGATGGAAAAATCTATAATATTTCCAAGCACGAAGGGGAGTAGCTGGCGGAGCAATCCGTGTCAATTTGCGTCAATCACGGTCGATATCGACCCGCAGTTGAATGAAATGGCGAGACTTTTTTGCGTATTCGTACGCAGATAGTCTCGCTTTTTTATATCCATTTCGAAATCAAGATGGAGGGATCAACTTGAGCGTATTTTTGGAAACCTTTCAGAGCCTGACGCTTGCTCAGGTCGTCATGTGGGTGATCGGCGGCGTGCTGATTTACCTGGCGATCAAGAAGGAGATGGAGCCGGCGCTGCTTCTGCCGATCGGCTTCGGCGCGATTCTGGTCAACCTGCCGCTGTCCGGCGCGGTGACGCAGGCGATTTACGATGAAGAGGGCGTTCTGAACATCCTGTATAACGCCGGCATCGCGAACGAGCTGTTCCCGCTGATGCTGTTCGTCGGCATCGGCGCGATGATCGATTTTACGCCGCTGCTTTCCAATCCGAAGCTCATGATCTTCGGCGCGGCGGCGCAGTTCGGCATTTTCTTTACGCTTTTGATGGCGCGGCTGCTGGGCTTTTCACTGCCGGACGCGGTTTCAATCGCAGTGATCGGCGCGGCGGACGGCCCGACGTCGATCGTCGTTGCGAACATCATGAAATCCGGCTATATTGGCGCGATCGTCGTGGCGGCGTATTCGTATATGGCGCTGGTGCCGATCGTTCAGCCGCCGGTGATCAAGCTGTGCACGACGCGCAAGGAGCGCCGGATCCACATGGAATACGCGCAGCACGAGGTTTCGCAGACGACGAAGATCCTGTTCCCGATCGTGATTACCGTGCTTGCGGGTCTGGTTTCGCCGCGCAGCGTGCAGCTGATCGGATTTTTGATGCTGGGCAATCTGATTCGCGAATGCGGTGTGCTGAACGGGCTTTCCGAAACGGCGCAGAAGACGCTGGCGAATCTGATCACGCTGTTTTTGGGCGTCACGATCGCGGCGAATATGCGCGCGGAGCAGTTCCTGACGTGGAACACGCTTCTGATTCTGGGTCTCGGTCTGGTCGCGTTCGTGTTCGATACGATCGGCGGCGTAATGATCGCGAAGTTCCTGAACCTGTTCCTGAAAAAGAAGATCAACCCGATGATCGGCGCGGCGGGCATTTCCGCATTCCCGATGTCGGCGCGCGTGATCAACAAGCTGGGTCTGGAGGAGGACAACCAGAACTTCCTGCTGATGCACGCGGTGGGCGTGAACGTTTCGGGACAGATCGCGTCGGTGCTTGCGGGCGGGCTGCTGCTGGCGCTGTTCGGCTGATAAGGAGGAAAGAATATGCATTTTGATCCGCAGGGAATGCTGGAGGTTCTCCCGAAGGCGATGCTCGGCTGGGCGGGCGTGTTTGCCGTGACGCTCGTGATCATCGGGGTTACGGTGATTCTGAACAAGGTTACGAATAAGAAATGACGAAAAAGGCTCTCCCTTTGCAAAGGGGGAGCCTTCAGTTTGTCGAAAAACCCATCTCAAACGAAATGGACGCGTTCTTTCAAAACGGTTTGCGTCAATGCGGCAAATTATCCTTCGATCCTCTGAATAAACAGCCTGCCGGTTGCGTTCAGCAGGCGCAGCAGCTCCGGCGCGAGCGCAGGATCGAACGTCTTCAGTCCGTTGAACGTTTCGAAGCTCATCGTGCCGCTGAAGCCGATTTCCTTCATGCCGCGGCAGAAGCGATCCCAGTTGACAATGCCCATATACGGGAACAGATGCTCGTCCTCAACGCCGTTGTTGTCATGCACATGCAGGATCTTCAGGCGTTTGCCGATCGTGATCAGGTATCTGTAAACGTCCTTCGAGGTCAGATTGGCGTGGCCGACGTCGAAGCAGAAGCCGAACAGCGCCTCGCCCGCCATCGAATTCAGCGTATCGACATAGCGCGCCGCCTCGTCCGCGTTCGAGCAAACGCCCTCCATGATCTTGCCGCGCCAGCGGGTGAACAGGTTTTCAAGGCAGCAGGTTACATTGTATTTGCGCAGCGCGGGCATGAGATCGGAGTACATCCGCATATTGTAATCCCATTCGTCCGGATATTCGCGCTCGCCCTCCGGCATGAAGCCCGAATGCACCACCATATAGCGGCAATCGAGATAATCGCACATCATCGCGGTTTTTTTCAGCGCTTTCCATACATAGGCGTTCGTTTCATTGTTTGCGACGCGGCAGGGGAACGGCGCGTGCGCCTGCGAAAACGCCACGCCGTATTTCTTTGCGGCTTCGGCATAGGGCTTCAGGAATGCGAGAATGTCCGCGTCGGACTGGTCAAAGAACGTGTTCAGCTCGCCGCTGCGAATCAGCGGGTCGGGCAGACAATGATCAAGATTCGCGTCCACGCCGTCGAAACCCGCTTCCGCGATCATGCGAAAGCCCTCGTCAATGCCGTATACATCCAGAATCCGGGAAGTTTGAACCGCCAGTTTCATCTGTTTATCCTCCGGTAAAAATTCGATCTCTACTATTATAATGTGCGCAATGCGCAAATGCAATCGCTTTTTAGAAAAACGCTTGCGCAAACGCGCGATTTCGATTATAATGAGGGCGCATTCCATCAAGATAAGGAGGCGGCAGGCATGGAAGAAAAGGAAATGGTTTTCCTCGCGGAGTTCGATCCCATTCAGGGCGGTATGCTCGAGGAGGTGCTCGACGGCGAAGGCATTCTGTTCGCCAAACAGCACGTTTCCGGCATCCCGACCGCCTTTACCCACAGCTATTTCGGCGTGGACAAATTCTTCGTTTCGGAAGAGAACCTCTCCCGCGCGCAGGAGATCGTTGACGAGATGTTCGGGGAAAATGAATAATTGCGGGCGCGGGGGAGCCTTTTCGAGCTTCTCCCGTTTGGCTGCCGACGTAATTGAGCCGCGTTTTTCGCGGCTTTTTCAGCTTGCCAAAAAAGTCTTTTTGACAAGCTGGTGGACGGGGGAGCAAGCTCCCCCGCCACTACCACCCCCACCAGTCTCCGCTAGGATTTCTTCGAAATCCCCGGGCGCGGAGCCTGCAAGGTAGCTATTTTCTCTCCGGGAAATGGGATTTCCCTGCGATAAAATAGCCCCGCGCCCACCGTACACGCCGCTGGGCTCGATTGAAAGTTCGAGAGGGCTTTGGCCCTCTCGAGCTCTCCGGGGTTTTTGACAGTCTGGAGCCGCGTTTTTCGCGGCTTTTTTGAATTCACGAATTGTTTACAAAATATCGCCCCTCAACCTATTGACAAATCGCGCCCCTGGTGGTAAATTATGATCAAAAGTTAGCACTCGACAATAAAGAGTGCTAACACCGGCGAATGGAGGTGTAGAGAATGAATTTGGACGAGCGAAAGTTTCTGATTTTGCAGGCCATTATCGACGACTACATCACCACGGCGACGCCGGTTGGGTCGCGAACGATTTCGCGGAAGGCGGGCGTCGGATTTTCTCCGGCGACGATCCGAAACGAAATGAGCGATCTCGAGGAGCTCGGGTATCTGGATCAGCCGCATACGTCGGCGGGCCGCGTGCCTTCGGTGAAAGCGTATCGACTTTACGTCGATCACCTTCTGAAGGCTTCGAGATTGACCAATGAAGAGCGCGACGCGATCAACGAGCATCTGAACCGGCGATCGGAGCAGGTGGAGAGCGTGATTCGGAGCGCGGCAAACGTGCTTTCGGACGCGACGCACTATACTTCCGTGATCGTGGCGCCGAAGCTGGGCACATTGCGAATCAAGCATGTCCAGCTGGTTCCGGTGGCGGAAAAGACGGCGCTGATGATCATTGTGACCAACGTGGGAATCGTCAAGGACGCGGTGATTCACATTCCGGACGGCTTAAACGCCGATATGCTTTACGGCATTTCGCGATTGCTGACGGAAAGGCTGGCGGATAAGCCGCTGGAAGCGGTTCGGCAGACATTTGCGGAACTGCTGAGGGACGCGGAGGGCAACCGAAAGGTGCTCGGCGAAGCGCTTTCCGTGATCGAGGACAGGCTTCAAAAGGACGATGCGTCCGAGGTCGTGATCGGCGGCGGCGCAAATCTTCTGAGCTATCCGGAATACAGCGACGTCACCCGCGCGAAGAGCTTTTTCAAGGTGCTCGAATCCAAGGAGACGGTGAGAAAGCTGGTCAACCGCGACGGCGGAATGGAGGTCACGATCCGGATCGGGCCGGAAAACGGCGTGCCGGAAATGAGCGACTGCTCGGTGGTCACTGCGAATTACCGCGTAGGCGATCATTCCAGCGGAACGCTCGGCATCATCGGGCCGACGCGAATGAATTACAACCGCGTGATTTCAGTGCTGGATTTCATGGGGCGTGCGCTCAGCGAAGTGCTCGCCGATCGGAAATGAAAGGATTAATGCGAGATGAAAAAGGATAAGACCCCGCCCGAGGCGGAGCAGCAGACGACGGACGTTCAGCCGGAAACGACTGAGGAACCGGTAGAGGAAACGCATCAGGCGACCGAGGCGGAATGGCGCGAAGCGCTGGAAACCGCGGTCAGGCAGCGCGACGAATACCTCGATTCCCTGCGCCGGTCGCAGGCGGATTTCCAGAATTTCAAGCGCCGCAATCAGACTGCGCGGGCAGACGGCTATCAGGACGGGCTTTGCGATACGATTACCGCGATGCTGCCGGTGATTGATAATCTCGAACGCGCGCTGGACGCCGCGCAGGAGGGCGATCCCCTTGCGGACGGCGTGAGGATGACGCTGAAGATGATGCTCGACGCGCTTGCCAAGTTCGGCTTCGAAGAGGTTCCCGCCAAGGGCGAGGAATTCGACCCCGAGAAGCACAACGCGGTGATGCGCGAAACGGGCGACGAGCCCGGCAAGGTGCTCGAAGTATTCCAGAAGGGATACAAAGTAAAAGACAAGATCATTCGCTACGCGATGGTCAAAGTCGCAGCCGAATAAACAATCCGCTCCCGCGCCGCAATGCGGCAGAGAGCATGACATAAATCAAAACAAAGCAATCAACGATTGATTTAAGCTATAGGAGGCAATCATTATGAGTAAGATTATTGGTATCGACCTTGGTACTACGAATTCCTGCGTCGCCGTGATGGAAGGCGGCGAACCCGTTGTTATCGCAAACGCTGAAGGCAATCGGACGACCCCGTCCGTCGTGGCTTTCTCGAAGACCGGCGAGCGCCTGGTAGGTCAGGTCGCGAAGCGTCAGGCGGTTACGAACCCTGAGCGCACGATCGTTTCGATCAAGCGTCACATGGGCAGCGATTACAAGATCAACATCGACGGCGAAACCTATACGCCCCCGATGATCAGCGCAATGATCCTGCAGAAGCTGAAGGCGGACGCGGAGAGCTATCTGGGCGAGACTGTTTCCGAAGCGGTCATCACCGTTCCCGCGTACTTCTCCGATTCCCAGCGTCAGGCGACCAAGGACGCCGGCCGCATTGCGGGTCTGGACGTCAAGCGTATCATCAACGAGCCGACCGCGGCGGCGCTGGCTTACGGCCTTGATAAGGGCGACAGCCACAAGATTCTGGTTTACGACCTCGGCGGCGGCACGTTCGATGTGTCCCTGATGGAAGTCGGCGACGGCATCTTCGAAGTGCTTGCGACCGGCGGCGACACGCATCTGGGCGGCGACGATTTCGACCAGCGCCTGATCGACTATATCGCCGATGAATTCAAGAAGGAAAACAACATCGATTTGAGACAGGATCGTATGGCGCTGCAGCGTCTGAAGGAAGCCGCTGAAAAGGCGAAGATCGAGCTGTCCGGTCTGATGAGCGTCAACGTCAATCTCCCGTTCATCACTGCGGATGCGACCGGCCCGAAGCATCTGGATATGACGATCACCCGCGCAAAGTTCAATGAGCTGACGGCGGATCTGGTCGAAAAGACCATTGGCCCGATGAATCAGGCGTTCCGCGATGCGGGCGTTACCGCGAAGGAGATCGATAAGGTTATCCTCGTCGGCGGTTCTACCCGTATCCCCGCGGTTCAGGAAGCGGTTCAGCGCGTGACCGGCAAGGAGCCCTACAAGGGAATCAACCCGGACGAATGCGTCGCGGTCGGCGCGGCGATTCAGGGCGGCGTTCTCGGCGGCGACGTGAAGGATATCGTCCTGCTCGACGTTACCCCGCTGTCCCTCGGCATTGAAACCCTCGGCGGCGTATTCACCCGCCTGATCGACCGCAACACCACCATCCCGGTTAAGAAGACGCAGGTATTCTCCACCGCGTCCGACGGTCAGACCAGCGTCGACGTCCACGTACTGCAGGGCGAACGCGAGATGGCGGCTTACAACAAGACGCTTGGCCGCTTCCAGCTGACCGGCATTGCGCCCGCTCCGAGAGGCGTACCGCAGATTGAGGTTACCTTCGATATCGATGCGAACGGCATTGTGCACGTATCCGCGAAGGATCTGGGCACCGGCAAGGAGCAGTCGATTGCGATCACCGCTTCTTCGAATATGTCCGAAGAGGAAATCAAGAAGGCTGTCGACGACGCGGAGAAGTACGCGGCGGAAGACAAGAAGCATAAGGAAGAAATCGAGGTCGTCAACCAGGCGGACAGCCTGATCTATCAGACCGAGAAGACCATGAAGGATATGGGCGACAAGCTCGATCCGGCGGATAAGGCGAAGCTGGAAAGCGAACTCGAGAGCTTCAAGAAGGTTCGCGAGAGCAACGACGCGACGCAGATCAAGTCCGCGATGGAGAGCTTCAGCCAGGCGACCTATGATGTATTCGGCAAGGTCTACCAGCAGCAGCAGGCGCAGCAGGGCGGCGAGAATCCGCAGGGCGGCGCGCACGTCAACGACGACGGCACGGTAGAGAGCGAATTCACCGACAACAAGTAATTCCAAATAGCGAGGCAAACGCCCACCCGCCGTTTCAAGCGGGCGGGCGAAACCCCGTTAAAAAAGCAAAATCAGGCGAGTACAATCCCGGAAGGCGCGTATCCGCCGAAAACAGAAAAGCCAGCGGGTACAATCCCGGACGGTGCGCATCCGCCGAAAGCAGAAAAGCAAGCGGGTACAATCCCGGAAGGTGCGTATCCGCCGAAAGCAGAAAAGCAAGCGAGTACAATCCCGGAAGGCGCGCATCCGCCGAAAGCAGAAAAAAAGCGGATGCAATCCCGGACGGTGCGTATCCAACGAAAACGAACAACAAAAAAGTGAGCAAATTGAGTCGCTTCCCGACTCAATTCGCGGTAAGATGGGCAGAAAGTGAGGAGCTGTGCGACGCTTGAATTGAATCGCTTCCCGATTCAATTCAAGGTGACCAAGCGCGTCAGCAAATGAAAAAAGATTATTATGAGGTTTTGGGCGTCGATAAGGGAGCGGACGAGGCGACTATAAAAGCGGCGTACCGGAAACTGGCGAAGAAAAACCACCCGGACGTGAACCCGGGCGATAAGGACGCGGAGGAACGCTTTAAGGAGATTAACGAGGCGTATCAGGTCCTGTCCAATCCTCAGAAGCGCGCCGAGTACGACCAGTATGGATTCGACGGGCCGCAGGCGTCCGGTTTCGGCGGCGGCAGCTACGGCGGATTCAGCGGCGGAGACTTTGGCGGCGGATTCGGCGGATTCGAGGATCTGTTCTCATCGTTCTTCACCGGCGGCGCGGGTGCGCGCAGCAACGGCCCCACGCCCGGCGACGACCTTCGATATGATCTGACGATCTCGTTCGAGGAAGCGGCGCTCGGCTGCGAAAAGGAAATCAACCTGATTCGCGACGAGGAATGCCCGAATTGCAAAGGCACCGGCGCTGCCCCCGGCTCCAAGGTCGATACGTGTTCAACCTGTAACGGAACGGGTCAGGAGCGCGTCGTGACCAATACGCCGTTTGGCAGAATGCAGAATATCCGCACCTGCTCGCGCTGCCACGGCAGCGGCAAGATCATTACCGAGCCGTGCCCGAAATGCAAGGGCCGCGGCAAGGTTCGCATCTCCAAACGCAGAACGATCAAGGTTCCCGCGGGCATCGCCGACGGTCAGGTGCTGACCATTCGCGGTCAGGGCGGATTGGGCGAACGCGGCGGTCAGCCGGGCGATCTGCTGATCGTCATCAGCGTAAAGCCGCATAAGCTGTTCAAACGGCGCGACGATAACCTGTATATCGACGTTCCGCTTACGTTTACGCAGGCGGCGCTCGGCGCGGAGATCGACGTTCCGACGCTCGGCAAACCGGTGAAATATAAATTCCCGGAGGGCACGCAGCCCGGACGCGTGTTCGTGATCCGCGGCGAAGGCGTTCCGCACCTGCGCGGAAACGGCAAGGGCGATCTGTACGTGACCGCCGTGGTCGAGATCCCGACGAAGCTGACCGAGAAGCAGAAGAGCCTGCTGCGCGAATTCGACGCGAATACCAGCGGCAACCAGTACGAGAAGAAAAAATCGTTCTTCGATCGAGTAAGGGATATGTTTTCATAAGAGGCGGCGTTCTCCGACTGCACGGGGAATGGGATTTTTGAGAATCGGGCGGGGAACAACTCCGCCTGATTGCTTATGGGGGAATGAAAATGGACGTCTGGGAGAAGCTCTACGATGCGGCGCGGAAGGAGTATCACCCGACGGAGGTCACGCCGTTTGTGTATGCGCACCACGTCGTCTGCGCGCTGGAAACGAAGAGCGGCAAAATTTTCACGGGATTTTGCATCGAAAGCGCGAGCGGCGTGATGAATCTGTGCGCGGAGCGCGTCGCGGCGCTGAATATGTACGTCAATTCGGGTGAAACCGAGATCAAACGCCTGATCGCGTTTCGCAGCGAACCGCCGACGGGCGGCGGAACCGGAATGCCCTGCGGCGCGTGCAGAGAATTTCTGCTGCAGCTTTCGCCGGAAAACCGCAATACCGAAATCATGACCGATTACGCCAAACGCGAAACCGTGAAGCTCGGTCAGCTCATTCCCGCATGGTGGGGCGACGAAAGATACGAAAACTGGAACGAAGATTGAATGTGAGTCAAAAATGGCTCACTTTTTTATTGGAAAAAAGGGTATCAAATCCTGAAAAATTGCAAAAACAAAGCAAATTGCGCCGCTATCCGGTGCAATTT
>OLPR01003236.1_pt1 | contig 11129 bp, 10 predicted proteins | sample 1672761 | NCBI WGS metagenome assembly OLPR01 (sample SAMEA3136721, study PRJEB25190) | human gut metagenome | biome: human gut; feature: human-associated habitat; material: faeces | place: Austria | collected 2013 | reverse complement strand
TGTATGGTCCATGAACCGCTTTTTCTAAGTATGGACGAACTGTTTCATAATAAGTTTCTTCATCCATATTTCTTAAATATACACCATTCATCCAAGTCAATTTATCAATATCGAAAATAGCTGGTGATTTTGAAATACGGTGAATATTAAATACTTTGATTAATTCATCTAATGTATAGATTTCTTGTTCAGTTTCTGGAGCCCAACCAAGTAATGCGATATAGTTCATGATCGCATCTGGTAAATATCCTTTCGCAACTAAATCTTGGAAAGAAGCATCTCCATTACGTTTTGATAATTTGTGGTGTTCATCCTTCATTACTGGAGGTACGTGTACATATGTAGGTCTATCCCATCCATATGCATCATAGATCAAGTTGTATTTTGGTGTACTTGATAAATATTCATTTCCACGAACGACGTGAGAAATCTGCATTTGGTGATCGTCAATGATATTCGCAAAGTTGTATGTTGGATATCCATCAGATTTAATCAAGATTTGTTCATCTAAAACATCTCCATCCACTTCAATACGACCATAAACTTCATCATCAAAATATGTTTCGCCAACATTTTTGATAGTTTGACGAATTACATAAGGTTCACCAGCATCTAATTTAGCTTGAACTTCTTCAGAAGATAAATGCTTACAAGGATCATTGAACTTAAAAGAAATGCCTAAGCTTTCAGCTTCTTTTCTTTGAGCTTCAATTTCCTCTTCACTACAGAAACAATAGTGAGCTCCACCTAATTTAATCAATTCTTCAGCATACCCTTTGTACATAGGTAAACGTTCACTTTGAACATAAGGCCCAAAATCTCCACCAATATCTGGTCCTTCATCCCAGTTTAAACCGCACTCTTTTAGAGTTTTATAAATAACATCTACAGCACCTTCCACTTTACGCTCTTGGTCAGTATCCTCAATACGTAATAAGAAGTCGCCACCTTCGTGTTTGGCAATTAAAAATTCAAATAAAGCTGTACGCAAATTTCCAATGTGCATATATCCAGTTGGACTCGGCGCAAAACGAGTTCTAGTTTTATTCATAGTTTATATCATCCTTTCGCTCTTATTATAATAATACGAAACGACATTTCTTTCAATATTTGCCTTGAATCAAGTCCCCCTTTTCTTTTCGAGACATTTGTTTGATTCTATATTCTAACTTCATCGCCGAAGACTTTGAATCACACTCCTTGACATATACCAATTTGCAAGGCCTTCTAGTACGAGTATATTTTGCACCCTTGCCCAAATTATGCGTTTTTAAACGATTCTTAACATTTGTTGTGTAACCCGTATAATATGTGGCATCACTACACTCTAATATATATACATATGCTTTCTTGTCCATATGACTATATTAGCACAAAAGTAAGGCAATGCCTTACTTTCTAAGTTTCTTATTAATGATATGTAAAATAATCACAAGTGCAATTAAAGACATAGTCACATAGATATTTCCATGATATTCAATCCCTGTAGGAACATGATTCTTTTTGTTTTCAAACTCAAATACATTTGAATCTAATTTCTTACCATCAACATACAATGCGCCATCTTTCATTTCTACACAAATCACACGATTCGATAGCACATAACCTTTTGGCGCCTTTGTTTCCTTAAGATACATAATTTGATCACGCATCAAAATCGAAATTGTCCCATTTCCTTTATAAGATTTTATTTTTTCCTTACAATCAGCGTCTTTGTAACTTGTAAACTCAAACAAATCTAGAATTTCATGTTTCGTATCTTTATCCACTTTTTTTAGAATGAATTTTTCAAAAGGACTATGCTTAGGATATACCACTACATCATAAATAAGTTCATTCATTTCCCATTCAGGAACACTGACTAACATACTCGAAATATTGTCATATTCACTTATATCTATAGGATCAATAAAATACATTCCCTTTTCTACATTCGATATTTTGACAATACCCTCTTGATTCGTTTTAACTTTGACTCCTTCAACACTTTTCTTTTTGATCACATTACACAATTCTTCAATTTGTTCTGCCTTTAATTCTTTGTTTAAATCTACATTTAAATCTTGAAATTCTTCATTTAAAACATAATAGCCATCTTCATACTTGGCAACTTGCACAATTTCAAACTCCACATTTTCCTTTGATAGATTATCGATAGAATCCTGTAATTCAATTGTGATAGAAGCATTTGTGCTAGCTTGTACTGGTATTATGCATGAAAACAACATAACTATAAATAAAGCAATTTTTTTCACTATTTCACCACCTTAAAAATAATCAAGAATATAACAGGAAAAATTAAAAACATCACTTCTCGTATAGAATACGATTTTCTTGGCTTTTGTTGCTTTTTAGGATAAATTCGCTTTGCTTGAACAACCAATCTTTTCGTGTTAATACCATACGGTGTACATGTCACTAAGCTTAATAAATCTCGATTCTTTTCAATACCCATATTTAATATTTCTTCTGGCTCGACCATAAAACAATCCACAACTTCATAGGTCAATGTCTTCTTACAAATATGAATATAAATTCGATCTTTTTTCTTCAATTCATCTAAACGTGTAAAGAGCTTCGCATTAGGCAAGCCGCGATGTCCTGTTAATATACAATGACTATTTTTGCCTCCTGAAGGAAGTGAAGAAAATTCAAAATGACCAATTCCACGATTCAATACTTCATCACTTGTACCATGATAAATGGCTAGATCAACATCAATAACTGGAATCTGGATAGTGGCCATGATTTGTGTTGAAGCATAATTTAAAATTGTGTCATAATCTTCTTTTTCCATTCCAAGAAATAAATTCTCATTGTATTTCAATGCTTTAGAATACTCATCATTCAATAAATTATCCTCTGTCATATTCTCTTCAAGATAGAAACTTGAAATCATATTTTGCGTATGATTTTGAAAAACTAAATTTAAAATCGTTGGTAATACACATAGTAAAAAACCTAGGAAAAATAAAATATTATTCTTCCTTTTTCTTTTTATATACATACACCATAATTCCGACTCCTGTAACTACACATGCCAATGTTCCCATTGAACCTGTTATTGGAAGCTTAGTACCTGTTTGGTTAATTACCTTTAATGCGATGGTTGCATCAGTATAACTTGCGTTTAATGCTTTATCAAAGCTAGAAGCCTCCAAATTGATCAAACCATCTGAATTAGAACGATAATTATTGCGATTTTCAATAAATGTTGGCGTTATTTTTATCTCAACAGCCTCTCTTAACATTTGATATCCTTCAGGCGCTTTTGTTTCCTTTAAATAATAGGTTCCTTGATCCAATCCATAGATTTCAAAAATACCCTTTTCATTGGATACAACATCTTCACTAACATCACTTGAAACAACATATCCATTTCCATTCTTTTTCAATTTCACTTGATCTTGCAACTTCGAATCACGATACAACTTAAAAGTTGCTCCTTGTAACTTTACATTTTTTTCATTCGACTTTAAACCATTCAATCGATACGTGTAACATACTACACTATCCCAAGGTGTTTTACCTTTTGAATCATTTGAGGATCATTTGAAAAATGTAAACAAACTTTATTTTCATATCCAGCTTTCGTCATTTTTTTTGATGCATTCTCATTTAAAAAGGCAGAATACGAGAATTCAATAGGATCATCTTTATTGATATTTTCAAATTGTTTTAAATCATTAAATGTAATTTTAAATCCATTCGTCGTCTTTGTGAAAGTATACTTATCTTTGGCAACAACTTGATTTTTGATTCGTAACTTAACACTCTCTTCTTTCAAGGTTAAACATGGATCCATTTCATCTTCAAATTCATAAAAATACGTACTATAACCACTCATATCCGGTATTCTAGATTCATATTTGTATTGGATGTCTTGATTAATTTCAAAATCTCCAATATCATTCCACCCAACAGAATTATCATCTTCAAAAATTTTTTTAACTACACTTGGATAATCAGATTTGATGTTCATCGTCACATTTGGATTGGCAGTATTAACCATCGTTAATGAAGCAGCCCCATGTATATTGGATACACTTGTCACTTCATCAATCAAATAATAACCATAGCGTAATTTATCAAAAGTAATATTTCCACTCTCATCTGTACTATCCACATGAATCACAACTGCATCTAAGCTTTCAACAGCCTTTTGAATAGCCTCCACAAAAGTTCGATATTCACTTTGATTCGATGTGTTATTCAATGATCGCATGTAGTCAAGCACATCTTGTTCATCAGCAGCCTTACCTATTTTTTCTCCTACGATTGTCTTTATCTTTGTGGCATATACTGGATTTAATGTATAGCTAATTGATGAATTATCACCTGCCACTTCTACATCAAATAACCGATACATGCGAAATATTTTCCCTTTCATTGACTGATTTGTATTTGCCTGAATGGTAATACTCGCATCCCCTTCATTAAAGAAACACACTCCATTCATAACATTAAAATTTTTATCTGCTGCATACACCGGTGTTGTCAACATCGACAACATTAAAAGTCCAGTATATATTAAATTTCTTTTTTTCATTCTTTCTCCTTTAGTGTTTTATACATAATCAAAAATCCCAATACAGAAAATAATAAAGTTTGACTTGAACCTGTATGTGGAAGTTTAACCATTCTTTGATTCTCAAATTCCATATTTACTTTTTCATCTACATACAATCCATCAATTTTTTCATGATTTATATACACATCATATTGTCCAATGGCAGGAACAAAATCTGTACTTAAACGATAAATCTGCTTATTTCTTTGATATCCAGCAGGTGCTTTTACTTCCTTGACAAAATATGTCTTTAAATTTTTTAATTCATCAAATTCAACAATACCATTTTCTGTTGTTTTTTCTTCAATACATTCTTTACATTCTTCATCTTTAAACAAGCCAAATACAGCTCCATCTAAAAGTTCATTTTTATCATTTTTCTTTTGAATCTTTAGCGTAAAAGGTTTTACTTTATTTTCAAATCGAATTAAAGAATCAACACCTGAAATCGTTCCATCTTCTAACACCTCAAACTCAATTGGCTTTACATCTAGAACATATCCATCCATTGTTTTAAATTCTTGAAGCTTATGTTTTCCTTTTGAAAGAGCCACAAGTTCAATTTCGCCTTTCTCATTTGTGGTTTTTTGACCAATATATGTCGATTCATTGATCCAATGTTTAAATGTCACATTCGACAAAGGAATATTCGTATTTTCCTGTACTTTTACTAACTTCAGACGATTCACTTGATCGAACACTTCAAATGTTTTGAAACAATTCAAATGAACTACATCATTGTTCTTAGATTCAATTTTTTGAACAAATACAGTTGAATCTAAAATGTATCCTTGTGGAGGAATAAGTTCTTGTACAGTAATCGTTCCTAGTGGAAGACAGATATTACCATCTAAATCTCTATAAAAATCATCTCCAGATACTTTATATTCATCCTTCATAAAGATTTGACCCTTTTCATCCGTCTTCATTGTCCAAGTTTTCAATGGCAATATCCCCTCTGTTTTAGGATCTTTATCATAAAACTTGAAAATATATTGTGCATCCTTTAAAGACGCATTACTCTTCTTTGTTTCTTTATCTTTCTTTTGAAGAATCAAATCAACAAGATTTGTTTGCGGTATATCTGTAACACTTATACTTACAAGTTGACTATCTTGGATATTCACTGGATAAACTGTACTATCTTTGGCATATCCTTTAGGAGCATTTTCTTCATAAACATAATAAGTTTTTAAAGATAAATCCGAAACCACATTGGAATAACCATTTTCATCCATTGTAAAATCGGCTATTTTATTTGTACACCCTTCATCACTATATAACCCATACTTAGCATCTTTGAATGTATAAGATGCATTGTTTGAACTCACATTCTGAAGTTGACTTGCTTTTTTGAGTTGAACACTTCCTTTTGGTGAGTTGATTCCATAAGCTAGTTTTTGAATAGGCGTAACTACTCCTTGCCAGTTATAGGCTTGTCCTTGTACATCAACCATATATACATCATAATTACTAGGTTCTGGTTTAGAAACGATCTCATTCCATAAACCACTCACTGTTGTTCTCCAATGATAACCATTGTTGTTGGCATAACTAATACAATTGTTTGAATATGCATTTGAAACTAATTCATCTGTCAAAACAATGGCACCACTTGCTCCATAACGAGATGTCAATAGATCACCTGGACCCCCATAGCCGTAATACAAACATTTTTTAAGATTCGCATTATTGACTAAATAAGGATCGGATGTTTGACTACCACTTGTTGGATTAGCATACAATCCTTCGGCACAAAAAGCATGATACCCATTCGATAATTGATAATAACAATTAGTTATATAATAACCATTTCTATCTGTATATCGATGGTGAAAAACATTTGTTACACTGCTTGTTCTTGCCATAACATAATTTGAACTTGAATCAAATCCTGCACTATATCGATCTAAAATAATCAAGCCATTCTTCATTAGATAGGCATCTGCGTAGCAATCATAAAAAGATTCTTCTAGAAAGTAGTTCTCATCACAATAGTCTAACAAACCATTTTTCTCAGCTTTTTGTTTGCGCATTTGAATAAATTCAGGCGTATTGATATTTCCCTTCTTATATTCATTCATCATCTCCATTTCCACATCAGTAAGTCGATACGTTATAGGCTCACTTGCATTTACCATTGTTAAAGAAAGAAGAAATACCATAAGAATACTCATACATATATAAATTCTCTTTTTCATCATTTCACCCCCTCATTTATATACTCTTTTCTTCTCACCTATAATTTTGACAACCCAATGTGAAAAAGACATTAACTGAGCTCAATTTTTTTCGATTGAACCTATCTGATCTAAAACGCCAAAAAACAAGTGTTTTAGATAAAAAAACACTTGTAAAAAAATAACCAATAGTGTATTATAAATAGGCACATTGGGGTATAGCCAAGCGGTAAGGCATCAGACTCTGAATCTGACATTTCCTTGGTTCGAATCCAAGTACCCCAGCCATGCCTATTACAGAGAAGAAATTCTCTGTTTTTTTTTGCCATTTTTAAAGCAAAAAAAAGAGAGCCTAAGCTCTCTAAATAATTTCATTAACGATTGAAGAAGAAATTTGGAATTTGTTCATCATCATTTGTGTTAGATTCAACACTAGTTACAACCCCTGGATTTACAGGAGATTGAATTTTTGGTTCAGTGAACAAAGTATCGTTTGCAACTTGTTTAATAACAGGTTCTGAACGTCTTTTACGTTGTTTTTCTTTTGGTTCTTCAAATCCTGTAGCAATTACAGTTACAATGATTGCATCCCCTAATTGTTCATTGATTGCAATACCGAAAATACAGTCAACATCTCCACCAGCTGCATCTTGAATTACAGATACAGCATTTTGTGCATCAAATAAGCTAACTTTGTCACCACCAGTGATGTTTACGATAGCAGATTTAGCACCAGAAATTTGTGCTTCCAATAATGGTGATTGAATAGCTTTTTCTGCAGCAGAAATAGCTTTATCTTCACCTTCAGCCATACCAATACCAATTAATGCACGGCCTTGATTTTGCATTACACTACGAACGTCTGCAAAGTCTAAGTTTATAAGACCTGGTACTGCTATAAGGTCAGATATTGATTGTATACCTTGTTTTAATACATCATCTGCCATAGAGAATGCATCTAGCATAGAAGTGTTCTTTTGAACTATTTGTAATAATCTATCATTAGGTATAGTTATTAATGTATCTACTTTAGATTTTAATTCCGCTATCCCATTTTCAGCATTTTTCATTCTTACTTTACCTTCAAATACGAATGGCTTAGTAACAACTCCTACTGTAAGAATTCCCATTTCCTTTGCAAGCTGAGCTATAACAGGAGCTGCACCAGTACCTGTTCCTCCACCCATACCAGCTGTAACAAATACCATATCAGCACCTTCAAGTACTTTTATAATTTCATCCTTACTTTCTTCTGCTGCTTTCTTTCCAACTTCAGGATTTGCTCCTGCTCCTAGTCCTCTAGTAAGCTTTTCACCTATTTGAATTTTATGTTCAGCTTTTGATGTATGTAGAGCTTGCTTATCTGTGTTAACTGCTATAAACTCTACACCTTGAAGCTGAGCTTCTACCATTCTATTAACTGCGTTATTTCCACCGCCACCTGCACCGATTACTTTAATTTGCGCAAGACCATCTATTTCTACGTCAAAGTTTAGCATATATAGACCTCCTTATTTTATGATTGTAAGTAAATGTATGTATTAATTATATCATTTAATTCTAAATTTTTGTTAATTCTTAAGTAAGTTATTCCACAAAAATATTTATTTTCCTCTTTTTTTATCACTAATTTTTGTAACAATATGTCTCCTTATCACCGATAAATTGTCAAATAATCTCGACCCAAATACTAATATAGCGACATAATAAAGCGGAAGACCTAATCTATCCCCTATATACGTCAATATTATAGCTAATAACGCATTTCCTATAAATCCAGTTGCAAAGATTAAATTATCATATTTACCGTTTAATCCTGACTTTACTGCACCAAATATTGAATCTATAGTGGCAAGTATTGCTACTGACATGTATAAAGAATAATTTGCTGGATATGTAAATGGAATATAAAATCCTACTACTACTCCAAGTGCTAGCCCTGCTAGTATCCATATCATAATGCTCACCTTTTCTATTTTACTTTGAAACTAATATATTTTTCAAGTTTTTTAATACTTTTTATTCATATTTTTTGAAAGAATTTATTATAATATCATTTTCCTCTTCTACTTTTATATAAATACCGTATACTTCTTGTAATATATTAGTATATGATTGTGGAGAAGTCACTGAAGCCTTTAATGTATTTAAGTCTCCTATAGCTTTAATTATAAATGGTTGTCCATAAGTAGTATCATTTACTTTTATAGTTGAACCCGAACACTTTATTTTACTTAATGTAAGTAATCTTTCTCCATTTATAGATATTGCTATAGCTCCAGCTTTTTTTAAATCATTTACAATTCTTAATATATCTATATCATGAACTATAAGTTCATTTGGATTTTGATTTTCTTTTAAATCATTTTCACTATCTTTTATAGTTATTATTATTCCATCCCCTATTACTTTAGATTCTCCTGTAACATCTTTTAAATATGATAATTCATATTCCATTAATTCCTTAACAGATTTTTCATTTAATGATTTTTGCTCGTATGCTTCTAAGTCTTTCTCATATTCAAGTTTAATATTTCTGAGCTTTTCTATTTGTTTATTTTCTATTTCTATTTTATGCTCTAAATTTTTCTTTTCTTCTAATGTTATATAAACCTTCTGTGGGTTTAAAGTCTTAATATATATAGCTATAAGAATACCTAATATAAACGCACATAGAATAACCATTTTTTGTTTTATATATTTTTTTCTCTTATTCATTTAATTACCAAAATCTATATCTTTTATTTTTTTATCATATCCACTTATACTTATATTATCGTCACTTTTTATATCAACTTTATAGTTATAATATTTCTCTATCTCCCAAGCAATACCATACTTAATTCTAAGTGCAGACTCTAATGTTTCTTTATTTCCTATAACTTTTATAGTTATTGGCTCTTTTATTTTAGTGTTGTTTATGTATAAACTATCATCTTTTAAGTCTAAGTATGTATCAAACACTATTCTTTCTCCATTTATAGATATAGCACTTGCTTGAGCTGAATTTAATTTATTTACAATCGATAGTATTAAGTCATAATTATAAATTATACTATCTTCTGAACTATTTTTTATCAATTTAACTATTATTCCAGTACCCTTAACATTTGTATATCCTGCTAATTCTTCATAATACTTAATTTCAGATTTTAAAATATCATCTCCCTCATCTTCTTTGTATTTATCTATTTCCCTTTTTATTGTATTTATTTGTTCTTTTAAGCTATTTGATTCTTTTTTTAATGATTTTAACTCTATTAGTAGTTGCTCTCCTTTCTTAGATGTAGTCATTCCTTCATTCTCTAAATTGATAGTCTTAAATTGAAGACTTATTAATACCCCTAAAAATACACTACTAACAACTACACTTTTATAGGGAATTTTTATTTTCATAATATCAACTCCTATTGGACTTAATTTTTAAGGCCTATATAAAGCATACTTTCCAGTAGATAAATCAATTTCTCCTCCTTTTTGTTTCTTATTCTGTAAATCAGCTAAAATCATTGCTAATCTAGATATATTATATTTTAACTCTTCATCACTATTTAGTAGTATATTTATATCCTCCTTAGTGCCCATATTTATAGAATTAGGTTTTGTCATATCTATATTGTCTATCTTTTTATAAATACCTTCTTCTTTTATATACTCTAATAAGTATAGTAACCTTTTTTTATTTTCTTCATTCTTAAATTTTATCTCTTGTGAATCGGTTTTATTATAATCTATATGTACTGTAATTACTTCATTATCTTTATTATTTTCATCAATTTCATCTATAAAATTACCTTCTTTGTCTATATAGCAATATATTTCTTCATTATATAAATTCGCCACTATTTCTTTTTCTATTATACTAACCTTTAAAGTATTTGGTAGTAATCTTTTTATTTCAACTTTATCAATATATTTATTATTTAATAATATTTCTTCCATATCTTTTATATTATATCTAAATATATTTTTGTTATTGTTTACCTCTAAAGCTTTTATAATATACTCAGATTCAACATATTTATTCCCCTCTATTTCAATATTATCACTATTAAATATTCCACTATTTAGTGATGTGTATAAAACTATAACTACAATTAATATAAGACTAAAAATAATAACTACTTTACTAGTGTTTATCCTTTTTTTATTTTTTTTCATCTATGTACCCCTCTTAATCTGTATTTTATATATAAATACAACTTTTGTAGTGCTATCTCCTACATATATCTTAATTTATATTATTTTTTAACTTATAAATTTATTACTTTACTTGATAATCTAAAATTTCTTTATTAAATATAAAAAGGCCTTAAGGCCTTTACAGATTGTAGACAAAATAGCCATTTTTACTTATATTAAATGGCTATTTTCTTTTT
>OLPR01003234.1_pt1 | contig 11132 bp, 10 predicted proteins | sample 1672761 | NCBI WGS metagenome assembly OLPR01 (sample SAMEA3136721, study PRJEB25190) | human gut metagenome | biome: human gut; feature: human-associated habitat; material: faeces | place: Austria | collected 2013 | reverse complement strand
ACACATAATTTGAATAGATTTTATTCAAACTTGTGCTATGACTTTTTCATTTAATTTGATTAGATTATTCATTTTCATACTCAATTAATTAGACAATCAACAATACTACAGATACAAAGAAAGTGGATGTTTCTTTAAAAGAAGATAAAGTCAATTTAGACGTAACAAAAAAAGATGGCACTACTGCCACTTTGACACCAAGTGAAGATTCTGCAAAGACAGAGGAAGAAAAGAAAGAAGAACAGGAAGTAAAACAAGAAGAAAAGAAAGAGGAGAAGAAAGAAGAAACCGCAAAAGCCGATACTTCTAACAAATCAAATTCTTCAGAATCAAAGAAGAATAACACCGCTTCAACGAACTCAAGTTCAAACAAGAACAACTCAAGTTCTAGCAGTTCCAAACCTTCTTCTAAACCTTCAAACAGTAGTAGCAATAACTCTGGCTCATCCAAACCATCAAATAACAATAGTTCAAACAGTTCAAAACCAGCCGAACATCAGCACAACTGGGTGGCACAGTATAAGACTGTAACTGTTCCAGAAAAAGGTCATAACGAACAGGTTTTGGTGCAGGCTGCCTATGATGAACAGGTACCAATTACTGAGATGAAAGAACATTCAATCTGTAACCAGTGTGGAGCAGATATTACTGGGGATCCGTGGGGACATAATAAACAGCATGCTTTAAATTATGAAGCTGGTGGTTTTCATTCAGAGTGGATTGAGGAAGTAACAGGATACAAGACTGTGCATCACGATGCAGTATACGAAACAAGATATGTTGTTGATTCACCTGCTACGACAAAACAGGAATTGACAGGCTACAAGTGCAGTAGCTGTGGAAAAACAAAAGCTAACTAAATATAGATCAAAAGACAGAATATAGGAACTCAGATTGAGTGCCTTTTCTGTTTTTCACACGCAATAAAACGGGGAGTACCCATACTATTGCACCAAAAGAAAGTAGTTATAAGAAAGGGTGGCGAAATATGAACAGATACAGTTTATTTGATGTACCTTAAATTAAATTGAAATAATATCAATATTTTTCCTTTCAGAATATTGATAGTACGAAACACTCAAAAAATCAAGATTTCTAACGTTAGAGATTTTTATAAGGGATAGAGATAGAAATAAATAAAGGGGAAATAAATGAATTAAGGCAGTTTGCCAGGACCTGTTGAAAGAGGAACTTCATTTTGCCGGGTTGTTTGATAATTTACAGATTGTCTCGCTTCTTACGGATTTGGAAAGTCTTTTGTAGGAGGTAGATTAATATGCCAAGACAGAAAAAAGATGCAAAAATCCTTAATATCAAACTAGCAAAAGAGATCAGTGATCAGCTGGAACAGTTTTGCGAAGAATCAGGAATATCTAAAACTGTTGCTACAGAAAAAACTTTATCGAAGTATTTTGAGGAATATTTCAGCAGACCGGAAGAAGAGCGCACACTTTTCAAATAAGAATATTTAAGAATGCCCACAGGCCTAATAAGCTTGTGGGTATTTTTATGCCTAAATAGAACATGTATGTAAGATTTCTTTTGAGTTGCAATTAGGAAAAAGCGCGGATTTACAGGCAAAATTACAACATTCAGTTTGAGGCTGTATGAGAAACAAAACATGTTGTCTGATTCTGACATATAGTATATGCCAAAGTAATTTATCCCTAAAAATAGGGACAATATTAGGTATAAACAAATTATGTATTCAAAAAGGAGGAAACACATGGAGAAAATTGAATTCACAAACCCGGAGAGCAAGGAATTTAACGAAGAAGTAAGGAACTACCTTGAATTGATGAGGGATACGGAAGCCCTTATTGGTGACGGGATGGAGAAACTGAAAGGGGCCAATTGGGCAAAGCTTTGGAGCAGCCTTGACAAGTTGGTTTTTTATCCGAAGACATACGAAGGAAATTTGGCTATTTTCAGAACTCGATACGACATTCGATACGTAAGCTTGTTTACGAAACCGGAATTTTGCTGTGATCAGGAAGCAGACTTTGAGTTGGGCGGAATCCTTAGGTCATGGCTTGATGATGGTCAGAAACGTGGTTATTCGCTTCTTATTAACACGACCATCAATGAATATTGGGGACATGGCATTTTTATCGATCCGGATACAGGGCATATTGCGCCTGTGATGACGGACTATGATGCGGAGCACCGTACTTATAAATTGTACTGATCAGCATTAATTTCGACCGAATCCGGGAACATTTTCCTATATTCATCAACTAATTTTCGAAAGATGTAACGGGTAACCGGTCCTTTATCCGGAAGCTTACCTGTTAATAATTTCATTGCTTGACGCTCAGTGATTTTATGCAGGCAGTATTGTTCTATGGCATCAAATGCTTCGCGGTTCAGGCTCATTAGTGATATACGACGTTTCGGTCTTCCGGGACATTTCCTGTGTCCTGGAGACTGCTCGATAGGCTGCGCCTGACGGTAGTTATGGATTTGACTAAGTGTTCCGGATAATAGCTCATGGTCGTGGCAATCATCTTCATCGGCAAATCCGAGCGATGGAATTCGCAGGTGTATCTGCTTGTCGTGAAGGAGTTTTAGCGTTTTTTGTATTGTGGGCAAGGTGCCACCAAGCACATAGATATTTGCTACATATAACGTATCGCCACTTTGAATAGGGCGACGTGGGGAAATCTCACCTTTAAGTATGTCACCGTCTGAATAGACAGAACGAGCCACGTCGCAACATTTTATGTAGAAGTAGTTGTATTCTGAGCCGAGCCAGTGGGTTGTATCTGGCAAATGTTTGCGTGCTATTTCGTATTGTTCGTTTATATTTTCGATTCGCGTATTACGAAACAGCCACCACTCGCTCATGGCACAGCCTCCTCTCATTTGTAATGGTTACTGGTACTAACCAACACATTATATCATATTATTTAAAAATGTTGTCCGAAAATTAGAAGTTTCAAAAAAATAAAATAAAACCGTATAAATGCGGTAATTGCAGATAAATTCTTGTCTGAAAATTGTTTGAAAAAGGTCGTTTATTTGTGTGTAAAAATAAAAACACATGAGAAATCAGGCATATAAATTGCGAAGGCAAAAAAATAAACAGGAAGGAGAAATCATTGAAATCACATAAACGAAAAATCGAAGAAGGACGTTGTCAGGGATACGGGAAAGACTATACCCCATTTATTCTGGTCAGAGAATATAAGGGGCGGGGTACAGCATCAGTCATCTGGGATCCCTTTGAAGAAAGATTGATCCACTGCCTGTCGCAGACAGAAGTTGCGGTGTATGAAACAATCCGCTGGCAGGACAATGTGGAACATATCCGCGAACAGTATCTTTTAGATACAGACAGGATGAATGCCATTGCAGAAGAACTTGGGATGAAGAAAGCTCCATGGTGGACCACAGATTTCTTAGTAGATTACGATGATGGAAGCAAGACAGCATTCTCAGTCAAATATGACAGAAGCGCATTTGATCCGAATAAACGTACCTACCGTGGAAAAGAATCAAGGCTGCACAATCTGGTAATGCGTCAGAGAGCAGAACAGATCTATTGGGAATCTCAGAAAGTGAGGTTTAAGCTGGTAACGAACGAAGATATTAATCAGGTGCTTGTGTGGAATGTAAAAAGCGTCATGAGTTATTACGAATCATTTAAGGTGATCAGCAAAGAACAGAAACTGAAATATCTGATTGCACATAAATATGTACATATCCCGATGGATAAACAGATTCTGGATTTCCGTGAGATTGTAAAGCGTGCTGGTTTCGATATTGATGAGCTGTATAAACGAGTATTAGTGGCACGTGACATTCATGAAGAAATTACAGAAAGGAGATAACATAATGGAAGAATTAAAAAATAACGAAGCATCCGAAAAGAAAGAGAGAATAGAACCGCTGGAAGTTATCACTCTTGAAGGCGATGCAATTCCAGCTGAGGGAGAAGCGACAGATTCGCCTTGTGTAAGAAGAGGAAATTTATATAAAAAAGATGGTTTACAATGGAGAACCTTTCATGTAAATGCTGATGAAACTCTTCTCATTAGCATGACAACAAACGATATCGTTAGAATAAAAACGGATTCGCTAATTAATGATATTGAAAATGGAACAGTAAGTGCATGTGATGTAGAACCGAATCCTTCATTTTCACTCACAGAGGAGGAAATAAATGTAATCACGGAACGCGCAAGAGTTTTTGAAAATATAATCGAGAAAGAGATGCCTGAAATTGAGAACCTTTTTTCAGTGAAAAAAGCAAAAAGAAATAATGATGCAGAAGCTATTCTTCTTGGGGTATCAAGAAGGTGGTTGCGCGAAATGTTAAAGGCCTATCTTCGTTCCGGCCGCAATAAATTCAGTCTTATTGACCATCGCAAAGGTAATTATAGAAAAAAAGTACCCCATTCAAAAGACTACGAGAATCCAAAGAATGACGTTGACGAAATCCTCAAATACGGTCTTAAGATGTTCGTAAAGTATGGGAAACCGGGAATGGCATATGACGCAGTTCTGCGCCGGTATTTTCGCGAACCGGTCGAGGCACCAGATGGTTCTTCTGTCAAGATGGTAACACTTCCAGAAGAGGAAAGATCAGTATCATACAAGATGCTCTACAACTATATCAGAAAGCATACAGAAGACTATTCCTGCAAGGGAAAAGATGAGAGAGACAAACAGAACAATGACAGACAGTTGGTTGGAAACAGCAAAACCGGAGTCTATGAATTGGGACAGATTGTTGAAGCAGATGAGATGGAGCTTGGCTGTTATGTAGTCGACCAGAATGATGGAGAAACTGTTCTTGGAAAAGCTGTCGTATACTGTATGGTCGAAGTATTGAGCGGAATCTGCATCGGTGCATATGTAAGTCTTGAAAATAACAGCATGCGTGGCTTTCAGCAGGTGTTTCTGTCACTCCTGGAACCGCATAAGAACCAGACAAAAGGCTATAACATTGACTATGATGAGGAAGACTGGCCGTCCATGATCGTACCAAACGAGATCCGTTGTGACCGAGGCTCAGAGTATATGTCCAAGGCATATAGCAAAGCGATGGGGGAACTTGGCATCCGTAATACTCCGGTTCCACCCGGATGCGGTTCCTTAAAGGGGGTTGTCGAATCCTTCAACGGACTGGTTCAGACCTATTTAAAAGCACAGTTAAAAAATAACGGATATGTAGAAGACAAATACCGTGGTGGTGACCTGGCGAAAGGGGCTGCATGTCTGACACTGGAAGAAATAAGAGGACTGGTCTACCAATCAGTGATTCTGTATAACCGCCGTGTTTTTGAGGGACTCATTGATAAGAAGTATGTGGATAACAATGTATCACCAACACCGAAAGGGATTTTCGCATACGAAAAAGCTCATGGTAGAGCAGGAGATCCAACCAATGTAAATGATGCAACAAGACCAGCCTATCTGTTTGCAATGCTGGCAAAGGAAGAAGAAAAAAGAAAATTTACATGGAACTGCAGGAAAGGTATCGTGTACACCTTCTATAAGACGGAACTGCGTTTTTATTCGCAGGAACCATGGTTCTTGGATATTTTAAAAGATGAACCACATCCGGAAGATATTGAGGTCAGATACAATGTGGACGATATCAGGAATGTCTATATCAGATATAAGAAAGAGATCCACAGAGTACCTCTTGCAGAAAAGATTGAACAGCAGTATACATACGCAGACTTAACCTGGGACGAATACGACGAGTGTATCCGCAAAAAGAGGGACTCAAAGGTAATGAAAGAAGCAAAACAGGTATATCTGGACACGAAACTGAATTTGCAGGATACGGTAGAGAAACAGGCAGAAATGGCAAAAGCCCTGAATCCAAAGAAGAAGAAAAAATACGGCAAAGCGCATCCGGAGGATAAAACAGCCAAGAAACAGGAAATGAGAAAAGATCCAGATGGAATTACGAAACGTTCTTATAGTTCCATTGATCCGGAACCTAAGAAAGAAACATTAACAAAGCAGCAGGGAGAGCTGGCAGCGATTGAGCATTTGAGAATCCCAGATGAAATGAGGACGATGGGAGACAGAAAACTTAGCCGAGAAGAAGAAATCAATCGTATCTTGGCACTGATAGAAGACGAAGTATAAGAAAGGAAGAAAACATGGAGAGACTGAAATGTAATTTAACATTCCGTGAACTTAGAAAAGATGAAAATCTTTATGATGATGTAGACCTGACCGCGGGGAGCATGGTAGATGCGCAGTACCGCAGAGTCGCCGGATATGAAGATAATCCTGATGTATGCGCATTGCCGAAGATGCCTTCGGTAAGGGATATCCTGGCTCTTGGAATGGTGAATCCTCCAGGATACGACAGAGAACAGGTAGAAAAAATGAGTACTGCTGAAAAATTAGCCGCAATAGAAGACATCGACATGGCAATGATTCCACTTGGAATTCATGTAGATGTAGCCCGTACAATCTGGAAGTTTTTGGACCGCAGATATAAAGGGGCTGACGTCATGATTTCCGCAAACGAAGATGAGAAAGCGTATGGGAAAGGAAGCTTTGGACGTGCTATCGTTCTGTATCAGAAGTTGGAGGCCCCAAGCCCGATTGGATTTCTGCTTCATGGGAAGACCGGATGCGGAAAGACTATGGCTGTGAACTTAGCGTGTCGCATGTATCCTAATGTAATCTATCATGAGTTTGAGGACTGCAGCTATGTACAGATCCCCATCGTCATGGTGACAGCGCTCAGAAAAGATATCAGAGATGTGTTTGAATCCATTGCCGCAGCATTTGACAGATTTCTGGATACCGGAGATTACCATAGAAGAAGGGCCGTTGGGGCCAAGAGTATCTCTGCAACAGAAGGGCTTGTAAAGAAATGGATCGAACTCTATCATGTCGGACTCATCATCGTAGATGAAGTACAGTTCCTTGATTTCTCGCCAAAAAAGAAGAACATCGAGGACATTGTAAGTATCACACAGGCAACCGGGGCGCAGTTCGGACTCATTGGTAACGATGACGGATATAGAGCTATACTGGAATATGACAGGCTTAACAGGCGCGTAGCAAAAAACATTATCAATGCAGACGAGGTTACGAAGAATAATGTACGTTTGTTTGAGAATGCAATCAAGACACTTTGGAGATATCAGTTTGGGAACGTGGAAAGTCCGTTCACAACAGAAATTGAGGAACTTCTCATGTACCATTCATCCAGGAATATAGCACTCCTGAAATACATCGTGATTACTATACAGACGAAGGATGTAATCGAAAAGCGCATGGAGCCGATTGATGTGCCATTCATCGAGAAAACGATTGGGAGGGACATGGAGACACTCCGAAAACTGCTCGCTGATCCTGATGATCCGGAAGATGCACAGTATCACGAGTATATTACAAAGCTCTATGCAAGGCAGGCTAAAGAGGTCGCTACGGAAAATGACGAAGAAAAAGGAAGGTTGTTCGATATGATGGCAGCGGGCGAACTGACCAGGAAAAGAGAAGCGGTCCGCAGCAGAGCTTTCCAGTCAATCAGCGACACTTCAAATTATACTGAAACGCAGATTAACCGCGCAATCAGACAGGCAATCGATAAGGAACCGGATATCCTGGATCACCCTTCGAAGTTTCTTGCACAGAAGGCTATGGAAATATTGAAAAAGGCAAACGCAAAGGTGAAACGTAAAAATACCGCCACAGCTAATCAGGCGAAGAAAGGGAAAAGCGATGCAGCTGCGATTGACAGAGAGACAAGCCAGGGGCTTACAGCTTTGAAAAAAGCTATGAATGAGTAGGAAATATCCTCCGTTTCCAGTGAGAAGCGGGGATTGTAAAAAAGGAGAAGATTATGAGATTACCAAAGAGCATCCGAATAAGAATCTATGATGCTGTGAAGGCAGGCGTTGATGAGAAAGGCTGCTGGACCGCTTCCGAAGATGGATTCGAGGGCAGGACAATTACCAGGGAAGAAAGAAATATCCTGCAGGATCTGGTGAATCATGGGTATGTAAAGAGATGAAAGAAAGGGGTGTATACGATTGAACAAATACAGGTTTCCAATATGGTTTCGGATATATCCGGATGAGAACATTGTGTCATGGCTGGAAGCTTTGTTTTCAGTTAACGGAATGTCAAAAAAGGCTTTCTCTGTTACTTTAGAGGGAAGTGCGGAATTGTTAGAGCTTGAGAATATCTGTAGAAAATATGAAGGTGATAAGTTTCCGACGCTGGAAGAGATTATGTCGAGGCACTCAGAATTCAGCACGATGATGCCGTTTCGTAATGAAAGCATGAATGTTCTTGTGGCAGAGCAGGTCATCCGGCAGGCGGAAGATTTTCATATGATTCCAGGCAATAAAAAGAATCATTGCAAAGTACTGAGGTGCTGTCCGGAATGCCTGGCTGAAGACATGGCAAACGGGAGACGTCCCTATATCAGAGCGTGGCATTCGCTCCATGGTGTAACAGCCTGTGCAAAGCATGGCTGCAGGTTACAGATTTACTCAATCTATGACAGCGATAAACCGGTTGTTCCAGCAGATGAAGAAAGCCTCCGGTATGCGAAATTCCTCTACCAGGTTTATCTGCATCAGCCAAAAGTCACGTTAGATGATATAAAAGACCTGCTTGCCGGTACAAAGACCGGACGATTGATACTGGGCAGGCTGACAATTAACTGCATTATCAAAGCTTTCTGTGAAAAGTATGAGCCTGACGAGTTCATAGAGCAGATCAAAGGAAGAGAAAAAGAAGGATGTCAGATTGTAAGCAATACATGTCCGCACTGTGGGACGATTTACCATTCCTTCGGCTTGGCCAGGTCTTATGGATATGAATGTCCGATATGCGAGAGGAAATATGATGGCCTGGAGCTGCTGCAGAAAAGAATAGATCTTTCCTGGAACGGAGAATACGAGGTGATTGGATACGAGGATGAAGCTCGTGTCAGAATCCGTCACAGACCATGCGGAAGGGAATATATGCTGCCGCTGAATGCTCGTGGTCTTACAAAAAGACAGTTATGTGACAAGTGCGACTATAAGTATCGGGACAGAATCGGCAGGAAAGCTACCATGAACAGTGGTGAGACGTGCAGGATTATTGCTTACCGGTCGTCCATGGATTTAGATGTAGAGTTTGAGGATGGAGCCGTTGCCAGACACACAACTTATGCAAATTTTAAGTTGGGAATGATTGGTCACCCTGATGATACCCCGGAAGAACAGGCAAAGCGCAGGCTTGGGGAAAAGAGGACTATGAACTGCGGGCTTCACGCTGAGATTATCCGGTATGGAGCTTATGCCGATATTGATGTCCGGTTTGAAAATGGCTATATTGCAAGGCATGCAGCATATAAAGAATTTGTAAAAGGGTCTATCAGACCTCCGTTTGATCGTGTCGGAGAAACAAATATTATGAACAATGGGCTCAAAGCTACAATTATCGCTTATCGAAAACATATAGATATGGATGTCCGTTTTGAGGACGGTTCGGTTGCGGAGCATATTGATTACAAAAATTTTACGGAAGGGCGTGTTGCAAGGCCGCAGGACTCCAGAAGAAATAGAGGGAAGTTCCGTATCGGCGAAAAGAGAATTATGAAATGCGGACTTGAAGCAGAGATTATTTCGTATCGTAAAAGCGAGGATATGGATGTGCGATTTCCTGATGGTGTGATTGTAAAGAATGTACAGTATACGAATTTCAAACGAGGGATGGTAGGGCATCCATAAGATTAAGACGCTGGTTTCAAAAGCTGGTTCTTTTTTGCTGTATGGAAGAAATAAGTATTTTTGATATTCTGACATGTATAAAAGGTAAGAACAGATATAAAAAAGTGAGGGGCAACTTATGGTAGCAAATTATCGACAAAGCCATGGAATAGCATTTAGTTAAAAGTGGAAGGTTCTGCTGTTTGGCGGTCCTTTTGCTATGCCATACGTTTTCTGACATATTATAAATGAAACATAGAAAAATGGAGTCAGAAAAAGGAGGAAACGACTATGATTACAACATAATGCAACAAAAACGCTGGAAGGATTCTAATATTCTGTTAATCGTGAACTGGTTGACGATACAAATAATATTTTGTATGATAAGGATAAGAGGAATAAATATGAATCCAGCAGAATAGGGGAATCCCTGAAACTTTAGATCAGGGATGCCTATGAGCTTTCCCTGATCGTTTTTTTGCATCAGATTAGGGAAAGGATAACAATCTATGGGACAAAAAGACATAACAGAAAAACTTCTGGAAGACTATAATGACGTCTTCGCAGACATTGTCAATGTTCTTTTATTTCGCGGAAATCGAATCGTGAAAGAAGAATCATTGAAAGAAACAAAGGTAAAATCACAGTATAAAGCCGAGGCAGGCAAACTGCATGAACAGGAAAGGGATGTGGCTAAATATTGGCAGGATGGTAACGTTCTTGTTGCAATCTGCGGACTGGAAAACCAGACTGCAGAAGAGAAATATATGCCATTAAGAGTTTTTAGCTACGATGGAGCTTCTTACCGACGGCAGCTGTTGTCGGAAAATGATGAGAATCCCATTGTTCCGGTCGTGTCACTGGTACTTCACTTTGGGATGAAAGAATGGTCATCACCTCATAATCTGAAAGGGGTTATTGATATTCCAAAGGAACTGGAGCCATATGTAAATGACTACAAGGCAAATATCTTTAACATTGCTTTTTTAGATGATGAAACGGTGCAGATGTTCCAAAGTGATTTTCGAATAGTTGCAGATTTCTTTGTTCAGAAAAGGAAAAACAAAGACTATGTGCCGGATGAGCACAAAATAAAGCATGTAGACGAAATGTTGAAACTTCTGCAGGTGCTGACCGGAGACGACAGGTATAATGTAAAATTTTCTGAAACAGAAAAGAAGGAGGACATTAAGATGTGTGATGTAATGGAAAGAGCGGTAAATAAGGGCAAAGAGGAAGTTCGTGAAGAAGAAAGAATCAATTCAATAAAGGTTTTAATATCTTCGCTTGAAGAGTTCGGCATTTCAAGTGAAGCTATTATTGAAAAAGTTATGGAAAAATTCAATTTTTCTCGTGACGAAGCAACAAAGTATGTGAATAAGTAAAAAAGGTAATCCGCAATTAGATAGGGTCGACTAAAAGTTGGCTTCAAAAATTGTAGGG
>OLPR01003233.1_pt1 | contig 11134 bp, 10 predicted proteins | sample 1672761 | NCBI WGS metagenome assembly OLPR01 (sample SAMEA3136721, study PRJEB25190) | human gut metagenome | biome: human gut; feature: human-associated habitat; material: faeces | place: Austria | collected 2013 | reverse complement strand
TCATGTGACACAGCGCCGCCAGCTCCTCGGCATCGGCGGGCGATTGCAAATGCGTCTCCATATGGCGTATCGCCGGATAAAGCTCCGTGCCCTCCCCGGCAGGCTGACGGCAGAGATCCTCTAACAGGCGTATGAGCAGCTCCTTGAGCCGCAGCGACGAGCCGCGCTGCATCGACGCGCCCAACAGCTTGTCCATCAGCTGGCGGACACGGCCGTCCTCGTCGCGCATGAGTACCTGCACGCGCTCCTCCAGCCGGCAGGGCGCGCCCGATTCGTCGCGCAGCATGAATTGCAGGCAGTAGCCGTCCGTGCCGCCCGCGCTGGTGACCGTGCTGATATAACGGCTGCCCGCGGGCATCAGCATGAGATCGCCCGGCCCCACGTCAAAGGGCGCGCAGTCCTCCTGAGAATAGGCGCGCGTGCCGGAGACGGTGTAGAACAGCATATTGTCCGGCCGTCCCTCGCCGCGATAGAGCGTGCGGTTGCCGGCCGCCCAGTGCAGCGACAGCGCGACGATGTTCGTGGGCGAAAGATCCTCATAGCCCAGCCGGCTGAGCGCGACGGTTTTCATGACGCTTCCTCCCGTTTGACCGAAATTTACAACAAGAATGAATCCCGCGTACATTATAGCACGCGCTTAGGCGGCGTACAATAGAGCCGGAAAATTCAATCGGGGAGGAACAAACGATGATCCGCGTTACAGTCTGGAACGAAAACGTCCACGATCAGGAAGCCGCGATCCGCGCGATCTATCCCAGCGGCCTGCACGGCGCGATTGCGGACGCACTGCGCGAGGATGCAGAAAAGCGCTTCAGCGTGCGCACCGCCACGCTCGATCAGCCCGCGCAGGGTCTGCCGGACGAGATTCTAAACGACACCGACGTGCTGTTCTGGTGGGGCCACGTTCGGCACAACGACGTATCGGACGCGCTGATTGAGCGCATCGCCCGCCGCGTGCGGGACGGCATGGGGCTGATCGTGCTGCACTCCGGGCACTATTCAAAGCTGTTCCGCCGCCTGATGGGCACGGAATGTCGCTCGAAATGGTGGGAAAACGGCGATCACGAACGCATCTTCACCGTCATGCCCGGCCATCCCATCGCCATGGGGCTGCCCGAGTTTTTCGAGCTGCCCATCGAGGAAACCTACTGCGAGCATTTCAACATTCCCACGCCCGACGAGCTGGTGTTCATCAGCTGGTTCTCCGGCGGCGCGGTGCTGCGCAGCGGCTGCTGCTACCATTACGGCGCGGGCAAAATCTTCTACTTCCAGCCCGGCCATGAGGCCTATCCCACCTATCAGGACAAAAACATCCGCCATGTGCTGCGCAACGCCGCGGCCTGGGCGGCCCCCATGGGCAGCGCGCCGGTCTACGGCCAGTTCACGCCCATGGAGACGAAATAAGGAGGGTCATCGCTATGCACAATCCCATTCAGATCGGTATCATCGGCGTGGGCGGCATCGGCGTCGGCGCGCACATGGGCGGCTATCAGAACGCTCAGGGCGCGAAGGTGATCGCGATCTGCGACGTGAATCCCGCGCGCCTGAAGGAAATCGGCGACAAATTCGAGATTCCGGAGAATCTGCGCTTTACGGACTATCGCGATCTGCTCGCCTGCGGCGAGGTGGACGCAGTGGACATCTGCACCCCCAACGACAGCCACTGCGCCATCGGTCTGGCCGCCGTGGAAGCGGGCAAGCCCTTCAACATCGAAAAGCCGCTGGGCATTTCCATTGAGGAAACCGAAGCGCTGCTCAGAGCCGCCGACGAGAAGCACATCAAATCACAGATCTGCTTTTCCTATCGCTTCTTCCCCGCCGTGCGCTATGCCAAAAAGCTGATCGACGAGGGCAAGATCGGCCGCATCCACAGCATTTACGCCAGCTATCTCAAGGACAGCGCCTACTGGGAGGGCCGCCGATTGGACTGGCGCTTTGACGAGAAAATCGCGCGCTACGGCGTGAGCGGCGATCTGGCCGTACACATCCTCGACACGGTGCGCTTCCTCGCCGGCGATTACGACGGGCTGATCGCACAGATGGACATCATCGTCAAGGAGCGCAAGAAGCTGGACAGCGAGGAAATCGTGCCGGTCACAACCGACGACGTGTGCAATTTCTTCGCCCGGATGAAGAACGGCGCGTCGGCCACGTTCGGCGTATCCCGCGCGGCCAGCGGCAACAAGAACCGCGTCCGCGCCGAGATCTACGGCGAAAAGGGCGGCTTCCGCTTCGATCTGACCGACCCCAAGCACATGGAGATCGCCATGGGCGGCCATGCCGAGATGGAGGAGATCGAAATCCCCGAGGAATACCGCTATCCGCAGCAGCAGTCCTTCATCGATCTGCTCAATGGAAAAGACGATCCGTGGCGGCCGCAGCTCAGAGACGGCGTGAAGCTCCAGTACGTCCTCGAGGCGCTGATGGAATCCGCCGGGAAGGATCAGTGGGTGAAGATTAAGGAATAACAAAAAGCGCGCGCCGCCGATTCGCATGGAACCGGCGGCACGCGCCTATTTATACGCTCGTTTAACCGCTCGAAGCCCGGCCGCCCTCAATAGAGCGACCGGGTGATTTGATTTGCGGGACTTTGGAATTATTCCGCGGCCTTGTCGGCGCTGCCCTCAACGGTGAAGGCGGGGATCACGCCGCCGGCGTAGGCTTCATTGTTCAGCATGAAGGCATACACCTTCTGGCTGCACAGGCAGGTGCGCAGGGCCTCGACCCAATCCGCGTCCACGTCCTCCTGACGGACGACGACGTAGTTGGTGTAGGTCTTGCCGGCCTCGGAATCGGCGGACTCGAGGAATATGGCGTCCTTGGCGGGGCTCAGGCCGGCGTCCAGGGCGAAGTTGCCGTTGATGACGGCGATATCGACGTCCTCAAGCATGGTGGGCAGCAGGTTCGCGTCCACTTCCTTGATGTCGAGGTTCTTGGGGTTCTCAACGACGTCCAGCACGGTCAGAGAGGAATCGACGGTCGCGTCCTCGGGCAGCTTGATCAGGCCGGCCTCCTGCAGGAGCAGCAGCGCGCGCGTCTCGTTGGAGGGATCGTTGGTCACGGCCACGACGGCGCCGTCGGCCAGCTCTTCCAGCGTCTTGGTCTTGCCGGCGTAGATGCCGTAGGGCTCATAGTGAACGCCGATCACCGGAACGAGCTTCTCGTCGTCGGACACGGTGGCGTTATAGGCGTTCAGGTAGGGCAGATGCTGGAAGTAGTTGGCGTCCAGCTGCTTGTCGGCCAGAGCCGGGTTGGGCAGCGGATACTCGGTAAAGGTAACAATCTCAAGCTTATAGCCCAGAGCGGCCATATCGTCCTGAATCAGCTCCAGCACCTCCTGATGCGGGGAGGGCGTAGCGCCGATCACGACGGTCTTTTTCTCCTCGGCCAGAGCGCAGCTGGCGACGGAGAGCACGAGCAGAGCGGCAAGCAGCAGTGAAACGAGTTTCTTCATGGGGACAACCTCCTTCAATAAAATAAGGAATATATGATAAGCGGCGAGAGCTTCATGGCGAATGGAACGTAGGCCCCCACGCGCAACGAGAACACGCTAAGAATTTCAGCGATGGCGGTGATCCAGCGCCTTGGTGAGAACGTTGCCGATCAGCTGGAACACCTGCACCAGCACGACCAGCGCGATGGACGCGGCGTACATCACGCCGTATTCGCGGCGGTTGAGGCCGTAGGTGATGGCGATCTTGCCCAGACCGTCGCCGCCGGCCGCGCCCGCCATGGCTGTGTAGGCCAGTATGGTGGTCACGCAGATGGCCGCGCCGCTGATTAGCGAGGGCAACGCCTCGGGGAGAAGCACCTTGCGGATGATCTGCATCGTGGTGCTGCCCATGGACTGCGCCGCCTCGATCAGGCCGGCGTCCACCTCGTTGAGCGAGGATTCGACCATGCGCGCCACGAACGGGAACGCGCTCACGAACAGCGGAAAGATGATCGACCGCGTGCCGACCGACGTGCCCATGACCACGCGCGTGACGGGGAAGAGCATGACCAGCAGTATGATGAACGGCACGGAGCGCAGGAAGTTGATCACGACGTCCAGCACCTTGTTGAACGTCGGCATCGGCCTGATGCCGCCCTTGCGGGTGATGACCAGGAGCACGCCCAGCGGCAGGCCCACCAGATAGGCCAGTATCGTGGCCGGAATGGTCATGTACAGCGTGTCGACAAAGCCCTGCTGGACGAGCGCCCAGACTTTTTCAGCCGTCATTACAGATGCACCTCCTCAGCCGTCAGCCCCATATCGCGCAGCGTGGTGATCAGCTTGCTGCGATCCTCATAGGAGGCGGGCATTTCCAGCATCATCTGGCCGTAGCGCTTGCCGGAAATCTGCTTGACGTCGGCGGAGAGTATATTGACCGCCATGCCGGTTTTGAGAATGAAGTTGGAAAGGATCGGCTCGTCAACCGATTCGCCGTCGAACACCAGCCGGATGGCCTCTTTGTATTCGCCGCTGTCGTCCTCCTCGTCCACGATGCCGAACAGGCGGCGGCCGGCGGCGCTGCGCGTGTGCGTGAACACCTCGTCCACATCGCCCTCCTCGACGATCTTTCCGCCGTCGATGATGGTCACGCGGTTGCAGATCTGGCGAATGACCGCCATTTCGTGCGTTATGACCACCACGGTGATGCCCAGCCGACGGTTGATGTCCTGAAGCAGCGAGAGGATCGACTGCGTGGTCATCGGGTCGAGCGCGCTGGTGGCCTCGTCGCACAGAAGCACCTCGGGATCGGAGGCCAGCGCCCGGGCAATGGCCACGCGCTGCTTCTGGCCGCCGGACAGCTGCGCCGGATACGCGTCGGCCTTGTCGGCCAGACCCACGATTTCGAGAAGCTCCTTCACCCGCGCGTCGGCCTTGGCCCGCGGCATGTGGGCCAGCTCCAGCGGATAGCGCACGTTCTTCGCCACCGTGGACTGCATCAGCAGGTTGAACTGCTGGAAGATCATCGTGACCTTCTTGCGCAGCTGGCGAAGCTGGCGGCCCTTCATGGTCAGCACGCTCTCGCCGTCGATCAGGATGTCGCCCGAGGTGGGCGTCTCCAGACGGTTCATGCAGCGGATCAGCGTGGACTTGCCCGCGCCGCTCAGGCCGATAATGCCGAAGATTTCGCCCTTCTGAATCTCCAGACTGACGTTCTTGACGGCGTCGAACTCCTTGCCGTCGGAGTAAAAGGTCTTGCAGACGTTCACCAGTTTCAGCACTGCGTTCATTCCTTTCACGACACGAAAAAAGCGGAACCGATCGCTTGACCGGCTCCGCATCTATCTACGGCTGTCCATTGGAATCAGCCTGCAAAAGAGCACGACCAAGCGGCGTCTGACATGGGCATCAGGCGCATCATCATAGCCATGGACTTTTTCACGGTGAAGAACTTCATGGTCGTGACTCCCTTCCTCTAAGTTGGTTTGAATTATAGTACCCTCCTGGGCATTTGTCAATACGCTCCGCGCGGATTTTGCCGAAAATAAACACGCGCGCCCAATTTGCACTCAAGGCATAACCGTGCTATAATGAAGCAAAGGAAGAAAAGAGGGAAAAGCACATGGCGAAGGTGGTACTGGGCCTTTCGGGCGGCGTGGATTCCGCCGTGGCGGCGCGGCTTCTGCAGCGCGCGAGACACGAGGTCTTCGGCCTCTATCTGGACACGGGGAGCGATGCTGCCCGGGCCGACGCAATCGCGACGGCGGAATACCTGTCCGTGCCGCTGACCATCCGGGATGTCCGCGGCGAGCTGGAGGAGAAGGTGTGCCGGCCGTTCACCGAGTCCTATCTCCGCGGCGAAACGCCCAACCCCTGCATCCTGTGCAACCCGTCGGTGAAGTTCAAAAGCCTCATCGACTGCGCCGATCGTCTGGGCGCGCCCTTCGTGGCCACAGGCCATTACGCCCGCGCCTGGGACGGCATGCTCTTCAAGGGCATGCCCGCCAACGACCAGAGCTACATGCTCTGCCGCCTGCGGCGCGATCAGGTCGAGCGGATGCTGCTGCCGCTGGGCGAATATGAGAAGAAGCAGGTGGAAAACCGTACTCAGATCAGCCTGGTGGAGGATTTGAAGAGGTATTTAAGTCATAGTGAATATGAAGTGTTACCGAGCAATGTCGGCTTGAAGGACGCGGCCCTTGCCACGCAGATCGACCGTTATAATGAGATGCTCATTGAACGTAAGCGTCTGCTCCGCACTTCATCAGAAAGTAACCCCGCCATTATCAATCTAAATACGGGTATCGAAGCCATGCGCCACAATGTGAAAACTACGGTGAACAGTGTACTGAAAGGACTGCAAATCACACGGAACAATATCGACCGGCAATCGCGCAAATACGAAAGCCGCATCAGCAATGCCCCCAAGCAAGAGCAAGAATTTATGACCATTTCCCGCCAGCAGGAAATCAAAGCCACCCTTTACATCATGTTGTTGCAGAAACGTGAGGAAAATGCCATTACACTGGCCGCCACCGCCAATAATGGACGGATTATCGAAGAGCCCATCCCTGGCGGTATCGTCTCTCCTAAAGGCAAACTAATTTACATAATTGCTCTTGTCATCGGTATAGGCATCCCCATAAGCATCATCTACCTCCTCAACCTACTCCGTTTTCGTATCGAAGGGCACACCGACGTGGAAAAGCTTACAACCGTCCCCATTATTGGTGACATACCTCTTACCGATGCTGGTAAAAATGGAACACCGACTATCGCCGTCCGCGAAAACGACAATAATATCATGGCAGAAACTTTCCGTAGCCTGCGCACCAACCTGCTCTTCATCATGGGTGACCCGGACAAGAAAGTAATCCTCGTCACCTCCACCATAAGCGGTGAAGGTAAGACATTCATGGCTTCCAATCTTGCCGTCAGCTTGGCACTGCTCGGCAAAAAGGTCATTCTGGTAGGATTGGATATACGCAAACCGGGATTGAACAAGATATTCCATCTTTCACACAAAGAAAAGGGAATCACGCAATATCTTGCTGCTCCTCAATCTACGGACTTGCATGCGCTGATACAGCCTTCCGGCATAACTTCCAACCTTGACTTGCTATTGGGCGGTCCCATCCCACCCAATCCTACGGAACTACTGGCACGCCAGTCACTGGAAGACACCATCAGTACATTACGCAAAGAATATGACTATATCGTACTGGATACAGCCCCTATCGGCATGGTGACCGACACGCTCATCCTTTCGCGCGTAGCGGACGCCAGCATCTACGTCTGTCGTGCAGATTATACGCATAAGACTGATTACCAGCTCATCAACGAGCTTCAGGAGCATCATCGCCTCCCCAACTTATGCACAGTAGTCAACGGAATCGATATGAAGAAGAAAAAATACGGTTATTACTACGGCTATGGTAAATACGGAAAGTATTACGGCTACGGTAAGAAATACGGATACAGTTGAGTTAGCGACTAGCTATTAAGAGTTGAGAGTAAATAATCGAGTGTCTAATTTTTAATTTCTAATTTTTAATTAACCCCGCCCCTCCAATGTGACAGGCGACCGCGTAGCGCGCTCGAACCTCAACTATTTATGAACCATAGAAATACACCTTTAAAGGATTTTACATGAACCATACTGATATCACCCCTCATATTATTCCTCGTCGCCAATGGCTGGTGGCATACGTGCAGTTTTGTCTGGAAAAGAAGACTGCCGAACGGCTGAAAGCTATGGGAGTGGAATATTACTTACCCATACAAAGCGAAATACGCCAATGGAGCGACCGGCGCAAGAAAGTGGACCGCCTGGTCATCCCAATGATGATTTTCGTGCATGTCACTCCGCAGGAACGCCCCCTGCCGCTTACCTTACAAGCTATCAGTCGATACATGGTATTGCGCGGTGAAAGCCGTCCCGCCGTCATTCCCGAGGAACAGATGGAACGTTTCCGCTTTATGCTGGATTATAGCCCGGAGGCTGTAGAGATTTGCAGTACACCTCTGGCAGCAGGTGATGCCGTGAAAGTAGTAAAAGGCCCCCTTGCTGGATTGGAGGGAGAACTGGTCATGATAGGAGGAAAAAGCAAAGTGGCAGTCCGGCTGGATATGCTGGGCTGCGCACATGTGGACATGCCGATAGGATACGTGGAGAGAATTAATTTTTAATTGTCTCGTATTCGCTTTTGGCGTCAAAACAAGGACAAGCCTTATGGATAGAGGAACTGAGTTGCCGATGCCCTGAAATACGGGCATTGGGATAGTCGGTCTTCAGCTGCCGGAGCAAGTCGAGCAAAGAGCATTTCTGCGCATAGGTACGTGTATCGGCAGGGACACCATTCTCGTTGAGCCCGCCCTCATAGCAGATGCCGATGCTCTTGTCGTTCCAGCCGGTGGCATGGGCTCCAATCTGATGAACCGGACGGCAGATATGCACCTCGCCGTCACGGGTGATGTAGAAATGATAACCGATATCGGCAAAGCCCCGTGCCAGATGACTGCGGCGAAGCGCCTCCACCGAGAAGTGACGGTCACAGCGCGTAGCGCTGCAATGAACTACCAGGAGGGTTACCTCCCGATAGTTCTGATAGAAACTGCCTGCTTTCATCCGGCTAACGGTTGATACAGGAAGTCAGGCCAAACACTCCGGCCAAGGTAGTGGCCACGGTAATAATCACTTTGAGGACAATGCCCCATACGGATTTTGACTTTTTGTCTTCACTCATGATGATTGGTAATTGATAATTAGTAATTTGTAATTTGTAATTATTCTCATCCTAACGGATTCTCGCCCTGATTGCCGTCACTTCCTCCGGAACCGCCGTCGGAACCACTGCCATCGGGAGCTTTTCCACCTACGGTGTACAGGGAAGATTCTTTCAGCTGTCCATCCAGGTTGATTTGGGCATTACTCAGTTCGCCGGTGGCACGGGCGCGGAGCTTCAGCCCCTTCACGTTGTTGGCCAGCGAGAAGTCGGCAGCGGATTGCGCCCCTTTCTTGCTGACGATTCCTACGGAGAAGATGGCAAGGTCATCCAGTTTCACGTTCTTGCCGTCCAGAATCAATTCTTTGGTGCAGGAAACCATGTCTGCCAGTACTCCCTTGATGACACCACTCGAATAGGGGGTGTTGTGATTGGACATGTGCTTGGCCAATTTTTCGATGTCGAAGGTTTCTTCGATTACGGGGCGTGCATACCAGAGGCCTTTCAGTGGGCTGTCTTCGCCCGTCACTTGATACTTTTTGTAACGAATCATAGTTTGTAGATAATTTAAAAATTAATACTTGAAAATTCATGCTGTTGAACTCAACAATGCAAAGGTAATACTGCGGGTATGGGCGTTTGTCTCTTTTTGCAGGTTCTCGTCTGTTTGGGTCTGTTTTAGTCGGTTATTTACGCTTGTAAGTTTGATAATGTCATGATTTATAGTTACTTTTGATGAAATATAAATCGTAACTGTCAACTATGGATTCTTTTGTCATACGTACATACGGGCGTACCGAATTGGCCCAAATCTATTGTCCCAATCTTTGTCCGGAGGCTGCCTTCCGCAAACTGAAACACTGGATAGACCTTTGTCCCGATTTGCGTGACGGACTTTCCGCTTTGGGCGGTTCTTCCCGTTCCCGCTCTTATACGCCTGCCCAAGTGCGGCTGATAGTGGCTGCACTTGGAGAGCCTTAAACCTGAGGTTGGATGGCGTAAAGGTCAGGCCGGGAATCGTAAAGGTGAGGTTGGTACACTTGGTACAGAGGTTCATCCATCCTTTCGCCTCACACACATACGCGTGCGTGAAGCGAAGTGAATGTCAGACTTTTGGTTTCCGGTAGTTTCCCTTGCCATCTACATTTTCTACCAGCCCGTGTTTCTGCATGCGTTTGAGCCAGGTGGAGGCGGTTTCCGATTTGATGCCCATCTCTCCGGCTTTCTGCAGGAAAGAGGCCCGTGTGAATTCTTCTTCCATGCTGTCTACCAGCGCATCCCGGTCGGCATTGCCGCGGCTTGTCACTTCGGTGTTGGGCAGGAAGGAGAGGATATGGGTGGTATGCCGGTAAAGGCTTTCGGCCAGTGAGAGTACGGCATGAAAGTCATCGGAAGCAATGAGGAGATCCCATCGGCTGACAATGTGGTCTTTCAGATTGTCTGTGGCTGTGTGAGGGTCGGGCGACACGTAAGGCGAGGCGGTGATTTCCCCTTGTTCCATTGCGCGGAGCATGGCCACTACTTCCATGATGCGGCAGATGTTGATGGCCAGACGTGCCACGCTGCTTGACATCTCGTTTCCGTTGGCCAGTCCGGAGCGTACGAAAAGCCGGGAGAAGAGTCGGTTGAATTCATCTTTCTGTCCGTCCGTAAGGTGAAGGGTGAATATTCCGTTCATGACAATGGTTTTCAGTTTGTCCTTCCATTCCATGCCCAGCGCCTTGAAGGTATCTTCAAGATCGCTGTCATTGCGGTCGAACTGGTTTTGCCAATGATGTATGGCAGGCATGTAGTAGAATACTTGGCGGGAAAAGAGCCCGTTCTCAGCAGTGGGAATCAGTGGTTTCACTTGTGAGGGGGTGCCTGACAGAAGTACGGAAAGATAAGTTTTCTTTACCTCTCGGTATTCGTGGTCGGTGCGGCGGTTGTAGGACAGTCGGTCGTGGTCGAAGGCTTTTCGCATGGTGTCGCTCCAGTGTCCGTATTCCGAACCGATGGCGGTGGAGATGGTGTCAGCTTCGCTTTCGCATATCAGTCCGGTACCGTCGGAGTCCATCAGGTTTTGCAGGATGCCGGTTCCGGTGTTGTTGCCCGAGATGAGGAACATCTTGTTGAGAGGCATTACGGGAGTCTCCGTTTTTCCACGTTCCTTGCCCAGTGTGTCGTATTTTGCTTTTTCGCGGCGGTAACATGCCATGCTTTCGTCTACCTGCCCACGTATTTCATCGTGAATGGGCTCGGCAAGCAGGCGTACCAAGGAGAGCACTCCTTTGCCGGATGCAGGTAGGGCTACTACAAAGGTTTGCAGGCAGGGGGACATCATTTTTCCTCCGTAGGAACATCGGACGTGTTTTCCCATACTGGCACCCAATACGGTGATGGCACCCAGTAGCAGTACATCGTATTGGGCGAGGGAGGTTCCGCAGCTCATGATGTGATTCAGGGGATAAGGCCAGTGGAGGTGTTCGTCGAAAGT
>OLPR01003231.1_pt1 | contig 11139 bp, 7 predicted proteins | sample 1672761 | NCBI WGS metagenome assembly OLPR01 (sample SAMEA3136721, study PRJEB25190) | human gut metagenome | biome: human gut; feature: human-associated habitat; material: faeces | place: Austria | collected 2013 | reverse complement strand
CTTCGCTATCCGGAGCTTGCCGGTGATACCACCCAGATGGGTGAGCTGATCAGTAATTTCGAAGAGAAAGAGGCCCTGGGAAGTCTTGTTCAAGAAACGCTTTCGGAGAGCGGCGAGAATGGCATTCAGGTTTATATCGGCAACGAGATGCCGATGAACGGAATGCAGAACTGCAGCGTTGTTACAGCAACCTACGATCTCGGGGAAGGCATGAAGGGAACGGTCGGAGTGATCGGACCGAAACGTATGGATTATGAACATGTTTTAAAATCTATGAAACGTCTCCAGACAGAACTGGATCAGATGTTCCATAAGAATGATAGAAAGGTGGAATAACCCTTGGAAAATAAGCAGGAAAAAAGCCAGGAAGATATGGTAAAAGAAGCTGTAGAAGAGGCAAAAAAGTCCGCTGCTGAAGCAAAAGAAGCAGAGACGGATACAGACAAGACAACAGAAACTTCTGAAAAAGTGGAAAACGAAGAAGCCGAAGAGACAGCGAAAGATACAGAAAAGAAATCTGGCAAAAAATTATTTGGCAAGAAAAAAGATAAAAAAGACGAGAAGATCGAAGAGCTTACAGATAAGCTTACCCGTCAGATGGCAGAGTTTGATAACTTCCGCAAACGTACAGAAAAGGAAAAATCCCAGATGTACGAAGTTGGAGCGAAAGATATCATAGAGAAGATTCTTCCAGTTGTAGACAACTTTGAAAGAGGTCTGGATGCAGTGAAGGAAGAAGACAAAGAAGATCCGTTCGTTCAGGGAATGGAGAAGGTGTATAAACATCTGCTTACCACTCTGGAAGGAATCGAGGTTAAGCCTATTGAAGCAGTAGGCCAGCCGTTTGATCCGAATTTCCACAACGCAGTGATGCATGTGGAAGATGAAAACTTCGGTGAGAATATTGTTGCCGAAGAATTTCAGAAGGGCTACACATACCGTGATTCAGTTGTAAGACACAGCATGGTAAAAGTAGCAAACTAGAAACAAGAGCATTCACAATTATCAGAATAAAAAATCATACAGGAGGAAATTTATCATGGGTAAAATTATAGGTATTGATTTAGGAACAACAAACAGCTGTGTAGCCGTAATGGAAGGTGGACAGCCAACAGTTATCGCCAACACAGAAGGCGCAAGAACAACACCATCTGTAGTAGCATTTACAAAGACAGGTGAGCGTCTTGTCGGAGAACCTGCAAAACGTCAGGCAGTAACAAACGCAGAGAGAACAATCTCTTCTATCAAGAGAGAGATGGGAACCGACTACAAGGTAACAATTGAAGATAAGAAATATTCTCCACAGGAGATCTCAGCAATGATCCTTCAGAAACTGAAAGCAGATGCAGAAGGATATCTTGGAGAAAAAGTAACAGAAGCTGTTATCACAGTACCTGCTTACTTCAACGATGCTCAGCGTCAGGCGACAAAAGATGCAGGTAAGATTGCAGGACTTGATGTAAAACGTATTATCAACGAGCCAACAGCAGCAGCTCTTGCATATGGTCTTGACAATGAAAAAGAACAGAAGATCATGGTATATGACCTTGGTGGTGGTACATTTGATGTATCTATCATTGAGATTGGTGATGGTGTCATCGAAGTACTTTCTACTTCCGGTGATAACAAACTTGGTGGTGACGACTTTGATAATAAAGTATGTGACTACATGGTTTCTGAATTTAAGAAGGCAGAGGGCGTTGACCTTTCTACTGATAAGATGGCAATGCAGCGTTTGAAAGAAGCAGCAGAGAAAGCAAAGAAAGAGTTGTCTTCTGCAACTACAACAAACATTAACCTGCCATTTATCACAGCTACAGCTGAGGGACCAAAGCACTTTGATATGAACTTAACACGTGCAAAATTCGATGAATTGACCGCTGACCTTGTAGAGAGAACAGCAACACCGGTTCAGAACGCATTGAAAGATGCCGGTATTACCGCTTCTGAATTAGGAAAAGTATTGTTAGTTGGTGGTTCAACACGTATCCCTGCTGTACAGGATAAAGTAAAACAGTTGACCGGACATGAGCCAAACAAATCCTTGAACCCGGATGAGTGTGTAGCACTTGGTGCTTCGATTCAGGGTGGTAAACTGGCTGGAGATTCCGGTGCCGGCGACATCCTTCTTCTGGATGTAACTCCATTGTCACTTGCTATCGAGACAATGGGTGGTGTGGCTACCAAACTTATCGAGAGAAATACAACAATTCCTACTAAGAAGAGTCAGATTTTCTCTACCGCAGCAGATAACCAGACCGCTGTAGACATTAACGTAGTACAGGGCGAGAGACAGTTCGCTAGAGATAATAAATCTCTTGGACAGTTCCGCTTGGATGGTATTCCTCCGGCAATGCGTGGAGTACCACAGATTGAGGTTACATTTGATATCGATGCCAATGGTATTGTAAATGTATCCGCTAAGGACTTGGGAACAGGAAAAGAACAGCACATCACAATTACTGCTGGTTCTAACATGAATGATGAAGAAATCGAAAAAGCAGTTAAAGAAGCTGCTGAATTCGAAGCACAGGATAAGAAGAGAAAAGAAGGCATTGATGCCCGCAACGAAGCTGACAGTATGGTATTCCAGACTGAGAAAGCATTGCAGGACGTTGGCGATGGCGTAGATGCAGCAGAGAAAGAAAAAGTACAGGCTGAGATTGATAAAGTAAAAGCAATCTTGGAGCGTACAACACCGGAGAACATGAGCGATGCCGATGTTGATGAGTTGAAAGCAGCAAAAGAATCTTTGATGACAAATGCACAGCAGGTATTCGCAAAAGTATACGAGCAGGCACAGCAGGCTGCCGGTGGTGCACAGGGAGCAGGCCCTGACATGAGCGGTGCAGGTGCCGGACCAAACCCTGGAGCGGGAGCAGCACAGGATAACAGTGGCGACGATGTAGTGGATGGAGACTACCGCGAACTGTAATTTGTTGCGAAGAATCACGGCTCATTAGGAAACCAGAAACCGTGAGAAGGGCGAATGCCCGCGATGATGAGAATCACGCGGGTTATTTGCACGTAAAAGGATAGAAAGAGAGTGGAGGAGACATGGCAGACAAGAGAGATTATTACGAAGTCCTTGGCGTAGACAAGAATGCCGATGAGGCAGCGCTGAAAAAGGCCTATCGTGTATTAGCCAAAAAGTACCACCCCGATACGAATCCGGGTGATAAAGAAGCAGAAGCAAAATTCAAGGAAGCTTCTGAGGCTTATGCCGTATTAAGTGACCCGGAAAAGAGACGCCAGTATGATCAGTTTGGTCATGCCGCTTTTGATGGTGGTGCCGGTGGCGGCGGTGGATTCACCAATATGAATATGGATGATATCTTTGGCAGTTTCGGAGATATTTTCGGAGATTTATTCGGTGGAGGATTTGGCGGCGGCAGAAGCCGGCGTGCAGATCCGAATGCCCCACAGCGCGGAGCAAATCTGCGGACACAGGTAAAAATTACATTTGAAGAAGCTTGCTTTGGTACGGAAAAAGAAATTGAAATTCCATCCAAAGTTGAATGTAAAACTTGTGGGGGAAGCGGAGCCAAAGCAGGAACCAGCCCGGTCAAATGTGAGCGATGCGGCGGACGAGGACAGATTGTTCAGACACAGCAGTCACTTTTCGGAATGGTGCAGAATGTTACTACATGTCCGGCTTGTGGCGGTAAAGGTACAATTATTAAGGAAAAATGTCCGGCTTGTCACGGACAGGGTTATACAAGCAAAAAAGAGAAATTGCAGGTCAGCATTCCGGCAGGAATCGACCACGGACAGAGCGTTCGTCTGCGTGGCAAAGGAGAACCGGGTAAAAATGGCGGTGCCCGCGGTGATTTGCTTGTAGAAGTATATGTAGAACGCCACAAAGATTTCCAGCGCATGGATTATGATATTTACTCAACCGTACGGATTTCTTATCCAAGAGCTGTTCTTGGCGGAGATGTGGTTATCCCGACAATTGATGGCGATGTCGCATACAATGTAAAGGCAGGAACGCAGACCGGTACAAGAGTTCGTTTGCGTGGTAAGGGAGTTCCGTCCCTTCGTAACCGCAAAATGCGAGGCAACCATTATGTGGATTTGGTTGTGGATGTGCCGACAAAGCTTACCAAAGAGCAGAAAAAACTGTTAGAGCAGTTGGATAAGTCGTTTGAGGACGAGGAAAATAAGAAAAATAAAAAGCACAAAAAATAATCGTATAGGAAAGAAGCCTTCTGTTTATACTAATCGAAAACAGGAGGCTTTTTTTATGATACAGACATTTCGAATTAATACGATACGAGGAAGAGAGATTTTAGATTCCAGAGGAAATCCAACGATTGAGGTAGAGGTAAAATTGTGCGGAGGGGCAGCGGGCAGAGCATCCGTTCCCTCCGGAGCGTCTACGGGGGCGTTTGAAGCAGTGGAACTGCGAGACAGTGAATTGCCGCGTTACCGTGGAAATGGCGTAAAGCGTGCGGTAGAAAATATTAATGACATTCTTGCCGATAAATTGGAAGGGAAAAATGCATTAAATCAGGTGGAAATTGATACGCTGATGATACGTGAAGATGGTACCGCAAACAAAGCAAAACTGGGTGCTAATGCAATTTTGGGTACATCGCTTGCTGTGGCAAAGGCGGCAGCAAAACAGCTCGGTGTTCCGTTGTATCAGTATCTGGGCGGACCAAACGCGCGTGTTATGCCGATTCCGATGATGAATATTATGAATGGCGGAAAACATGCGGACAGTAGTTTAACGATTCAGGAGTTTATGATTATGCCGATAGGAGCATCTTCTTTTCACCAGTGTTTGGAGTGGTGCGTGAATGTATACGCTACCTTGAAGAAACTGTTGGCAGAAAAGGGATTTGCCACCTCCATTGGTGATGAGGGTGGATTCGCACCGCATCTTGCTCATGAGGACGAGGCGCTTTCTTTTATTACAGGGGCTATTGAAAAAGCAGGATACCGTCCGGGCGAGGATTTTTCGATTGCTATGGATGGTGCCAGCACAGAAATGTATGAGGAGGCTGTGAAAGCAGGAAGACCGGGCGAGTATTTGTTCTGGAAATCCGGTGAGTACAAAAGTACTGATGAAATGATTGATTTTTGGTGTGATTTGTGCCGCAAGTACCCAATTGTTTCCATTGAAGACGGGCTGGCAGAAGAGGATTGGTCGGGCTGGCAGAAACTCATGGATAAATTAGGAGATAAAGTGCAGCTTGTTGGTGATGATTTGTTTGTTACAAATACCAAACGTATCGAAAAGGGAATTAAACTTCAGGCGGCAAATGCGGTTTTAATCAAGCCAAATCAGATTGGAACCGTGACAGAAACTCTCGAGGCGATTCGAATGACACAGACGACCGGATGGAATGCCATTGTCAGTCATCGCTCAGGTGAAACGGAAGACACTACGATTGCAGACATTGCAGTCGGCATGAATGCCGGACAGATTAAAACCGGTGCGCCGGCGCGCACGGACCGAGTGGCTAAGTATAACCAGCTTCTTAGAATTGAAGAAGAACTTGGCGAGTGCGCTGTGTATGGTGGGTAAAGAAAGAACCGAAAAAAGTAAAATAAATCTGCCGAAAAACACAAAATAGAATAGCCGAAAAAAGTAAAATAAATTTGCCGTAAAATACAAAATACGCTTGCAGTAAGTCATGAATATGTAGTAAAATATATTTAATGGTACGAGGGGGAATAATTATGGAGTATATAAGAAGAATTGTTGATGACGTAATAGATAAGAGAACGGAGGCATTTAATGCAGTTAGTATAACTGGTCCAAAGGGGTGTGGGAAAACAAGGACAGCGAAAGAGCGTTGCAAAACGGTTATCGAATTTCAAGATGAGGATAAAAGAGATGGTTATATTGCTGTAGCAGAAACCGCTCCCAAACTATTTCTTAAAAACCCCAAACCGATTTTATTTGATGAGTGGCAAGATGCAGTTAAAATCTGGGGCACCATAAGGAAAGCATGTGATGATAGTCCGGAGAAAGTTGGCGAGTATTATTTGACGGGCTCTGCAAGTAAAAAAATCAGTACACCGCATACGGGGACAGGAAGAATAACAGAAGTAACAATGTATCCTATGACTTTGTTTGAGACAGGTGAATCCAATGGGGAAATATCTTTGTCTAAAATTTTAAATGAGAAAAATTATGATATTGATGGCATCGTGTCTGATTTGAAATTGGAAAATTTATTTTTTGCCGCTTGCAGAGGTGGTTGGCCAAGGTGTATGGCATTAACAAAGGATACTGCTAAATTAGAAATTGCAAAAGATTATTATAGGCAAATCTATCAAAAGGATATATCAGCGATAGATGGCATAAATAGAAACCCAGAATGGGCGAGAAGTTTGTTGTGGTCCTATGCAAGAAATATGGCTACAAGTGCAAAACGAAAAAATATTTTTGCAGATGTAAAAGCAACACAGAATGTTACAGATATAACTCTTGCATCGTATGTTGATGCATTGGAAGCTTTGTTTGTAGTCAAAGATATTGATGCATGGACGCCACATCTTCGTTCGAAAACAGCAATTAGATCTGCCAAAAAGCATATATTTATTGACCCTTCAATCGGTCTTGCAGCATTAGGAATCAATCCGAATTATTTTATAAATGATTTGGATTTGTTTGGACACGTATTTGAAAATATGGTGCTTAGAGATTTATTGGTCTATGCTGAAAAACACAATGCACGTCTTTTACATTATACGGATGATACAGGTCTGGAAGCAGATGCAGTATATCAGATGGCTGATGGAAAATATGCACTTGTTGAGATAAAAATAGGGGCAAATAAAATACCGGAAGCTGAGAAATCGCTATTGAAATTCAAGGATGTTATTCAAAAATACAATCAAAAGGCTTTGGCAAGTGAAAAACATCCACGAGATGTATATAGAGAACCTTCAGCGTTAATTGTAATTTGTGCAAATGCGAATATGGCGTATACAACAGATTCAGGGGTAAAGATTATACCTGTTGGTTGTTTAAAAGACTAAAAAACAGTCGCTTTGATTTTAAGCAAGGCGACTGTTTTTTAACATGGTGATATTTTTGACCTGTGTATAAATTTATTTGCATGGGAAAGCCCGTTTCATTAAATTATACAATCCGTGCAGATAAACGACATTTTGGTGGCCGCCACCTCCGCGGTTTACAGCATCTCCGCCCATGGTTTCATAATAAATGTGCGGAACATTATTTTTTTCCAAGGCCTTATGGTAAAGGATAGGATTGTTACCTACCGTTGTGTCATTTTTCCCTTTTACAATCATAACTAACGTGTTTTCTTTATAAGCATCCGGCAGTGTGAAAGTATCTTCGGTAAAAATCCCTTTTTCTGCACTATATGGGAGAACGCCAGGAGCGGGACAAAAGGCACCGATATAACCAAATTTATCCGGATGTTTAAATCCTGCATTCAAAGCTTCTCTGCCACCCATTGAGAATCCCCAGACGGCTGTATTGAGACGTCCGGTTTTGACACTGTAATGTTTGTTAATAGCAGGCATTAAGCATTTTACGATATCATTGACACAGTTATCATAGGCGTCATAGGTTTCTTGGCTGTAACCGTTTCCCTGACCGGATTCATTTGCACAAATATTAGGAAATACCATAATGACTTCATCCATTACATCATTGGCATAGCCGTTCCAAACAACATCTGTGGCACCATCTTGAGCAAGATTATAGATGCCCCAGCCATAACCGTGTAAACCGTAGACAACCGGATATTTTTTCTTTGGATTGTATCCATCCGGAAGTCCAACTAAGGCTTTTCTGGTCACTGTTTTTCCTTCTGCTACAGCAGTGGACTCGTATTCGAATTCTTCCGTTGTTCCTTTTACTCCATCTTTTCTTAATGCACCTGCCGGAACAGTTACATTTGGTTTGAAAATATTTTTCATAAAATTGTAGAAACCATGCTGGTAAACTGCTTTTTCATGGTTGCCACTGCCGCTGCCGCTTGGATCACCACCCATCGTTTCGTAGTAAACATGAGGTGTGTTTGTTTTTTGCAGAGCCTGATGATACAAAAGTGGGTGCTGTTTTACAACATCATCTTTAAATCCTTTTGTTATCTGTACATAAGTGTCATTTAAATATTCGCTTGGCAGCGTAAATGTGGAATCCGTATAAAATCCGGGTTCAGTAACTCCATTCATCGTGTAAGGCAAAAGACCCGGAGCCGGACAAAAAGCACCAATGTAACCAAATAAATCCGGTCGCTCAAATCCAATTTGCAAACTCACACGTCCGCCCATGGAAAATCCGCATACAGCAGTATTTTCACGACCTGTCAGTGTGGAATATTTTTTGTTGATAGCAGGCATAAGGCACTTTGTTAAGTCGTTGATGAAGTTGTCATAGGGTTTATAGTGTTCCAAACTGAAGCCGGTTCCTTTTCCTTCTTTGTTTGCACAAACATTAGCAAAAACAACAATGGAATCTTTCATATCATCATTTGCCATAGCGTTCCAGGCAACATATTGTGTATTATCTCCGGTAAGAGAATATTCGTTACCGAAAATACCGTGCTGCATATAGATGACCGGATATTTTTTTGACTCGGTATATCCTTTTGGCAGTGCAACGCGTGCATGACGTTTTACGGTTTCGCCCTCTGACACTTCTGTAGAATCGTAGTAGAATTCTTCCAGAGTGCCACTGTTAGCCTCGTTTTTATTCATGAATCCGGATGGCAGATCAGAATAATCCGGATTTTCTTTTGGACGCGGGGTGGCAGTAGGCTTCGGAGAGCCGGTTGGAGTAGGGGGCAGTGTTGGTGTGGCTGATGCTGTTGGTGCAGTCGTTGGTTTTTCACCGGTATTTCCGGAATTTGTGGCTGCCGGCTGCGCACTTGCAATCGACTTTTTATTTGATACTTTGCTCTTTATTATAATTGTAACGACCCCAATCTTCTTAGTTTTTTTCTTAAGTTTTTCCTTTACGGTAATTTTTGTTTTTCCGGCTTTTTTTGCGGTAACAACTCCTTTTTTGTTTACCGAAACTTTTTTGTTAGAAGCCTTAAATGTGTACTTCGCTTTTTTCTTTTTTCCCTTTATTGTAATCTTTTTCTTTTGTCCTACGGTTAATGTGATTTTTGTTTTTGCTAACTTTGCCTTTGCAAAAACATCTGCCGAGAACAACGGGTTCAGGGCAGATGCTAAAAGTGCAAAGGACAAACTGAAGCAGAGAAATGTTTTTTTCATGTTTCAGAATCCCCTTTCTTTTTTACTTGAAAATACGTTTTAAGAAATTATACAAACCATGATGATAAACGGTTGCCCAGTGGCCACCGTTTCCTTTGCCTGCAGGGTCGCCGCCCATTGTTTCATAGTAGGAACATGGGATGCCGGCAGCCTTTAGTGCATTGTAATAATTGGTTGGATTACTGCCAACAACTGTGTCAGTAGCACCTTTTGTAATCTGAATATAAGTGCTGTTTATGTACTCATCGGCAAGTTTTAAATCCGCTTTTGTAAGCATGTCACCGCCATCTAAAGCACCCGGTGCCGGGTTAAATAATCCGATACCGCTAAATAAATCAGGACGTCTTATACCAATGTTCAATGTCTCGCGTCCGCCCATAGAAAATCCACAAACCGCCGTGTTTTCTCGTCCGGTCAGTGTGGAATATTCTTTATTAATGGCAGGCATTAATACTTTTGTTAAGTCATTAATGATGTAGTCATAATAAGAGGCTGTTTTTGCATCTGTGTTAAAACTGCTTTTTCCTTCTTCGTTACAGCATACACATGGGTAAACGACGATACATTCTTTGACATCACCATTGGCAATGGCATTCCATACCACATACTGTGTACCTGCACCATCGTTAAGAATTCCGTTTCCGACCATGGATTCCGGCGTGTCACTTAATCCGTGGAGCATATAAACAACCGGATATTTTTTCGTTTTTGAATAGTCTTTTGGAAGAACAACCATAGCATAGCGGTCAATTGGTGTCTTTTTTGCAGATTCATCGTCACTGATGTATTCTGTTGATTCATATTCAAAGCGTTCTACTTCTCCTTTGTTAGCCTGATTTTTTGCGGTATAACCTTTTGGAATATTCGAAAATTCAGGGTTCTCAGGAAATGGAGTAGGGGTGACTTTTGGAGTCGGTGTTGCAGTTGCAGTAGCGGTAGCGGTCGGTTCGGTAGTTGGTTCATTGCTCGGAGACGCCGCCGGGGTAGCTGTAACGACAGGTGTTGGCGTATTAAGTGCCGGAACCGTCGTGTTTTGTGCTATTTTCTTTTTGATAGTAACCGTAATGGTTCCCACCTTTCTTGTTTTTTTCTTCAACTTCTCTTTTACGGTAATTTTAACTTTGCCGGCTTTTTTTGCCGTGATAACGCCGGATTTACTTACGGAAGCTTTTTTGTTGGAAGCTTTGAAAGAATATTTTGCTTTTTTCTTTTTTGATTTTATCGAAATCTTTTTCTTTTGTCCAACGGTTAATGTAAGTTTCTTTTTGACCAGTTTTGCTTTTGCAGCCGCTGTTGCCGGAGTAAAGGCACTAAGTGTCGATACGGCAAGCGCAAAGCATAAACCGATGCTGATGGTTTGTTTTTTTAATATGTTCATGATAAATCCTCCTCATATAATTTTATGGTTATACTTTAGCATAGTGTGATTAGCATGAACATGATTTATCATGTCCAAAATATGAATTATTCACGCTTTTTGTAGAGGATGATTTGACTACTGTTCACTATTATGCAACAAATACGGAATTAACTCCGATTGATAAATGGATTGTAAAGATTCAATTGGAAGATTTATAAAAACTTTGAGCGTAGAACGCCCCTTCTATTGGGGGTGTCGTTTTACGCTCTTTTTATATGCCGAAATTTGGCGTGTTTTGCATAATTTATGACTCTTTTTGAGGGGCGTAAGTCGCTTGACAATTGTAAGCAAATATATTGACTTTGTACTTTGATTGTGCTAGTATATATACAAACAAGGGTGGGGCGCAGATGTTCTCCTTGTAGTGATAGAAATAAAAGAATTTAGGTAATTAAGGAGGATACTGTTTGGGAGCAAAAGATTTAGCAGAGAAAAATTTACTACAATACAAAGATGTATTTTCAGACATTGTAAACGTAAACTTATTTGGTGGCAGATGTTAT
>OLPR01003228.1_pt1 | contig 11151 bp, 9 predicted proteins | sample 1672761 | NCBI WGS metagenome assembly OLPR01 (sample SAMEA3136721, study PRJEB25190) | human gut metagenome | biome: human gut; feature: human-associated habitat; material: faeces | place: Austria | collected 2013 | reverse complement strand
TTTCCCCCATTGCCCAATATTCCCCACTGCTGCCTCCCGTAGGAGTCTGGACCGTTTCTCAGTTCCAATGTGGCCGTTCAACCTCTCAGTCCGGCTACCGATCGTCGGTTTGGTGAGCCGTTACCTCACCAACTGCCTAATCGGACGCGAGCCCATCTGTGTGCGATAAATCTTTGCCACGGTCTCCATGCGAAGTCCGTGAGTCATGCGGTATTAGCGTCTGTTTCCGGACGTTATTCCGCTCACACAGGCAGGTTGCTCACGCGTTACTCACCCGTCCGCCACTAACTTCCCGGAGCAAGCTCCGAGTCGTCCGTTCGACTTGAATGTGTTATGCACGCCGCCAGCGTTCATCCTGAGCCAGGATCAAACTCTCTAATGTTTGTATATATATCCTCCGCAGAGGCTATACATCAGAGTTGATTCCGCTCTATTGTTTTAAGAGCATCTTTTGAAATTCTTTAGAATTCTTCAGAGCCTCGAGCTTACCTTATTCAGGTTCGCTCTTGTGCTTGTTGTTGTTCAATTTTCAAGGAGCTTGCTGCCTCTCGCGGACAGCTTTGTTATTATATCACATCTACCCCCGCTTGTCAACACCTTTTTCAATCTTTTTTATCTTTTTTCGGATTTACTTCTTTTCGTAATTATGCTACAATATATTATATATACGATTTTAAAAAGGCGGAAATTCAATGAGACTCGATAAATATCTTAGTGAAAGCGGCGCCTGCTCCAGAAGCGAAGCCGCAAAACTCGCAAAAAAAGGCGGTATCACGGTAAACGGAACCGCGGTGCGTTCCGCCGCGATTCACATCGACGAGAATGCCGACACCGTATGCCTCTCGGGTCAGGTCATAAAATGGAGCAGATTCGAATACATTATGCTTAACAAGCCCGCCGGGCTGATCTCATCCACGGAGGAGGGCGGCGCGACGGTGATGACGCTTCTGCCGCCGTCTTATTCCAAGCGAGGATTCTTTCCGTGCGGGAGGCTCGACCGCGACACGCTCGGGCTTCTTCTGATCACAAACGACGGTCAGACGGCACACGAGCTTCTCTCGCCGAAGAAGCACGTCATGAAAACATACCGTTACGGTCTCGATCTTCCTTTGGACGATGAAGGGCAGTACGCGCTCGAGCGCGGAGTGGACATCGGCGGATATGTGACATCTCCGGCGCAGATCGCGCCGGACGGCGCTCTTTCGGGAGAGATCACGATCTCCGAGGGCAAATTCCATCAGATAAAGAGAATGTTCGCCGCCGTCGGATGCAAGGTGGTATCGCTCGAGAGAATATCCTTCGGACCGCTGAAGCTTGACCCGTCGCTCGGGCGCGGTGAATGGCGGTACCTCACGGAGGATGAAATATCGTCGATCACGAAAGAGGAAAGCATATAATAATGAAAATTCACTTCACGAAGATGCAGGGCACCGGAAACGACTATATATATATAAGCTGCGCGGACAAAATTCCGTTCGACCCCGCCGCCCTTGCATCCGTGATGTGCCCGCGCCGCCTGTCGGTCGGTGCCGACGGCATCGTTCTGATATGCCCGTCGCAAAAAGCCGACGCCGCGATGCGGATATTCAACGCCGACGGCAGCGAGGGAAAAATGTGCGGAAACGCGATACGCTGCGTCGGGAAGTACCTGTGGGACAGCCGAGCCGTGAGAAAAACGGTCATCACGGTCGAGACGCTCTCCGGGGTAAAGACGCTGACGCTCCGCACGGACGGCGATGCCGCCTCGTCCGTCTCCGTCGATATGGGGTATGCCGAATTTGACCCGGAGAAAATTCCCGTTCTTTCAAGTGAAAAGATGATCGGCAGTGAGATCGCGGTCGGCGGAATGCGCGTGCGCGTGACGGCGCTTTCCGTGGGAAATCCGCACGCGGTCGTGTTCTGCGATGATATCGCCTCTCTCGATCTCGAGAAAATCGGTCCCGCTTTTGAGCATCATCCGCTCTTTCCCGAGCGCGTGAACACGGAATTCGTGCGCATAGTCAGCCGCACCGAGATCGAAATGCGCGTCTGGGAGCGCGGCTCCGGCGAGACGTGGGCATGCGGCACGGGAGCGTGCGCCGCGGTATGCGCCGCGGTCGAAAACTCCCTCTGCGACGCCGAAACCGATGTGCGTGTTCGCCTGCGCGGCGGCGAACTGACGGTCCGCGTCGGCGCAGACCGCCGGATCACGATGGAGGGGGATGCGGTGCGGGTATACGACGGAATCTATGATTTTCGCGGATAACGCCGTCGGAGAAGGAGCGGACATGAAAATAAAGATCAACGAAGGCTTTCTCGGACTGAAGGATAATTATCTGTTTTCCGAGGTCGCGCGACGGGTACGGGATTACGGCAGCGCCCATCCCGAAGAGGAAAAACGGCTCATTCGCCTCGGGATCGGCGATGTCACGCTTCCGCTTGCGCCGTGCGTCGTCGCAGCGGCGCGGCGCGCCGCCGCGGAGATGGGCGAAAGCGAAACCTTTCGCGGGTACGCGCCCGAGCGCGGATACGCTTTTCTCCTTGAGGCAGTCGCGCGGCGGTATGCCTCGCTCGGTGTATCGCTCGACGAGGACGAAATATTCATCTCGGACGGTGCGAAATCCGACGCGGGCAACATCGCCGACATCCTCGGCGACAGCCCCGTATACATTCCCGATCCCGTCTACCCCGTCTACGCGGATTCAAGCATACTCGCGGGGCGGCGTGTCCGCACGATCGAAGGAACGCGGGAAAACTTATTTCTTCCGATGCCGGACGGGATCGCGGAAAGCGGCGCGGTGTTCTTCATCTGTTCGCCGAACAATCCGACGGGCGCGGTCTACTCGCGCAAGCAGCTTGAAAAGTGGGTGGATTTCGCCCGCGAAACGGGATCGCTCATCATATACGATTCCGCATACGAATCGTTCATCGACGGGGACTTTCCTCATTCGATATACGAGATCGACGGAGCAAAACAATGCGCGGTCGAAATATGCAGCCTGTCAAAATCGGCGGGCTTCACCGGAATGCGGTGCGCATGGACGGTCGTGCCGTCCGGACTTTCAGCGGGAGATGTGTCGCTGAACGCGCTTTGGGCGAGGCGGCAGGCGACGAAATTCAACGGCGTCGCATATATTATTCAGCGTGCCGCCGAAGCCGCGCTTTCCGACGAGGGACGCGCGCAGTGCGCGGAGGCGATACGAATTTACAAGGAAAACGCGCACATTCTGTCCGCGCCGCTTGACGAAAAGGGAATCTTCTACACGGGCGGCAGATCTTCGCCGTACATCTGGATGAGGTGCCCCGGCGGCATGAGATCGTGGGATTTTTTCGACCTGCTTCTCGAAAAAGCGCAGATAGTCGGAACGCCCGGCGAGGGTTTCGGCAGCGCGGGGCGCGGGTATTTCCGAATCACCTCATTCGGAAAACGGAGCGATACCGCCGAAGCCGCCGAACGGCTGCGCGCGCTGCTCTGAAAATCATATCCCGTACTCGCCGCCTACGGCGGGAACCTCCGGACGGAGTCAAATAACCCGCGCGGCAGTATGCTCTTTTTCGCATACCGTGCGCAGCGGAAACGAAAGATGCCGCCGAACGGCGGCAGAAAAAGATAATAAAGTAAAAATCCGCATCGGCAAAAGCCGTGCGGCGGACGGCGGCGTTTCTCGCCGTAAATAAGGAGGATTTATGAAAAGAGACAGACTGACGGAATACGCGATCGAGCTTCAGAGCCTCGCTCAGGCGGGGCTTCACTACGGAAAGGACATTTACGACCGTGAGCGGTACGAACGCATCCGCGAGATCGCGGCGGAGATCATCTCGATGAAGACCGAGCTTCCGCTCGACACGGTAACGGGGATGTTCTGCTCCGACAGCGGATATCAGACGCCGAAGGTCGATACCCGCTCCGCGATATTCAGAGACGGGAAAATTCTGCTCGTACACGAGGAGAACGGCACATGGTCGCTCCCCGGCGGATGGTGCGAGGTCACGATGTCTCCTGCGGAAAACGCCGTTAAGGAAACGAAGGAGGAAGCGGGGCTCGACGTCGCGGTGAAGTCGGTCATCGCCGTGCAGAACCGCGATTTTCACAATCTTCCGCCTTACGCATACGGCGTGGTCAAGATATTCTACCTCTGCGACGAGCTCGGCGGAGAATTTGCCGAAAACTCGGAGACCGTCGGGATCGGCTGCTTTGACGAGGACAATCTGCCGCCGCTCGCCGAAGAAAAATGCAGCGAAGAACAGATCCGCATGTGCTTTCGCGCGTACCGCGACAGCGCGTGGAAAACCATGTTCGACTGAGAGCGCAGCCGTCCGGCGGGTATGCAATCCGCCGTCCGGCGGATATGCGGCGGCGAAAATGCCCCGGAAGCGAGAAGCAAAAAAGCCGGACAGCTGTCGGCAGAAAACGGGCTGCGGCATCCGGAAAGATTCACATACCGAAACGGAAGCGGATAAAGGTTATTTTACGGGGCAGGATAAGACAGGCAAGACATTCTGTCATGTTCGGGCATCGGAAAGAGAACAGGTGTCCTCCGTGGGGATAGGCAAAAGCCACACGCCCATTATGGAGAACACCTCTTCCGCTTATACTGTATCAGATATTCTTTTTCTTGTCAAGGTCGGCAACGAAGATTTCACTCCCGCGCGGCGGCGGACGAGCATCCGGGCGGAGAGGCGCACATAAGGTGAGGTACGGGACGTGTGAGGAACAACACGTCGTACGGATACGTTGCAATGGTGACGGCGCTGAAGACATACTCGGGCAGTAGGCTCGCGGAGAAATTCGCGGACTTCGCGCAGATGGGCTGCGGCGTTTCCGCAGACACGGTCAGCAGCTTCAGGACGCTGATGCTGGAATAAACATATTTACAAAAGGAAAACACCGGGCAGAGTTTATTACTCTACTCGGTGTTCTTTCGTACATCCGAACACTGTTCCGAAAAAGAACAAAAAGTTCGGATTATACTCCAATGGTGACCCACAACATTCGATAAACAAAGAGATTTCCCCTCTTTTGATCTTGTTGGCTTTTCTATCTTCTCCAAAAGTCTGTCCGTAACGGTGACCTCTTCATCGCCCGTATTGAAGGTAATCGTAAATTTATCATCATACAGGAAGATTTTATTCACGAATAATTTTATCAGCGTCTTTCGATACACAATGTTGTTAATATCGCCGTTTGCAAGCGTAGTAAGTCTGTCAGCGACTTCTTTTTCCGTCACAATAAAATGACGGGATCTTTCGATTTCGATTTGCCGTTCGAGTTCCTTGATGTTCGCAGCGATTTTGCTCAAATCCTCGATAATCATTTCACGAACAACATCATTGGAACACTTGCGCAGAGATGTCATTTGATTATCTTTTTCCGCGTATGCTGTTTTCAAAGCCCTCTCTAAACGCTTTAATTCCGAGGTGTCATCCATATTGGCTGAGATTTTTACCACCTCTTTTGCTATTTTACTGATGTTTTTGGGCGTAAGCAGTGTTTTGCATTCTTTCACAACGATATCTTCGATATAGTCCTTCATCACCATTTTCTTTTTGCAGGGCTTGCCGCCGCCTGAATTTTTACATTTGTAGTAATTATAAATTATCCCTTTCGTACTGATTTGATTGGAGCTATGTCCTACAAGCATTGATTTACAATAGCCGCAGAATAATTTGGTTGTCAGCAAATACTCCGCCTTAGCTCTTGCTCTTGCCAGGGCTTTTTTATTTACTGCCATTTTATCCTGTACTTTTTTAAACAGGTCATCGTCAATAATGCGAGGCATACCGCCAACGACCTCTACATCCTTGTAGATATAGATGCCCAAATATTTTCTGTTTTTCAGCAGGGTATGTAATGATGATTTGTTAAATTGTCCCCCTTGCGCTGTCTTTATGTGTCTTTCATTCAAGCCATCGCAAATATCTTTAATGCTCCAACCGTCTGCATACTTAGTATAAATTTCTCTTACAACAGGTGCCTTTTCCTCATCAATCACATATCTGCGGTCAACAATTTTGTATCCTAACGGAGTCGTACCGCCGTTTGACAGACACTTTTCTGCATTTATGGTCATTCCGCGAACGACCTTTTGATTCAGTTCCTCGGAGTAGTATTGGTCATAAGCCATTACCATATGACGAGAAACAACCTTGCGGTATTCGGCGAGGAAAAGGGTGCGAAGATAAACTCCCTTCTCTTCAGACCGATACAGCTGAATGAGGCGGAGCGCATGAGGTTTGTGAACGGGCAGTTCGACGAGTTCACGAAAAACTTCGGCAAGGTGACGGAGGCTGAAAGCGCGATCGCACAGAAGCTTATCGAGGCGGGTACGGATGCCGAGGAGGCGGGCAAATTCCCCACGGTTGACAAACTCATCGAGAGCAAGACGGACGAAAAGCGCCGTACGGACGAGAAGATCGAAGCTCTTGAAGCCGAGGCCGCCGCAAAGGAGCAGTCGCGGGAAGCGCGGGAAAGGAAGCGCAAAAAGCTTTCCGAAGCGAAGGAGCGCTCGGCGCAGATCGAAGCGCAGATTGCGGCGTTCTCCGAAGCCGTGTCCTCCGGAGTGGACTTTTGGCGTGTACTCTCGATCTCGGACTATCTGCGCGGGAAGTATGCGGAATTCTACGAAGCGACGAACGATTTTCTCGTAACTCACGGATACCGTCCGATCGGCTTCATAAAGAATTACGCGCCGCACATGCAGCCGGAGCAGATGACGAAGCTTTCGGAGGCTCTGCACGCTCTCGGTGTTTCGCCCGATCTTGTGAAAGCCTTTGACGCTTCGCTGAAGAGGCTCGGTATCGGTGAAGATGTAAGCTCTCTGCCCGTTGAGATCGCGGGGCGCACCGGAGATTTCAAGCCGGGCAAGAAGTGGAATCCTCACTATCTCACGAGAACGGGAGAGAGGACGGAGTTTGACGCGCTTGCAGGATACAACGGTTATGTATCGCTTGCATCCGAAGTATTCTACCACACGGACGACATACAGAAGCTGCGGCAGTTCAATCAGACGCTCCGCACGATGTACTCGGGCAGCGAAGTGAAAAACTCCGTCGCGGCGCTTCATGAGAAGATGCGCTCCGGGGCGCTGAGCTTCGAGGAAGGAAACGCGAAGATCGAGAGTATGCTCGAGAATGTCCGCGACAACGCGCTTTCGCCGTGTGTGACCGTTCTCGAAAATTACACCAATGTAATTGCGGGAAAGCAGACAATGGGCGACCGTGCGAGCGAAGCGGAGTTCGGAAGAGCGGCGCTCAGCACAAGCGGCAAGATACGCGGTGTATTCGCCCGTGCGGCGATAACCGGAAACGTATCCTCCGCCCTGGCGCAGGTGGTACAGCTTCCGATGGTCGTATCCGAGTGCGGCAACGGAAATCTCATGCGCGCGATATGGGATGTGGCGACGCAGAATCTGAACAAAAAGACGGACTTTGACAGCCGCAGCGTATTCATCACCGGAAAGCGCGGCACGAACCGCGTCGCGGCGGAGCTTGCAGGTGCTGAGAAGGTCGCGGACATTGCGGTAAACAAGGTGGGAATGTTCCTTTTTGAGACCGTGGACGATGTAGCTTCCCGTCTGATCGTACGCACGAAATATCTTCAGCTTATTCGGGCGGGGGTCGGCAGTGATGCGGCGCTTGCGCTTGCGGACGAGTATGCGGACAGCGTGGTCGGCTCGAGAATGAAAGGAGCGAAGCCGATGATGTTCTGCAACAAGTCTTTTGTGAAGGGGCTTTTTACGATGTTCCAGCTTGAGGTCGCAAACTCATGGGCGCACATCGATCAGGACATTCCCGCCGATATCCGGAAAATGAGTCGGACGAAGGGTAAAAATGCTGCGATAAAGTACACGGCGGCTCTCATTGTGAAGTATCTTCTCGGGGCGTTCTTCCTCGATCGTCTCGCAGATGAGCTTTACGGTCAGACTCCTGTGCAGTTCGACGTTCTCGGATATGTTGCGGAATCTCTCGCCGCGGGCTCGGGCATGAGCACGAACACATACCTCCGCACAATGCTTGACAATGCGTTCGAGAAGCTTTTCAAGGCGCGTCCCTTCAACACGGAAGCCCCCGAGAAGGATCGGAAGTTTGACGCTTCCGCTGCGGCTTCGGCTCTGGCGGAGGGCATACTCGGGGACGTTCCCGCCGCGCAGAATATTCTCGGCATGCTCGGAATGAGTGAAACGAAATTCCCGCTGCCCCGCATATGGAGCGATTCCGCAAGCTCGGCTCTCAAGAAGATAACTTCGGGAGATGCGGACGTGGCGGCGAAGGGGTGGCGTCAGTTCGGCTCGGCGGCGCTTTCGAACGCAGCAACGTGGTTCCCGTTCGGCAATCAGCTGAACAAGAGCATTCGCGGAATCTATGCGATCGCGCGCAAGGGCAGCTACGACTATTCGGGACGGCTTCAGTATCCGGCGGGCGACAGCGTCTTTGAGAAGGGTGCGGCAGTGCTCTTCGGAAAGAGTGCGTTCAACTCGAATGCGGACTTCTGGGCGGGCGGCTCCCGCGCGCTCAGCGAGGAAGCGACCGAGGCGTACAAGCTGATGCTCAAATACGGCATGAGCCAGGTCGAGGCGTACCGTCTTGTGAAGGAGCTTGTCTCGCAGAAGGCGGACCGTGCGGAGAAGGAAGAGGTTGACGTATCGGGCATGGACGGCTTTGACGCTCTCGCGGCACGCTACTTCACGAACGACGAGGCGGAAGGTGCGTCGGGGGCGAACGATTTCGACACGCTTGCGGCGAAGTATTTCGGCGAAGGAGACGAGGACGAGGAGGCGGAGGATCTGTCGCGCCGGGTGATAAACCGTCAGATCGAGATCATCAATTCGGATAAGTACGATCTTACCGACGAACAGAAGTACCGGGTATTCTCGGAGGTCTGCGCGTCCTCCAAGGCTGCCGACGTTATGGCTGCGCTTGACGAGTCGGGTGCCGAACGGGGCGAGATATACCGTCTTATCTCCTCGATCGCCGCGACGAAGAACACGGACGAAGAGCCTCGCGCGGTTGCACATCTCATCAGGGACAGTGCGCTGACGGGTGAGCAGAAGGCGATCGCGTACTATGCGCTTGCCGCCTCGAAGAAGGAGCGGCAGGTGCAGAAGGAGCTTGACGATCTCGGAGAGAACAGTGCGGACGTATGGGAGATGCTCGACAGCTGCACGGAGCTTCGGAAGAACGAGGCCGACGAGGAGCGCTTCGAAAAAGCGCGGCGCGTGATTCGGGAATCGGAGATTTCGAAGAAGGGCAAGGCGGAGGCGTACTATCTTCTTGCGGCTTCGGCGAAGGATCGGGAATTCATGGACAAGGTGGGCGGCGATTTCGACATGGGCGAGATCGCGGACACGCTGAGCCGGCTCCGGGACTGCGGTAAGCAGGAGGAGAAGGCGCAGGTGCTCGTTGATTCCTCGGGATTGACGGTATACGAGAAGCGGACGGCGTTCCTCGAGCGCGTATGCACGGAGTCGAACCGGGCGAAGAAGGAGGAGGCGCTCGAGAAGATCGAGGATGCGGGCGGCAGTGCGGAGACGTATCTGAAGTCGCTTTCCGCCGTCGGTCAGGCGACGTATACGAAGGGCGAGACGCTCGGGAAATCGTATGCGTACAAGAAGGCGATCGACCGTGTCGCGCGCGGCACACGCCTGCGCTATGCGCTTTACGAGGTCTTCGGCGTGAGCGAAAAAGTGTGGTGAGAAAAAGGCAGGCACTGCATATTAAATGCAGTGCCTGCCTTCATTTACCGCAGCAACGATCGATACGGCAAATACATTATGCCACACAACGAAACTGATGTGTTCGTTTCTGTGGGTATTGGTGACCCGTGGGAGAATCGAACTCCCGTTTTCGCCGTGAGAGGGCGATGTCTTAGCCGCTTGACCAACGGGCCGTTAATCAGCTTTTGTATTATATCATAAGCCGATTCAAAAATCAACCCCTTTTTTCAAAAAAACGAATGTTTTTTGCATTTTTCCCGACAGAACGCAATCCGCGCACAAAATCCGGGCTGTTCGGGGTGTGCGGGCGCGAAAAATCCGCCCGCTTTTTCATGCAAGCCTGTCCGACTCTATGAGGAGCACGCCGTCCCCGGAGACCTCGATATATGCCGCGTCTCCCGTGATCTCGTTGCTTGTCGCGTACGGATTGTCGCGGACAAGCTCGGAGCGTTCGAGCGGATACTTGCACGAGGAAGCGCTCACCGTGCTCCTGCCGAGCGAAAGCAGTCCGAAATATTTGAATCCCGCACGCCGAAGCGTAAACGCTTCGTCCGAGAGCAGGCGTATCCTGTTTATATCATCGACGATCTCCGCCGCGATGCCATGATCTTTCAGCGATTCAAGCAGGAATATGAGAGACAGCGTATGATCGGCGCGTCCCGCGATACGTCCGACAAGGGTTATCGAATCGGCGCCGCGCGATACGGCACAGCGGATCGCAAGCTGCGCGTCCGTCTCATCCTTCACCGCAGGGGAACGGTGCAGCTCTACGCCGTCGGGAACGGCGGATATCGAATCCATATCGCCGACGAGCACGTCGGGCGAAAGCCCGAGCGCGAGTGCGTTATCCCATCCGCGGTCGGCGGCGATCACCAAAGCCTTCTCGGGGAGCGGCGCGCAAAGAGACGTCATGCGCTCTCCGCCGAGTACTATTATTGCGTGCATAAAGACCTCCTTTGAAATGCGGCGCTCCGCCCCATGCCCGACGCAGCGGTGTGCGGACGCGCGCCGAACCCGTGCGCGGACGGTACGGGATTGCCGCATTTTCGTACACCCGTACGATACGGGCGCGTGATCGGTCACTGTCGATTCGCCGCAGCTTTCATGCCGTCCAAATTTTCCGCGGCGGCTTGCTTTCGCGTTCGGTACGGCGTTCTGCCCGTGCAGAGCAGCGTATGCGGCAGCTCCGTTTTTCCGATCGAGCGCCCGCCGCAAAGCACTTCACGGCATTCCCGATCAGCCGAGCTTTTCCGGATACCGATCTATATAATCCTGAAGGATCAGCGTCGCCGACAGCTCGTCCACGCTTTCCTTGCGCTTCTTCCCGCTCACTCCGGTATCCGAAAGATACCGATGCGCGCTGACCGTCGTCAGCCTCTCGTCGTAGAGCACCGTTTCGATCCCGGTCTCCTCCTCGAGAGCCGCCGCAAAGTCGCGGCACTTCTCCGATCTCGGACCC
>OLPR01003224.1_pt1 | contig 11165 bp, 7 predicted proteins | sample 1672761 | NCBI WGS metagenome assembly OLPR01 (sample SAMEA3136721, study PRJEB25190) | human gut metagenome | biome: human gut; feature: human-associated habitat; material: faeces | place: Austria | collected 2013 | reverse complement strand
GCACCGCACCCTGATCGGCGACGGCGTCGCCACGGCCCTGGCCGGTCTGTTCGGCGGCCCCGCCAACACCACCTACGGCGAGAACACCGGCGTGCTGGTCCTCTCCCGCGTCCACGACCCCCGTGTGGTCCGGCTGGCGGCCATTTACGCCATCATCCTCTCCTTCTCCCCCGCCTTTGCCCACCTGGTCAACACCATCCCCTCCGCCATCATCGGCGGCGTGAGCTTCATCCTCTACGGTATGATCTCCGCCATCGGCGTGCGGAACGTGGTGGAGAACCACGTGGACTTCACCAACAGCCGCAACCTCATCATCGCTGCGGTCATCCTGGTCTGCGGCCTGGGCTTCACGGACGGCCTGACCTTCCAGATCGGCGCGGCCTCCATCACCCTGACCTCCCTGGCCATCGCTGCCATCGCGGGCATCGTCCTCAACGCCATCCTGCCCGGCAACGACTTCTACCTGGGCAAGTCCGCCAGCGGCGACGACGCCGGTTCCCTGGGCAAGTATTAAGAAATTCCTTCGTTCTGGTTGGAAACAGACGAGAAGAAAAGCGCGTGCCGCCGAATTTGCGGTACGCGCTTTTCTGATCTCATGCGTTCCCCTTGGCTCTGCGCTCCACAGGGTCCTCCCGGAAAAAGAGGGTGATACTCCACAGCGCAGCCAGGCAGATGAGGACATACACCACTCGGCTGAGCACACTGGCCGACCCGCCGAACAGGGCGGCCACCAGGTCCAGGCCGAAGATGCCCACGCAGCCCCAGTTCAGGCCACCAAGGATGACCAGGACCAGGGCGATCCTGTCGATCAGCTTCATTACGGAAACCTCCCAGGACCGCAGGTTTGCAGTCCGCTTGGATTGAACGGCCCCACAGAAAGCAAAGCCTCCCGTTGGCCTTCGTGGTTAGAATGTCCGTTTTCTACGAAAGCTATTCCAGGAAATTTCCCCAAATTGCCCATCTTTTTTCTAGGGATTGACAAAGGGGACCTGGCGATGGTGTTTGTTTGATCCGTTTCCCGATCTCGGTCCCTTAGCGCTTGGCCGGGCCGCTGGCCGGACCGTCTCCATGGTGTTCCTCTTTTTGGGCGTACATGCGTTGGTCTGCCAGGATGCGGACCTCCGTGGCCCGGCTGCTGTCCCTTGGGTAGGCGGCGTAGCCGCAGCTGACGCCCACGTGCAGCACCTGTCCCTCCAGATAAAACGGCTGTGACAGCTCTTGCCGGATCCTGTCTCTCAGCTGCTGACAGTGCGCCTCATCCAGGTCCGCACCGATCAGGAGCGCAAACTCATCCCCGCCGATGCGGAAGGCATGGTCCTTGCTCCGGATGCACCGCTGCAAGCGGGCAGCCACCTCTTTCAGCAGCTTGTCCCCCATGTCATGGCCGTAGGTGTCGTTGATGGGCTTGAAGTGATCCAGATCCAGGTAGAAGAGCACGAAGGGAAACTTTTTCTTCTCCTTCTCCTGCAAAACGGTGCCAAAATACCGCCCGTTGAACAGGCCCGTCAAACCGTCTGTGTTGGCCATGGTCTCCAGGGCCACCCGTTCTCCAATGTCCTGCGCGATCATCATGACCTTCGTCAGCGCACCCTCTGGGTCCCATTCCATGGGGATCACATGCATGACCTTATAAATATTTTGGTCCTGGTCGCAGTACTCAAACTTCATGCTGTCCTGCTTTGTCTTTAAGACGCTGCGCAGATACTCCGGCGTCAGCAAGCGGCCTGCATGGACGTCTTCTGCGTTGCCTAAAAGCCGATAGTGTTTGGTGATCCCATCCAACAGGTTCTGGTATCGCCCCGTCTCAGGATAGATCGGTCCATCAAACTGGTTCTCATGGTATTCATAGCGGTCCTTGCTGAGATCGCCCACAGCAAAGCGGTCCACGATCCGGGTCATGCCTTGAAAGAGCTGCTCGGCCAGCTTCTTCTTATCCTCCACCTGCTGCCGCGCCTGCCGCTCTCTGTCCAACTTGGCTCTCATGCTGATGATGAGGATCGTGATCGTTGTCACCAGCAGCATGGAAAAGAGGATCACCAGGACCAGGATCGTCACCCGTTTTACCTTCTCCATGCCGGAATCCACGACCGCGCTGTTGACTGCGCCGACGATCGACCAGTCCTTGATCCCCACCGGTTCATACACCAAATAGTATTTCGACCCCCGGTAGATACACATGGCGCTCCCGCTCTTCGTTTCTGCGATGTCCTGCTGCACTCTGCTCTGATCCTCCTGCGGCATCATTGTCTTCGCCTCCAGGAAACCAAACAAGTCCTCCATGCCCTCGGAAAATTCCGTCTCAGGCTCCAAAGAAAGCAGGATACTCCCATCCACTCTCGTGATATAGCAGTCGCTTTCTCCATCGAAGATCACTTCTCCCAACAGCCGTTCCACGACTTCGTTATCGTAGCTCACCGCAACGCCTGTGTAGGTGACGCCACCCAGCGTAAAAGCCTCGCTGAGCGGAATGGCAAACACGATCTTTCGCTGGTCGCTGGAGGCGATATAGGCAGCGACACACGGTTCCTTCTTCTCATACATTTCCAGAAACGCACTGCGGATGTTGTCTTGCGTCCCCTGGCGGCCAGCAGCCGTCAGGAACTGGCAGTCCTCGTTGAACATGTAGAAGTCGCTGTATTGCCAGGAATTCTTTCGCTCGACCAGCTCCTGCCAAAGGGCTGCAACGTCTTTCTCCTCCGCGATAGATTGCAGCTCACTGTCCCAGTCGGACAGCACGTTCCAGTTGCGCTGTGCAAACAGTGAATGTTTTTGCCACCTGGTCATAGGTTTCCAGCAGGTGGTCGCGCTTTCCTGGTAGATCTCATCCTGAATATAATTCTCATACGCAATGGTAGCGACTGAGATCAGCGCCGCCAGCACCAAAGCCAGTGCGAGCAGCTTCTTTGTTTGGAGCATATCGATTCCCCCATGTCTGATTGATTTCCCGGAATTTGCCATACTGCTTCGCTAAAAAATATGGGAAGCCCTGAAACCGCTTGCGGTTTCCAGACTTCCCGTACATTCTTACTCGTCCCTATGTAACATTTTAGAAACAGGCCTGAATTATTTTTGCCGATAGACCGCCTATCATATATAGTATCAAGAAATTTCTATCCTTGTACTTTCTCTTTGATAAGCTTATTGTACCATTGATAGAAGGTCTTTTCAAGCTCCTTCTTTCCGTCTCTTGTTCGACATTTCCTAAAATTTGTCGGACGGCTCCGGAAAATTCGTGCGGATCAGCCGTTCAGAAGAGCGTCCGTATCTGCGCCAGGATCGTATAGAGCTTGGCCTGCTCCCGTTCCGGCAGGGTGGCCAGGATCTGGTAGGCTTTCAGGGGATAATTTTCTTCGCTGGGAGCTGCCGGCTGGGGCAGTTCCTCGAACACGGCGGTAATGGGAATCTCCAAGGCCGCGGTAATTTTGCCCAGCGTCTCTACGGTGATGTTCTTCTCCCCCCGCTCCACCTGGCCGATGTAGGTGGGATGCAGGCCCGCGCGGTCGGCCAACGCCTCCTGGCTGTAGCCCTGCTTCTGCCGGTACTGCCGCAGTTTGCGGCCAATGGTCTGTGTGATCATGGTCCATCCCTCCGAGAAAGAGACTATAAGTATTATCTCTCCACGTAAACAGACTATTGATATTTTTCCTACTCTGTTCTATACTAAAAATATGAAAATCAGATTTTTAGTGTAAAGGATGAAGCAGATGAAAAATCATACCGCGCCGCAGCAGCCCAAGGGAACGGTCCTGCTGGTGGCTTTTTATAACGTCAAGGCTTTGGGGGTCCGCTATCTGGAAGGTGCGTTGGAACGGGCGGGCTACCGGGTAGAGTTGGTGTTTCTCAAGCGTTTCAACAGCCATGCCCCCAGCCCGCTCTCTTACCAAGAGCTTGCGTTGCTGGTGCAGGAGATCCGGCGGACTCGTCCGCTGTTGGTGGGGCTTTCTGTCATGAGTTCCATGTATTTGGACACCGTGAAGGCAGTGCTTCGCTTTCTCTCGGAGGAGGTCCGCACACCTCTGGTCTGCGGTGGGGCCTTTGCCTCGCTTTTTCCTGCGTTGCTGCTGGAGCTGGGCGCCCACTATGTGATCCGTGGAGACGGAGAGTTCCCGCTGGTACGGCTGGCTGATTGCCTGGCCGCCGGTGCTTCTCCCGAAGGCCTCTCCTCCCTGTGCTTCCGGCGAAAGGCCGAGGTGGTCTGCAACCCCATCGCACCGCCTCTGCTGGAGATCGACGGCTATGGCATCCCCGTGGTGGAAAGTCCCCACGCCTGCCTCATCGACCAAGGCCAGCTTCGCCGGGGCGACCCACAGAGAAACACCCTGCGCTATGAAGTGATCGCCTCCCGCGGCTGCCCTTTTCAGTGCAGCTACTGTTCCTGCGCCCCCCTCCACCGGCTCCAGCCCAAGGGGGTCCCGGCGGTCCGCACCCGCTCGGTGAACAGCGTGATGGAAGAACTTCGACAGGCCAGGGCCGCCTGTCCCCGGATGCTGATGGTCCATTTTTACGATGAGATATTCCCCAATCTGCCAGGATGGGTGGAGGAATTTTCCGCCGCCTACCGCCGAGACATTCGTCTTCCCTTCGCCATTTGGGCGCACCCGAAGACGGCGAAAGCTTCCGTACTGAAAGAGCTTCGCGCTGCTGGGCTGGCTGAGGTCATCATGGGCATCCAGTCCGGGTCTGACCGGGTGCGGCAAACGGTGTTTCATCGCCGGGAAAGCCAAGAGGACATTCTCGCCGCAGCCGAGTCGTTTTGCCAGGCGGGAATCCCCTGGGTCAGCTATGACTTTATGCTTCAGCATCCCTTTGAGCGCCTGGAGGATCTGAAAGAGACCTATTTCCTGGTAAAAAAACTACCTGGACGCTACATCTTACAGCTCCATGGCTTAAATTTTCTGCCCGGCACAGACATTGTTCCCATGGCGATCGAGCAGGGCTTTTACACGCAGGAGGAAATGGACGAAATTCTATTTGCCCCCATGGACGCCCAGTTCTCCGCCTATTGGAAGCAGTCCCCCAGCCTGGAAAGTCAGCTCTGGTATCACCTCATCTCCCTGTGGCAGTGGCCTTCTCTGCGCCCCCTCTGCCTGCGCTGCGAGAAAGACCCCCTGCGTTTTCAGCAGGAGATCGCCAGGGCCTGCCAGAAGGCCCGGCGGCTGGAACACCAAAGATCACTGTGGAAAAAGCTTGACCTGGCCTTGCGCCGCCTGCATCTTCTGCGTTAAAAACCAGCGCTGCTGTGCCCGTGATGCTTGGGCCAGCAGCGCTGTTTTTTTATCCTGATGTTAGGTTACAGCGTCCAGGTCTTCTGGTCGGTGTGCAGAAGGTGATGGGACAGCTCGGAGAGCGGCTCGCCCAGGAACTCGTTGTAGAGGACCTGGATGGAGGGGTTCTCGTGGGAGAAGCGGATGGTGCTGTTTTTATCCAGCTGGTAGAGGTTCCGGCCGCGCTCGGCGGTGAAGTCCTCCCCGTCGTGGATGGGCTGGCCGCCGCCGCCGGAGCAGCCGCCGGGACAGGCCATGACTTCCACGAAGTCATAGGAGACCTGACGGGCGCGAATGGCGTCCATCAGCTGTCTGGCCCCGGCCAGGCCGGAGACGACCGCCAGGCGCAGGGTGATGTCCCCGATGTGGAAGGTGGACTCCCGCCAGGGCTTCTGGCCGCGGATCTCCCGGAAGGCATCGGCGGGGGGATTTTCCCCGGTGAGCTTCGCGTAGGCGGTCCGCAGGGCAGCCTCCATGACGCCGCCGGTAACGCCGAAGATGACGCCGGCACCGGAGCCGCGGCCCAGGGGGCTGTCGAAGTCCTCTTCGGGCAGGGCGGCCACGTTGATCTGCATGGCCTGGAGCATCCGGTCCAGCTCACGGGTGGTGAGGACCACGTCCACGTCGTGGTCGGTCACGTCGCTGGCCTCCAGGGTGCCGGCCTCGTATTTCTTCGCCACACAGGGCATGACGGAGACACAGAAAATATCTTTGGGTTCCTTTTCCAGGAGCTTGGCATAGTAGCTCTTGGCGATGGCACCGAACATCTGCTGGGGGCTTTTCGCCGTGGAGAGGTTGCCCGCCAGTTCGGGGTACTCCGTGCGGACGAAGCGCACCCAGCCGGGGCAGCAGGAGGTGAACATGGGCAGCTTGCTGGTGGCAGAATGGGTGAAGCGCTCGATGAACTCGCTGCTCTCCTCCAGGATGGTGAGGTCGGCAGAGAAGGTGGTGTCGAAAACGTGCTTCACGCCCATGGCGCGAATGGCGGCAGCCAGGCGCTTTTCCGTTGCCTTGTCCTGGCTTAGGCCCAGGCTCTCGCCCCAGGCGGCGCGGACGGCGGGTGCGACCTGGAAGACCACCTCTTTCGTGGGGTCGCAGAGGGCCTCGAAGACAAGCTCGGTGTCGTCCCGCTCCCGCAGGGCACCCACGGGGCAGTGGCTCACGCACTGGCCGCAGAGGGCGCAGTTGGCCTCGTTCATGCGCAGGCCGCCCTTGATGCGGACGGTGGTGTGGGCACCGGAGCCGGTGACCTCCCACACGCCCAGGGACTGCACCCGCTCGCAGACGGACACACAGCGCAGACATTTGATGCACTTGGAGCTGTCCCGCAGGATGGGCAGGGTCTTGTCCCAGGGACGCTCGGTGGCCTCGTTGCGGAAGGGCACCTCCTGAATGTTCATGGCCTTGGAGAGAGCCTGCAAGGAGCAGTTGCCGCTGCGGACGCAGGTCACGCAGTGGTCCACGTGCTGGGACAGGATCAGCTCCACGTTGGTCTTGCGGGCCAGGCGGACCCGCTGGGTGTTGGTGCGGACCACCATACCGGCCTCCACCTGGGTGTTGCAGGCGGCGGCCAGCTTGTCCACGCCCTCGACCTCCACGGCGCACACGCGGCAGGCGGCGACCTCGTTGATCTCCCGGAGATAGCAGAGGGTTGGGATATGGATGTCCACGGTCTTGGCCGCGTCTAAAATGGTGGTGCCCTCCGGCACGGTCACGGGTCTGTTGTCGATCGTCAGCGTTACCATTTTACCAGTCTCCCTCCCTTAAAGCCTGCGTGACCGTAGTGGTCACAGCGGAGACAGCGGCTGCACTCCTGTGCCATCTCCTGCTCGGACATGCAGTTTTCCATCAGCTCAAAGTCGTTTTTCCGCCAGTTGGCCTCGCGCTCGGTGAGGTCGACACGGCCGGTGGCGTTTTTCAGGCGGAAGGGGGCGGCAGGGATCTCCAGGTTGGCGGAAATATCCGTGTGGAAGCCCAGGTACTCGTCGATACTGGCGGCGGCGACCTTGCCGGCCTCCACGGCCAGGATCACGGTGGCGGGGCCGGAGACGCAGTCGCCGCCGGAGAAAACGCCTTCCCAGCCGGGCACGCTGCCGTCGTCGGCGGTGATGATATTATTGCGCTTGGTGGGCACGCCGTTCTCGGCAAAGACGGCGGAATCCACCGCCTGGCCCACGGCCATGAGGACCACGTCGCAGGCATAGAACTCTTCGGGCACGTCGGCGTTGCGGGGGGCGGGACGGCCGCCCTTGACCTCGCCGATGACCTGGGGCTGGACCACCAGGCCGCGCACGGTCCCGTCCTCGTGGGTCTCGACGCGGACGGGGGCCTTCAGGGGCAGGATCTCGCACCCCTCGGCCATGGCGCCCTCGATCTCCTCCATGAGGGCGGTCATGTCGCTGATGCGGCGGCGATAGACGCAGCGGACGGACTTGGCCCCCAGACGCATGGAGGTGCGGGTGGCGTCCATGGCCACGTTGCCGCCGCCGATGATGACCACGTCCTTGCCGGTGAAGTCCGGCTTTTCCACGCGGATGGTGCTGTCCAGCAGCTCAATGGCGGACAGGACGCCCTTGGCGTCCTCGCCGGGGATGCCGAGGCCCTTGTGCTTGGAGGCACCGATGGCCATGTACACGCTGTCATAGTCCTGGCGCAGCTGCTCCAGGGTGAGGTCCGTCCCGATGTCGCAGTCCGTCTGGACCTCTACGCCGGTGGACAGGATGGAGTTGATGTCGCGGTCCAGATACTCCGCCGGCAGACGATAGGCCGGGATGCCGTAGCGCAGCATACCGCCCAGCTTGGGCTTGCGCTCAAAGACCTTGACCCGGTGGCCCATAAGGGAGAGGAAGTAGGCCGCGGTCAGGCCGGAGGGGCCGCCGCCGATGACGGCGATCTTCTTGCCCGTCTCCGGGGCGCGGGGGGGCACGGGGACCTCCCCGGCGTTGTCCACGGCGAAGCGCTTGATGCCGCGGATGTTCAGGGGGGAGTCCACGATGGTCCGGCGGCAGTGGCTCTCGCAGGGATGCTCACACACCAGGGCACACACGGAGGGGAAGGGGTTGTCCTTGCGGATCAGACGAATGGCGTCGGCATAGCGCCCCTCTCCCACCAGGGAGATGTAGCCGGGGGCATCGACGTGGGCGGGACACAGCTCCACGCAGGGGACGCTCTTGAAGTTGGCGGTACAGCTGCCCTGGGTCACGTGGGCCAGGTAATCGTCCTGGAAGGCCACATAGCCGTCCAGGACCATCTGGGCCGCCTCGAAGCCGATGGCGCAGTCGGCGCTGTCGACGATGGTGTGGGCCGTGCGGAGGATGGTCTCTAAGTCCTCCTGGCTGCCCTGGCCGTCCAGCAGGCGGTCCAGCAGGTCAGCCAACCGGTCCAACCCGATCCGGCAGGGGACGCACTTGCCGCAGCTCTGGGCAAGACATAGCTTGAGGAACGCACTGGTCAGCTCGACCGGACAGTTTCCGCAGGGGGCTGCGGAGATCCGTCGCTCCATGTCGGCGTAGAGGTCGTCCACCGTGCGCTGGGCGTTTTCCCAGGGGGTGATACGGAGTCTGCTCAAGAGAATGATCTCCTTTCATCTTATCGTTTCGGTAACATCTTTCATCGGTAACATTTTTCACAATATATTTGCTCTCTCGCTCTCTCATAGCTCTCTATGCTATGAAAACGGCTATCTCTGACCCAGTGTCAAAAATAGCGGCACAAAAATTCTATCCCATTTTAGTAAGTACGGGTCCTATGATAAGCCGAAACGACAAAAAATGCAACATGTATTTTAAATCTTTCAAATACTGTTGATTTTTCTGTACAAAGGTTTACAAATTGATAGCCAGTCTTTTCCGAAACGGCCGAAAATACGCTGAAATTTACCGAAAAATCAAGGGTTTTCCCATGAAAACAAAAGATTTTGTTCTAGGTCCGGTTTTTCACAGCAACACTTTATCTTCAAAAAGCAGCGCATTTTTTCCTTCTTTCTGATTCAAACCAAATTGATAGGTTGACCAGGAAGAACCGGGCGGAGTATAATAATATGCTAAATTCTCGTTTTCGTGATTTGATACGACAGACCAAGGAGGACCCTACCCATGCAGGACTATCAGAACGGCACCCAGTGCCTCCACGCCGGGTATGTGCCGGAAAACGGCGAACCCCGCAACATCCCCATTGTGCAAAGCACCACCTTCCGCTATGCCACCAGCGAGGCCATGGGGGCCTTGTTTGACCTGGAGGCAGCCGGTTACTTCTACACCCGCCTGCAAAACCCCACCACGACGGCCTACGAACAGCGCATCGCCGCCCTGTACGGGGCTGTGGGGGCGCTCGCCGTCTCGTCGGGCATGTCGGCCATCCTGATCGCCGTGCTTTCGCTGGCGGCCGAAGGGGACAACATCGTCGCCTCGCCGTTCCTCTACGGAGGCACCTACAACCAGTTCCGCACGTCGCTGCGCCGGCTCGGCATCGACTGCCGCATCGCCCCGAGCGAGCGTCCCGAGGATTTCGAGGCGCTGACCGACAGCCGCACCAAGGCGCTCTACGCCGAGAGCATGGGCAATCCCACCTGCGCAGTCCCCGACCTGGAGGCGCTGGGCGAACTGGCCCGGCGGCGCGACATTCCGTTCATCGTCGACAACACGTTCGGCGCGGCGGGCTACCTCTGCAACCCGTTCGAGTGGGGCGCAAACATCGTCGTGGACTCCGCGACGAAGTGGATCAACGGCCACGGAACGGCCATGGGCGGCGTGATCGTCGACGGCGGCAACTACAACTGGGCGAACGGCAAATTCCCGCAGATCGACGGACCTTCGGAAGGGTATCACGGGCTGAATTTACACGAGGCGTTCGGTCCGGCGGCCTTCATCGTCAAATGCCGCGTCGACGGGCTGCGCGACCTGGGATGCTGCCCCTCGCCGTTCGACTCCTACCTGATGATGATCGGGCTGGAGACCCTCTCGCTGCGCGTGAAGCATCAGGTGGAATCCACCTGGAAACTGGCCGAATACTGCCGCAGCCACCCGAAGGTCGAGCGGGTCAGCTTCGTGGGATTCGACACGCACCCGAGCCATGAAAACGCCCGCAAATACTACCGCTACGGCTCGTCGGCGGTCTTCACCGTCGAACTCAAGGGCACGCTCGAAAGCACCGTGCGCTTCGTCGAATCGCTCCGCCTGGCGGCCAACATGACCATGATCGGCGACTCGATCACCGTCGTGACCCATCCGGCGTCGACGACCCACAAACAGTTGAGCGACGCCGACCTTACGGCGGCAGGCGTCACGCCCACGCTGCTGCGCATCTCGCTGGGACTGGAAAACGCCGACGACCTCATCGAGGATTTCGAACAGGCTTTCGCACAAATCGGATAATGGAACCGCAGATTTACATAGCTCCCGGACCGTTCGAACTCGAAACGGGCCACACGCTGCCCGAGCTGCGGATCGCCTACCACACCTACGGCACGCTGAACGCCGCCAAGGACAACGTGGCATGGGTGTGCCACGCGCTGACGGCCAATTCGGACGTCGCCGACTGGTGGCCCCACACGGTCGAGGCAGGACGGTTCCTCGACCCCGCGCGCCATTTCGTCGTCTGCGCCAACATCATCGGCTCGCACTACGGCACGACGGGGCCGCTGCACGTGAATCCCGCCACGGGGCGGCCCTGGTACAAGGATTTTCCGCCCTTCACGATCCGCGACATCGTGCGGGCGCACCGGCTGCTGGCCGACGCGCTCGGCATCGGACGCATCGGGACGCTGGTGGGCAGCTCGGTCGGAGGTTTTCAGGCCGTCGAGTGGGCCGTTTCGGAACCAAAGCGGATCGAACGGCTCGTGCTGATCGCCACCGCGGCCAAGGCTTCGCCCTGGGCCATCGCCATCGACGAAACGCAGCGCAT
>OLPR01003223.1_pt1 | contig 11166 bp, 8 predicted proteins | sample 1672761 | NCBI WGS metagenome assembly OLPR01 (sample SAMEA3136721, study PRJEB25190) | human gut metagenome | biome: human gut; feature: human-associated habitat; material: faeces | place: Austria | collected 2013 | reverse complement strand
ATCTGCGGCGTTGGGCCGACCCGCTTTGCAATTTCCGCCTGGAAGAGCCTGTATTTCTCCGTGACACGCCCATCCTCGGTGAGCAGCGCATCATAGTCGTAGGAGGTAACGTCCGGCGTGAGCTCATCATAATAGTTGGCGCCGTTCATCAGGCCAAAGCTGGTTCCACCGTGGAACATGTAGATGTTGCCATGCCCCCGGTCCAGAATTTCCCCAAATTCCCGGGCGGAAGCTGCACCGTCCGTCTTCGCGTGCTTTCCGCATCCCCAGTGGTCAAACCAGCCGCACCAGTACTCCATGCACATCAGCGGCTGTATACCCTGCTCAGCCATAAAGCCGAAGCGTGCCTGTGTCTGAGAGCCGAAGTTTCCCGTCTGAAACACGTCCTCGCACTTGCCACAAGCAAGCATGTCGTGTTCCGGCCCATCGGAGGTAACCAGTGGCACATCCACGCCCCGTTCCCTGAGCATGTCCCGCAGCGCAGCCAGGTACGCCTTGTCATCCCCATAGGAACCGTATTCATTTTCCACCTGCATCAGGAGAACCGGTCCCCCATGGGTAATTTGCAGCGGAACCAGGCGCGGGATGAGCACATCATAGTACTCCCGCACATGCGCGAGGTAAGCCGGATCGCTGCACCGCAGGCGCATGCCATCCTGCTGAAGGAGCCATGCGGGCAGGCCGCCGAACTCCCACTCCGCGCAGATGTACGGCGAAGGACGCAGTATTACCCATAGTCCCAGGCTCTGTGCCAGGCGCACAAAGGCTTCCACATCGTATAGCCCCGTAAAGCAGAACTTGCCCTTGTGGGGCTCATGACCGTTCCAGGGAATATAGGTTTCCACCGTATTGCAGCCCATGTTCTTGAGCTTCACCAGACGGTCCCGCCAGTAGTCCGGCGGTACGCGGAAGTAGTGAATGGAACCGGAAATCAGCTTAAACCTTTCCCCGTTGAGGTAGAAATCGTCCTTTATGGCGAAGGTTCCCATGGTATGTCCTCCCTTCAAGGCACCGGTGACGGATTCAGTCGCCCGGCACATGGTATCTCATTGCGTCCGGCCCGCCGCGCGCTTGGCCTCCATGAGCATGCGCTCCGCATGCTGGCGGGCGCTTTCATCGCTGTCCCCTGCCCCGCCAATCATGCGCGCCAGCTCCGCCACGCGGCCTTCATGGTCCAACAGCCGCACCGTGGTGTGGGTTCGGTCCGCCTCCTGATGCTTCTCCACCAGCAGCTGATGGTCTGCCATGGCGGCAATTTGCGGCAGATGCGTCACGCACAGCACCTGCCTGCGCGCCGCAATGGCGGCCATTTTCTCCGCCACCACCTGCGCCATCCGTCCGCTGATGCCCGTATCAATCTCGTCAAACACCATGGTCCCCACGCCGCCCTGGGCTGCCTCCAGGCTCTTGATAGCCAGCATCAGCCGGCTCAGCTCGCCCCCGGATGCAATCTTTGACAGGGGTTTCAACGGCTCGCCGGGATTGGGGGAAATCATAAACTCTATCACGTCATCCCCGTCGCTCTGGGGCATGGGCTGGCGCTGGGGACGGGGCGCAAAGGCCACCTGAAACACGGTCTTTTCCATTCCCAGGTCCTTGAGCTGTTCCATCATCGCCGCCTCAAAGCTGCGTGCCAGCTCTGTGCGGCGCTGGGTCAAGGTCCGGGCACACTGCCGGTAGGCCGCAAGCAGCCGCTTGTGCTCCGCTCCCATGCGCTCCACCTGGTCCTCCAAACCGTTGAGGTGCTCATATTCTTCCTGCATGCTCTTCTGGGCCGTCAGCACGTCCTCCAGCGTGGGGCCAAAGCGGCGTTCCAGGCGGCGTATCAGATCCAGGCGGCTCTCCACGGTTTCCGCCCGCTGGGGATCAAATTCGTTGGCATCCCGCAAGCGGCTTAAATCATAGGCCACTTCCTCTATTTCATACCCAAGGCTTTCCATGCGCTCCTCAATGGCCTGATACTCCGGCGCAAGTCCGGCGATGCCATGCAATGCCTGGGTGGCTCCCCGCCAGGCGGACACCACGCCGCCGCCTTCTTCGCTCCCGGCGCTCAGCGCGCTCTCCGCCGCGGAAAGCGCCGAACGGATCTTTTCCCCATGGCGAAGGCGGTCCCGCTCCTGGGTGAGGCTCTCCTCCTCCCCTGGCTTCAAGTGCGCTTTTTTCATCACCGCCAGATCGGTACGCAGCTCCTCCAGGCGACGGTTCTTCCGCTCATTCTCCTTGACCAGGCGCGCATAGGCGCGGTGATTGGTGATAAATGCCTGGTATGCCTGTGCCGTTTGCGCCAAAATGGCCTGATGCTCCGCCCCGCCAAAGGCGTCCAGAAACTGCATGTGATATTTGGGCTCCATCAAAAACCGGTGCTCATGCTGCCCGTGCACGTCCATCAGCAGCGCCGCAAGCTCCCGTAGAAAGGCTACCGGCATGGTTACGCCACATACCCGGCATAGGTTCCGGCCGCTGCGGGTAATCTCCCGGTACAGCGTGACCGTGCCGCCCTCTGCCTCCAGGCTTTGGGACGCCAACAGCTCCTGCGCCTTTGCGCAGTCCGATATGTCAAACGCTGCTTCCACCCAGGCCTTCTCCGTGCCCGTGCGAATCAGTTCCCGGTCTGCGCGTCCGCCCAGTACCAGATTCACCGCATCCACCACAATGGACTTGCCCGCGCCGGTCTCGCCGGTCATCACATGCAACCCGCGTTGGAATTCCAGCGTCAGCGATTCAATCAGCGCCACATTGCGCATGCTCAGCGTCAGCAGCATGGTTTCTCCTTTGTCACTTCATCAAATCCTGTATACGGGAGATGATCACGGGCACTTCCTCGTTGCTGCGGATAATCATCAAAATGGTGTTGTCTCCCGCCAGGGTCCCCAGCACTTCGGGCCAGTGCATGCTGTCCAACGCCTCCCCTGCCACATTGGCACTGCCCGAAAGCGTCTTGACCACAATCAGGTTGTTGGCAGAGGTAATGGACAGCACCGAATCGGTCAGCATACGAATCAGGCGGTCGGAAAGCCCATGCTCCGCCTTGTCTGCCGTGGCATATTTATATACGCCATGAGGGGAAAGCACCTTCAACAAGCGCAGTTCCTTAATATCCCGGGAAACCGTAGCCTGCGTCACGGCAATGCCCCGCTTGCGCAGCGCTTCCGCCAGCTCCTCCTGGGTTTCGATATCCTGCTTTTCAATAATATCCAGGATGGCAACCTGTCTGACAGTTTTCATGCATGCTTCTCCTTTATCTTGGGGGATGGCGCGCTTTACCGGCTCCACTCCGTTAGTTTCTCCCTTACCAGCGGGAAAAACCGTCTTGGAGACAGGCGAATCAGACGCACCGTTTCCTCGGCCTTATGAATCAGGATGGTTTCTCCGCCTTGAAGCATGCATCGGGTCTGGCCGTCCACCTGGAGCACCACTGCGGTTTCCTCCTCGGTCACCAGGGTCAGGCGAATCCGTTCCTCCCCGGGGACCACCACCGGACGGTGCTGCAGCGAATGGGCACAAATGGGGGTAATGACCATACAATCCACTGACGGATGAATGATCGGGCCTCCCGCGGAGAGTGAATACCCCGTGGAACCCGTGGGCGTGGCCACCACCAGTCCGTCGGCCACATAATGCCCCACCAGCTCCTGCCCGCACCAGGCGTCCAGGTTGATCAGCCGCGCATAGCCGCCCCGGCTGACCACCACATCGTTCAGTGCCAGATAGCCCTCGCCCGTGCGTTCCCGCTGGGCATGCAGCAGGCTGCGTTCCTCCAGGGTGTAACGCCCTGCCTCCAGCGCCTGCGCCGCTTCCTCCAGGCGCTCGGGCTCCGTTTCCGTTAAAAAGCCCACGCGCCCCAGGTTGATGCCCATGAGCGGCGCCTGCAGGCGTACTGCCTGCTGTACCGCCCGCAGGAGCGTACCGTCGCCCCCCAGGGACACCAGGGCATCCACGCTCTGGATCTCTTCCAGCGCAGGGAGCGACAGCTTTGCAGCCGCATCCCGTTCCGCCCACACCTGCGCACCCGCGCTTTGCAGCGCCTCCACCGCGCGCCGGGCGTAAGCCGGAGCATCAGCCCGTCCGCCGTGAACGATCAAGCCGATCCGCTTCAAGGTTTCCATCCTTCCTCGTAATAGCAAAAGTATAACACACTATGCATATTCATGCAAGAGAGAGCCTTTTATTCCCCGTGCTTTTTCAGTGCGGCATGGGCGCGCTCCACCAGGGCGGTAACCTCCGCGGGCGTGACCTCCGGGCAATCCTCCCTGCGCGGGAGAATATGGGCCAGGAATTCAATGTTTCCCTCCGGCCCTGTAATAGGCGAGTAATCCAGCTGATGAACCTGCCAGTCAAAGGTGGGCGCAAAGCGCACGATATCCAGCAGCACCTCTTCATGGGCCTTGGGGTCGCGCACCACACCCTTTTTGCCCACGCGGTCCCGTCCCACCTCAAACTGTGGCTTGACCAGCGTATAGAAGCACCCTTGCGGGCCCATAATCTGTGCCGCCACCGGCAAAATCAGCTTAATGGAGATAAAGGATACATCCATCACCGTCATGGTGGGATGCAGCGGAAACTGTTCCGCGGTGAGGTAGCGCGCATTGGTACGCTCCATGAGCGTTACCCGGCTGTCGTTACGCAAGCCCCAGTCGAATTGACCATATCCCACGTCGATGGCATACACGTGGGTTGCGCCGTTTTTCAGCAGCACGTCGGTAAATCCCCCCGCGGCCGCACCGATATCCATGCATACTCGCCCGCTTACCGTACCGTCAAAGGCGGCAATGGCTTTCTCCAGCTTCAGTCCGCCCCGGCTCACAAAGGGATTCGCCTTGCCGCGCAGAATCAGCTCATCCTCCGGTTTGACAGGGTCCGACGCCTTGAGCACCTTCCGTTGGCCAATATACACCAGTCCGGCCATGATGTTCGCCTGGGCCTTTTCCCGGCTCTCGCACAATCCGCGCTTGACCAGGGCCACGTCCGCCCGTTCCTTTTCAGCCATTCTTCTTTTCCTCCAGCGCGGCGCGTATGCGCCGGGCCATCTGCTTGGGCTGCAAGCCCAGGTATTTCAGCAGCAGGTCCCGATCGCCGTGCTGCACAAAGGTATCCGCAATGCCAAAGGTCAGCACCGGCGGCGGGCATTCCTCCCCCACGCACCAGGAGCACACCTGCGCGCCAAAACCGCCCGTGAGCACATGCTCCTCCATGGTGATCCATGGCCGGCCTGCCAGGCAGCGCAGCATCTGCTCATCCATGGGCTTGACCGTTGAGCAGTTCACCACCGCCGCGTCCACATGATGCCGTGCCAGCAGCTCCCGTACCTCCACCGCTTCCGTCACCATGGAGCCCACCGCCATCAGCACGCAATCGGCGCCCTCCTCCAGGATTTCCCACTTGCCCGGGGTGAAGTGCCCATAAGGGTACTTGCCGCTCATATCCACGCTCTTTTTCCCGTATCGGATCGCACACGGGCCGGTCATGGTTTCCGTCCAGCGCACCATGTGCTCCAGTTCCTGAATGTCCCTGGGCGCAAGCACCGTTATGTTGGGGATGGGCAGCATGGAAGCAAGGTCATATACCCCATGATGCGTGGCGCCATCCTCGCCCACCAGTCCCGCCCGGTCCAGCAGGAAGCACACAGGCAGTTTTTGCATGCACACATCATGGATCATCTGATCGTATCCCCGCTGGAAGAAGGAGGCATATACAGCAAAGTAGGGGCGCATGCCGCCCGCTGCCATACCCGCGCACATGGTCACCGCGTGCTCCTCCGCAATGCCCACGTCAATCATGCGATCCGGAAAAACGCCCTGAAAGCGGCTGAGTCCCGTGCCGGAAGGCATGGCGGCGGTCACGGTGACAATGCGCTGATTTTCCCGAGCCATTTCCACCAGGGTCCTGGCCGCTACCTTTCCGAAGGAAGGCAGCGGGGAGTCCTTGCGCTTGGCGCCGCTCTCCACGTAAAAGGGCGGCGTTCCGTGGAAAATCTCCGGGCGTTCCTCCGCCTTCCCGTAGCCATGTCCCTTCTGCGTGAGCACATGAATGACCACCGGCTCGTCATAATCCTTGGCGCGCTCCAGGGTATGCTCCAGGGCAGCGATGTCGTGGCCATTGATGGGCCCAAAATAGTGAAAACCCAGCGCCTCAAAAAAGCCCTCACTCATAAAAATGGACTTCACCGTGTTTTTCATCCACAGCACCACTTGCCGTAAGGGCTTGCCCACCAGGGGAATGCTTCCCAGGCCCCGCTCCACCGCCTTCTTGGTGCTGGTCCATCCCTTGCTCACCCGCAGCCTGGTCAGGTACTCGCTCAGCGCGCCCACGTTGGGGGCAATGGACATTTCGTTATCATTGAGAATAATGATGAGCCGCGTCTTGCTGTTGCCCGCGTCGTTCAGGGCTTCATAGCACATGCCGCCGGTCAGCGCGCCGTCCCCCACCAGGGCAATCACGTGGTGCTTCTCCCCCTGAAAGTCCCTGGCCCGGGCCAGACCCAGGGCGGCTGAAATGGCCGTGGAAGCATGCCCCGTTTCAAATACGTCGCAGGGGCTTTCGCTTCGCTTGGGAAAGCCGGACAGCCCGCCGAAGGAACGCAACGTGCGAAACACGGGATACCTGCCGGTAAGGAGCTTGTGCACATAGCTTTGATGCCCCACGTCAAACACAATTTTATCCCGTGGCACGTCAAACACACGGTGCAGCGCCAGCGTCAACTCCACTACGCCCAGGTTGGAAGCCAAATGTCCCCCCCGGTGCGCCACCGTTTCAATAATCTCCCGGCGGATCTCCGTGGCAAGCTCCGTCAAGTCCGCCTGCGAAAGCTCCTTCAAGTCCTGTGGTCCCTTCAGCTCATCCAAATGCACCCATGGACGCCCCCTTCCGCCGGCGTGCCGCTCAGCCTTCTCTTTAGCGTTTGTCAAAAAGAACTGCCAGCCGCTCTCCAATCAGCGGCAGGGTAAAACGTATGCCCGCATAGGCTGCCAGCATCAGGCGCACACGCACCACCACACACACCACAAGCAGCGCAATGTATAGCAACCAGCACAGAATCGTAATCAGGAAACCCAGGAACGGGATAGCGCCCAGCAGCCCGCCAATAAACACCAGCGCCGCCGCCCCCAGAATGTGCACCGCCGCCAAACCCAACGACTGCACCGAGAAGTGATGAATTGCCCGGCTCCGCTTGTCGGCAAAGGCGAAGAACAGTGCCAGCAAGCTGCAAAAGGCTGCCAGGGTGCATGTGAGCTTCACGGTACCGTTGGTGGCAATCACCTCCGGCTCCTCCACAGGCGTCTCATCATCATAGGGTTCCTGGGGCACTTCCTCGTAAGGATACTCCGCATAGGGATCATCCATCTGATCCATGGGCCTGGCCTCATAAATGGGCTGCTGTTCCCACGCCTGATCCTGCTGGGGACCATAGGCGGGGCGTCCATACCGTCCCTGTCCATCATTGCGACGCTGCATAAAACGCCTCCTCTCAGGTCATTTTACTGCCTTTGGCGCCCTTAGCGCCTTTGCTTCCGCCCGCATAGTTCTTCAATATGTCGGAGGTATAGGCATAGTTGCGGCTGTTCTTCTCCTCGTGGGCACGGCGGGCATAGGTAACCATGCGGTCAATCAGCTCCGGATACTTCACGCCCTTGGCTTCCCACAGATAGAAGGCCAGGGAACCGGGAATGGTGTTGATCTCGGTAATGAACACCTTTTCCGTGGCCTTATCAAACATATAGTCGATGCGCACCACGCCCTTGCAGTCCAGCATACGGAAAATCTGCCGGGACATCTCCTGAATCTCCCCGGTCAATTCCTCGCCAATCTGTGCGGGCAGCACGCGGCTCAGGGACGCCATGCCCTTCGATGCGCCGGCGCCCTGCAGGTACTTGTCCTTGAAGTCCAGCATGTTGTCCCCCTCCGGGCGCAAGGGCATTTCAATGGGCGAAGCCTCCACCTCGGCATCCCAGCCCAGCACCGAGCAGTTCAGCTCCATGGGACGGTCCAGGCCCTTCTCCACCAGCACCCGGCGATCGTATTCAAAGGCCAGGCTCAGGGAATCCATCAGTTCCTCACGGTTATCCGCGCGGCTCACCCCGATGGAGGAGCCCAGATTGGCCGGCTTCACAAATACCGGATAGCCCAGTTCCTTCTCCACCTGATCCGCCACGCTCTGCCCATCCTTTTCAAAGGCGGAGCGCTGGAACCAGCATCCCGGCAGCACGGGCAATCCCGCCCCGCGGAAGAATTGCTTCATGATGATTTTGTCCATGCCCACGGCGCTGCCCACCACGCCGGTGGAGGTATAGGGCAGGTTTGCCATTTCCAGCAAACCCTGCAGCGCGCCATCCTCGCCATGCAGGCCATGCAGTACCAGGAAACATACGTCCAGCCGGGCAACGACCTCCAGCTTTGCCGGGGTAAACAGCCCCTTGCCAGGCCGGTAGGCCAGCAGCGCTCCCGAGCCGCTGGTAAGGTCCAGATTGACGTTTTCCACGCCCTTTGCATCGGCATGGAAGGGCGCAAAGGTACGCAGCTCCCGCAGCGCCGGGCCCGTATACCAGGCACCATCCTGGTCGATGTAAACCGGGACCACATCATACTTCTCTGTATCCACGTGATTCATCATCTGTAGCGCGCTTATGATGGAGACTTCTCTTTCGCAACTTCTGCTACCGAAAAAAACACCCAGCTGCAGCTTGCTCATGGGAATCTTCCCCTCCTTATTCCTCGCTATAATTGTCCGGCAAGTCATTTTCAAAAAGCACCACGTCCCCGGGCAAGCCTAAGGCGCTCAGCTTTTCCGTAGCCTCCCGCAGGCTACCCACCGGATAAATCTTCTCCTCGGGAAAGCCCGCCGCCACCAGCCCCTCCGCGATGGGCCGGGTGTGCTTTTTCCCCACCAGGATGGCCAGATCCGTTTTATCCGCCATAAAGCGGCCTAGCTCCCGGTTGAACTCCGCTTCCTGCGTGCCCAGCTCCACCATGCCGGGCGTCACAATAATGCGCCGCCCCGGGAAATCCTTGAGCACGTTCAGCGCGGCCTCGGCGCCCCGGGGGTTGCTGTTGAAGGCATCATCGATAACCGTGGTTCCTCCCGCGCTGGGGATCAGCTGCAAGCGGTGCTCCACCGGCTCCAGCTTGCCAATTCCCCGGGCCACCTGCGTCAGGGTCATGTGCAGCTCCAGGCAGACGCTGGCAGCCAGCAGGATATTCTGGATGCTGTGCGCACCCAGCAGACGGGTATGACATTCTATCTCGCCCTTGCCCTTCACATGCAGGGTGAAAGCGCTGCCCTCGCCGGACACGCGGCAGTCCGTGGCATAAACGTCCGCGCTTTCATCAGGCCCGCAAAGGGTTTTGGGCTTTTCTGTTTTCTGGTACATCTGCAGGCAATAGCTGCCGTCATTGTAAAAATAACTGTGAGAGTCTGTCTGCGGAAGCGCGTCGATCAGCTCGTATTTGGTCTTGGCGATCCGCTCGATGGACTTGAAGGTTTCCAGATGCTGAGGGCCTACGGACGTAATAATGCCGATGGTAGGATGCACCAGACGGCACATTTCTTTAATGTCGCCCACGTGCCGTGCGCCCATTTCCCCCACAAAAACCTGGTAGCTGGGGGTCAGCTTCTCGCGGATGGTGCGGGTCACGCCCATGGGCGTATTGAAGCTGGCTGGGGTAATCAGCGTCGTATATTTTTCACTGAGAATGGTGCCCAGAATGTGCTTGACGGAGGTCTTTCCATAGCTGCCGGTAATGCCGATGCGGATCAGGCCCGGAATCGAAAGCAGCTTCCGCCGCGCATCCCGGAAATACAGTTCGCTGATGGCTTTTTCGATGGGCCATGCAAACAGTCCGGCCAGTGCAACGACCAGCGGCAGGAACAACGGCCAGAGGAACAGCAAATTCCAGATCACAATGACCCGCTGAAGGAGCCACCCCAAGCCCGCAAGGACAATGGCCAGCATGACCATCAGCCGTTTCATGCGGCCGGTCAGCACAAAGGCTTTTTTGGCATGCTTTTCACTGAACAGCCGGCCAATTCCGATTCCGGCCAAAACCGCCGCTGCCAGGAGAGCCAGCGTAATCAGCCAAATGATAAGCGCAGCGGGAGGCGTCTCGGGCGATTGAAGGGCCTGCTGATACCATGCATTTTGCAGGATAAACAGAATCAGGCAGACCGCTGCCGAGCAGAGCCCCGGCCAAAACGCATGCTTCCGATTTCGGTTCAGGGTACGGAAATAACCGGGGAATTGATAGCTTTCCAGCTGAAAATAATGCAGAAGTCCCCTTGCGGCAAAAAAACAGCAGAGCATGGGCACCAGCGCAAACGTAATTTCCCGGGCTGTAATCATCCCCTGCCATGCCTCCAGATCAACGACGTTCACTGCTTTCCTCCCAGAAAAAATTCTTTGATAATGATCAAAAAGCGCTGCCACTCTTCCAAAAACGCGAAATGTGTCCGTCCTTCAAAGACGATCAGCGCGGCGTCCGGAATTTGCTTTTCCATTTGCTGTCCCATCCAGAGCGGGGTTTCCGTGTCGTCGCTGCCCCAGATCAGCAGTGTCGGGGCAGTGATCGCGGGAAGCAGCGGCAGCAGGTCTTCATTGACGACCTTCACGAAAGTGCCGCGCATAACTTCATTCAATTTGTAGTAGTCGGGAGAGCCGTACTTCCGCCGAAGCTGATCCTCCAAGCGCTCCACCCATCCCCGCAGGAACGGAATTTTTTTGAGCCACCCACAGCAGCGATTCAGCCGTTTGAAACGAGCCTGCCGTTTTTTCTGGCCTTCGCTGATGGGTTTGCGAATCCCCGCCCCGCCGGTAATGACCAGCCGATCAACTCTTTCCGGCTGATGCGAGGCCAGCCACAGGGCTACCCGGCCGCCAAAGGAGTGGGCGACAACATCGACTTTGGGCAGAGAAAGTTCGTCCAGCAGGAGGAGAATCTGTTCGGCATAATCCTGTACGCCCCAAGGCTCCGGCGGATCGCCGCTTTTTCCATGGCCCGGAAAATCCACGGACAGAACGGAAGCGTCCTCAGAAAGGCCGTTTTCAATAAAGGAAAAAATGGAGCTGTCGCAGCCCCAGCCATGCAAAAGAAGCACTACCGGTGCGTCAGCTTCCTTTTTGCACTGCCAGCGATAATACAGGCGGCAGTTTTTCAGCGTGGTTTCCAATCCGTCCA
>OLPR01003221.1_pt1 | contig 11178 bp, 4 predicted proteins | sample 1672761 | NCBI WGS metagenome assembly OLPR01 (sample SAMEA3136721, study PRJEB25190) | human gut metagenome | biome: human gut; feature: human-associated habitat; material: faeces | place: Austria | collected 2013 | reverse complement strand
CGCCATCGGCGTTGGCACCGGCGTTGCCGTCAATGCCCTGGTGCCCCGATATACCGGTCAGGGACAGAAGGACAAGGCGCTGCGGATCGCCAATGTGGCAGTGGTGCTGAGCTTCTGCTACACGATTCTGTTTATGCTGGTGGGTGCATTCGGCGTGCGGGCCTACTACACCATGCAGACGGGCGTAACGGAAATCGTAGAGGACGGCGTACAGTATCTTTCCGTGATCTGCCTGGTCTGCGCAGGCGCATTTTTCGGTCAGAACTTTGAAAAGCTGCTGGTGGCCACGGGCAACACTGTCCATTCTATGATCTCCCAGGCGTCCGGCGCCATTTTCAACATCATCTTTGATCCCCTGCTGATTTTTGGCATCGGTCCCTTTCCGAAAATGGGGGTTACCGGCGCTGCGGTTGCCATTATCACCCCGATGTACGAGGACGGAAGCATCAACTTTGACGAGCTGGGCCGCATTATTGAGGATCAGATCGCGCACCATACCGATGCCATCATCATCTGCGGCACCACTGGTGAATCGTCCACCCTCACCGAGGAAGAACATTCCCAGGTCATCGCCCACACCATCCAGTATGTGAACCATCGCGTGCCTGTCATTGCCGGCACTGGTTCCAACGACACGGCTACTGCTGTTATGCTCTCCAAGCAGGCTGAAGAAGACGGCGCAGACGCTGTGCTGCTCGTCACCCCATATTACAACAAGGCCACCCAGAACGGTCTGAAGATGCATTTCAAGACCATCGCTGACGCGATCAAGATCCCTGTCATCCTCTACAATGTGCCTAGCCGCACCGGCTGCAACATCCAGCCAGAAACTGCTGTATGGCTCGCGCGCAACGTTGAAAACATCGTCGCCATTAAGGAAGCCTCCAGCAATATTTCCCAGATCGGTCATCTTTTCGCCATTGCAAACGGTGACATCGACGTTTACTCCGGCAACGACGACCAGATCGTGCCTCTGCTCTCCCTCGGCGGCAAGGGGGTCATCTCTGTGCTCTCGAACATTGCTCCACAGCAGACCCACGACATGGTGCAGAAATTCTTCGACGGCGACGTCGCTGGTGCTGCCAAGATGCAGCTCGACGCGATGAACCTCGTCAACGCCCTCTTCTGCGAAGTCAACCCAATCCCTGTCAAGAAAGCTGTTGAGCTCATGGGTCTCGCTGGCGGCACCGTGCGCCTGCCAATGACCGAGATCGAACCACAGAACGCTGAGCGTCTCGCTGGCGCTATGCGCGAATATGGTCTGCTCGACTGAGAAACGATCCGCTAAACAGGACAGTCCTGGAACAGAAATCTCCTTTTCTGTTCCAGGACTGTTTTTTGTTCAGGAATCGGCGCCGTCGCTGTAGATCGTGTAGCCGTCGTGGCCGAGCGCTTCCTTGCGCTGGTAAAGCGCCGCGTCGGCTTTGCGGTAGAGGCTGTCGAAATCGTCGCCGCTCTCGCGCCGCGCGATGCCGATGCTCACCGATGTGCCGGGGCCGCCATTCTGCGCTGGATGAATATGCCGCACTGCTTCGCAGATCTGCGCCGCCTTGCAGCCGAGGGTGTCGACGTCGTTCTGTCCGGTGTAGAACACGCAGAATTCGTCGCCGCCGAGCCGCCCGACAACATCTTCTGCGCGGAAGGAGCTGGTGAGGATCTCCGCTGTCTGCCGGATCACCTCGTCGCCAACTGCGTGGCCGTAGCTGTCGTTGATCTGCTTGAAATGATCGAGATCGATCATGAAAAAGGCGCAGGTTTTCGGCATGGCGTAGAGATTCAGCGCCATCTCGATCTTCTGGCGCGTCGTCCCCTTGTTGAAAACGCCTGTGCCGGAATCGTGCTCCGCCTGATGCGCCAGGCGCAGCGCCTGACGCTTGTAGGCGTCGATGTCGAAGAGATAGAGATAGCCCTTGAGCCGTCCCTTGGTATCCGTGAAAAGATGCAGGCTGTTGCGCAGCCAGACAATGCGGCCATCTGGCTGCGGCGATTCGTAGTCGAGGGTGACGTCGGTCTGTCCGGCGCGGTAGCATTTTTTCAGATTGGCGATCGAAAATGTGGAGATAAACTCCAGCTTCATCGCATCGTCCACGAGCACCATCGCCGATTCCTGCATGATGCGCTCGTAAGGATCGCCCTGCTGCACGGTCACAGAAGAGCCGCTCGTCGCCACATATTCCTCAAAACTGTCGCTCTCGAAATCGATCTTGTACGTCGCGATGATGCTGCGCCGCATGATCGACGAGAACTGCGCCTGGCGGCGATAGTTTTCGATCTCGTCCTCGGCGAAGGACAGCGGATACGAATCAATATCCTGGATATCGATGGAAAGCGGCGTCGCCTGCACCATATTGATGCGCCACTGGCCTTCGATCCGGCGCAGGCTGGCGCACTGACCGATGTGACTCCTGCGGCGTTCGCCGCGGACGGTCGTGGTGACCGAGACCATGGCGTTGATGCTCGCGTAGTCATCGCCATAGTAGCGCACCTGCATGTTGCTGTAGTCGATGGCTGTCTGTGAATCGTCCACATCGCTGCGCGTGTTCATGAGGATCGGCCGCAGATCTTCGCGGCAGCGCACGATGCCCTGCGCCCCCATGCCGATCCCGATGACGTCGTCGCAAAACAGCTGCAGCACCGCGTCAATGTCGTGGCTGACGAGGCTGCCTTCGACAAAAGCGCAGAAGCATGCCTTGATCCGTTTGCGCTCGTCTTCAAAAGAATACGCCTGATGTTCTTCTGATCGCATAGTTCACACATCCTATCTCGCCGCGCTCCGCTGCGCGGGCTGTGTTTTGTGGTTCGTTTACATCTAGTATAGCGGAATTTGAATAAAAATACAAAGGCAGGACAGAAACGCTGGGTCTCTGTCCTGCCTTTGTATGGTTTGTGTGAGGGTGCTTTCAATCAAAGTGTCAGTTTTCGAGGTAGCGCGCAAAGATCGCTGCGACCTGCGCGCGGGTGGCCTGGCCCTGTGGGTCGATCAGATTTCCTGGCTGGCCTTTCACCAGTCCTTCGGCGTTCGCCCATTCCACGGTCTCGCGTGACCAATCTGCGACGCTGTCGCCATCTGCGAAGGTGCTGAGATCGGCGCGCGCTGTGACATCGCCACCTTTATACTCGGTGTAGTGATAAAGGATCGAGGCAAGCTGCTCGCGGGTGATCGGATCGTTTGGACCAAACGCTTCCGCGCTGTAGCCGGCGACGATGTTTTCACTGGCTGCCCAGCGCACCGCGTCGGCGTACCAGTCGCCATCGTTCACATCGGCAAAGGTTTCCGGTGTGTCGCAGGCAGGGCTGCCTTCGAGGCGGTAGAGGATCGAAACGATCATGCCGCGCGTCGTTGAGAGATTTGGCGAAAACGTATCGGCGCCGGTGCCGGTCATCAGTCCGCGCTCGTACATATCCTTGACGACGTCATAGAACCAGTCGCCCTTGTGCACGTCGACAAACGGCAGGTCGTCGTCAGTGCTCTGCTCCACGAAGCTGGCGTTGATGGAAACTGGACGCGACTGCGGCATGATGAAGCTGTAGGTGTTCTCGCCTTCTTTCGTCAGCGGGAGCGTGTTGCCATTGCGATCGGTGACGGTGAGCTTGTCGAGGGTGTAGCCGTCGTCTGGCTTCACAGTGATCGTCACTTTTTCATCCCGGCCGGCATTTTTATCGCTGACATGGATCTTGCCATTGCCGTCGGTCTTGACGTGGACGTTGTCGCTCGGGGTAGGGCTGACGGTGCGCTTCACTGTGAGCGCGTAAGTGGCGCTGGCTGTGAGGTGGTTGTCGCTTTTGCTGGCCAGAACGGTGAGCGTCGCCGAGCCTGGGCGCAGCGCTTTCACGCTGACGGTCTTTGTCTGCGGATCAACGCTGGCGGTGGCGATGGATTCATCGCTCGAGCTGACGCTGACCGCGCCGTCGCCGCTGTAGGTGTAGGTGAAGCTGGTGCTGTCGCCTGCGTAGACGCGGCCTTCGTCTTCAGAAAGGACGAGCGCAGGCTGCGCCTTGGCGACGGTCAGACGCACAGGGATCTCGCGGCTCACGCCATCCGGCGTGGTGACTGTCACAGTTGTGTGATGGGTGCCGGCTGGAAGCGCCGGATTTGGCGTCACAGTGACGACACCGTCGTGCACCGTCGCTGTGACGATGTTTTCGTCGCTGCTGACGGCAGCAAAATCCCCCTGATACTCGACTTCGCTGTTGTTCTGCGGATGCAGATCCTGGCTCTCGCCTGGCTGGCCGAAGGTCAGCGCGTCAAAGCGCAGCATCTCTTCCATGTCGTAGGCGCTTTCCGGCGTCCATTTGGCGTAGTAGGTGTTCGGCGCCGTTGGCGTTTCGTCGTTCAGCGGTTCTTCCTTGAACGCATCTTTGTACCATTTAACGGTGTAGCCATCTCTGCTGATCGCGCCGAGGTTGACGCCGTTTGTGGTGTCGACTGCCACGCCTGGTCCGGTCACGGCCCAGATCACTGGCGTTTCGCCCTTGTCAGCCGGTTCTTTATCGACGAGCACGATGGAATCGTTTGACAAGCCGGAAAGCCCGTCGCTGAGCGGCGTATCATACGCAGTCAGATCCACGATCATGGCGTGGCCGTTCGTGCCCTGGCCGTCGGCGTTTGTGTTGAGCAGTCCATCAGGAATGTGCGGAGGCTGCGCGCTGTCAAAAACCACTTCGACGAGCTTGTCGCAGCCCTTGAACGGCTGCTGCGGTTCATCCTTGAGTTCGTCGCTGTGGATCGTCACCTTTGTGAGGTCCTTGTCGCTCGCAAAAGCGTTGTCGCCAAGATGGGTCACGCCGTCCTCAATGACGAGGCTGGTCGTGACGTCGGCATATTCTGCCCATGGTGCAACGCCTGGATCGTCGCTGTAATCCTTCATGACGCCGCGCTCAGCGCCGGCCTCTGGCTCGTCAGCAGGCGCGATGGTGAGGGTGCCGCTTTCCGGATCGAAGGACCAGCGAATGCCGCCGTCCACGCCAGTGAGCGCTTTTGTCGCGAGGTGATAGATGTTTCCAGCGCTGCCACGCGTCGCCGGCTGATCACTGGCATCGAGCCAACCGGTCGCGATCTTGTCGCTGAAGGCTGGCAGCACGAAATCCGGCGCAGCGGTGATCGCCTGCTCGCTGTCGATCGTGCCATTTTCTGCCACTGCGACAGCTGCCTTGCCGACGCTCGTCGTTGGCTGCTGCTGTGTGTAGATGAGCAGATTTCTGCCTGGCATATTTACGCCGTTCGTTCCAAAGGCGATGGCGCCGTTGTAAGCAGTGGCGTCGACGACCTTGAGATTCGCGATCCTGTTCAGAACAGATTCATCGTACCAGAAGGAATCTGCTGTGCCGAGTTTGACCTCCTGCAGATCAGGACTGTTGTTAAAGGCGCCGCCAGCGACCAGCGTCACCTTGTTTGGCAGCGTCAGCGAATGGATCTTCGTGTAGGAGAAGCACCAGTCGCCGATCGTTTTCAGCGACTCTGGCGCTGTCACATGCTGCACCTTCGCGCTCGAGAATGCGCCGTAGTCCAGCTCGGTGACGCCGTCCGGGATCGTGTAGCTATCGGTCGGATAGGCTGCCGGATAGGCGATCAGCTTCGTACCGTCGGCGCCCAGCAGCGCAATGCCCTGGTCGTCGAGCTTGAACGCGGTGTTGCCGTCAGCGATGGTGATCTTTTCCAGGCTGTCGCATTCTTCAAACGGATCGCGGGCGTGGATCTTCACATTTCTGTATTCGCCGATCGTCGCAAACGACGCTGGCAGGTTGACCTGCTTCAGCGCCTTACAGTTGATGAACGCGTTGGAGCCAATGCTCGTCACGCCCTCGGGAATGTCGACGCTTTCAAGGTCGTACATCCCGGAAAATGCGTACGTCCCGATCGTTGTCACACCTGGCTCGATCACAACGTGCTTAAATTCTCGAAACGGCGCGCCTGTCGATCTGTCGATCCATGGCGCCCACACTTTTCGCGACACGCCAGAGCCGTCGTTCGCCCCGCGATAAGCGCGGTCGTAGTTTTTCATCGCGCCATCGCCAGTGATGATGATGTTGTCTCCTTCATAATACGCGAGCACGCTGCCGTCGCCTGCTGCCGAAATGTCCCAGGCATTGGCTTCGTCCACGCCGGAACCGTCGCCTTTGTCAGCTGCCAGCATCGCGCCAGGCAGCAAACAAGCGAGCAGGATCAGCGCCAACGCACTGATGATGATTTTCCTTTTCATAAAATCTTCCTTTCATAAATAAATCTCCTGTAAATTCCAGATCCGCCAGCTGCAGCCCCCACTGCTCGCTGACGAACGTCGTCTTGTCCTCCTTCTTGCCAGGCATCCTCCTCTCACTCTCGGCTGTTTTTCAAAAATCATACTTTTGTAATATGATTAACTCAATCATAACAGCTGAAGTCATATTTTTCAATGGGAATCACCTGTACTTTGCTCGGTTTTTCGACAAAAAAAAGCTGTGCATAGAAACAAATCGTTTCTATGCACAGCAAAATCGTCAATCTGCGAGATAGCGCTGCAGGATCGCTGCGACCTGTGCGCGCGTCGCACTGTCCTGCGGCGCCAGCGTCGTCGCTGTCATGCCGGAGATGTAGCCCTTGCTGACGGCCCAGGCCATGACGTCGTTCGCCCAGCTGGAAATTTTGCCGGCGTCGCTGTATTTGCTGAGATCAGCGCGGGCGCTGGTGTTCTCGTGCTTGTAGTTGGCGTAGTTCATGAGAATGGCTGCCAGCTGCTCGCGGGTGATGGCAGCATTTGGCGCAAACGTCGTGGCGCTCGTTCCGCTGACAACGCCAGCACGCTCCGCCCAACGCACCGCATCGCCGTACCAGTCATCGTCCTTCACATCTGTAAACGGGCTGCTGCCATTGATCTGCGGACCGCCCTCCAAACGATAGAGGATCGAGACGATCATGCCGCGGGTGGTGGTGAGGTTTGGCGCAAATGTATTGGCGCCGGTGCCGGTCATGAGCTTTTCGTCGCTGACAAATTTCACAGCATCGTAGAACCAGTCGTTGGCGCGCACGTCGCGATACGGCAGATCGCTCGCTGGTTCGTCCGGCTGCTCCGTCTCGCCTGCAAAGCTGACGCTGACATCCTGGCCCGGCGTGATCGTTGTGCTCTCGAGCGTCGCATTTCCTTCGCTGACAACAACGCTGCCGCTGTCGGCGCCGGAGAAGGTGAGCGTATCGTCGTCGCGCGTGAGCGTCACGCCATTTGCAGCAGTGCCGCTGAAGCGCATCGTCACGTCGCCAACGCTGGCGCTGAGCCCGAGGGTGCCGCTGCCGCTGACGCTGACAGCTTCAACGCCGCGGTCAAAGTTGACACGTGCGCTGGCGCCGTCTGCAGTGATGTTGAGATCGCTGTCAGCAAGGGTGATCTCATCTGTGAGCCCCTGCATCGTAACGCTGCCGCTGCCCTCCAGCCAGGCTGCGCTGGTGCCGGTGATCGGCGTGAGCGCAACATTGGCACCGCCGACGAGGCCGCTCCAGAGATTGTCCAGATCTTCGCCGACCTTGTGCTCAATGTTTTTCTTCGCATCGATCAGGAACACATCCACGCCGAAATCATCGTCTGGCGAGGTCGTCGCTGAGCGCCAGGAGAAATATCTGTTCGGATCCTTGGCGCCGCTGGAATCCACATGCCAGCTGCGGCGCTCGTAGTTCCAGCCAACCCAGTTGCCGCTTGATCCTTTGAGGGTCATTGTCGCGATCTGGTACGGCATGCACTGCGGATCCTGCACGTAGATCGTGATGGCGTTGCTGTCTTCCTTATAATCGTAGGCGAGCACAGCGTGTCCTGTGCCGTCGATCCAGGTACCGATGAGAACTGGCTTGCCGCTCTTGACAGCGCGCACAAGGCCGTCGTAATCGTTCATATTGGCGTGGGTTTGGTCGGCATATTCACGACTGAACTGCAGAGTGTTGCAGGCCTTGATGTAATCCTCGATGCGCGCTCCCTGCCAACGACCGCTGGCAAGGGTGTCGTTCCAGCTCACAGTATTGAGCAACTCGTGGCCACCGGAGATCGTCGGCATTTTGTCCTGCTTCCACAGCGCATTCGCCAGCGCCATGCCAAAGCAGAGCCCGTCCTCGCCGTGGCTCTTGTCGAGAGAAGACAGCGCCAATGCGACTGACGCCGGATAATAGCGGCAGAGATCTGCGAATCCGTAGGAAGCATCCTTATTCGTGAAACCCCAGCTCGCTGTTTCTTCGCCGGCGCTCTGGAGCGTCGTCTGCGCGATCGTGTTGCCACGCGCATCCTTTACCGCGACGGTATACGTCGTATCCGGCTTCAGATGCTTGCCGCCGGTGAGCGCCAGGGTAAAGCTCACCTGCTGGCCGATATATTCCACAGCCGTGCCCTGGAACGTCTGGCCGCCGCCGCTCACTGTCACGCTGAGCTGTTGGTCTTTCAGCTCGTCCATCTCTTCAGGGAAGATGAGATCGATCCGCATGCCCTGAGTGCCGGTGGTGAGCCAGAGCTTGTCGACGCCAGTGAAATTGGTGCTGCCATCCTCCTGATTGCCGATGCGGATGGCCGTATCGCGGATGGTCGTCGTGGTGAACGGATTGGCATCGTAAGTGATGGTGACTGTTTTGCTGTAGTCACCGGTTGCAGAACCATCATAAGCGCAGAGCCAATAGGTGTAGCTGCCACCGTCCTTGACATCTTTATCGACGTACGTCATTACGGATGAGCGATCGATCTCTGTGAACTTACCGCTGGCATTTTCACGATAAATAATGAAGCCATCGTACACCCAATCTGACCACGGATCAGAAAGCGGAATGCTCCAATTGAGCTGCACACCGTCAACGGTGCTCGTCGCTGTCACATCGATCGGCGTCGGAATCGTGGATTCCGGTGTTTCCGGCTGTTGCGGCTCATCGCTGCCAAAGATGACATTCACATCCTGCAGTTCGTCAACGTCCGCGACGAGCGCCTGCCACTGCGATTGAGAACCGCCGTAATAGATCGTTGAAAGTTTGCTGCAGCCGTCAAACGCGGTCGAGGCGATCGTCGTGATGCTCGCCGGGATCGTAACCTCACGCAGGCTGGTACAGTTTTTAAACGACAGAGCGAGCAGTGTCGTCATTCCTGCCGAAAGCGTCACCTTTTCCAGCGCACTGTTATCTCCGAACGCTTCACGGCTCACCGACTTCACACTGTCCGGTAAGTCCAGCGCAGTGAGTCCCGTGCGGCTGAACGCCTGCGTACCAATCGTCGTCAATCCATTTGGCAGCGTGATCGCAGAGAGCCCATAGCAAAATTCAAACGCGCTCTCTCCGATTTTCGTCAGCGAGTTCGGCAGACTTACTGACGAGAGATTCTTGTCATTCTGAAATGCACGCGCGCCGATCGTTTCAACGCCATTTTTCAAAACAACTGTCGTGAGCGCGCTCTGATCATCACAAAAGCTCGACGGAATCTCTTTTACCGTGCCTGGAATTGTCACAGCTTGGACACCATCGACGGCATAGAACAGCGTGCTGTCGAGCGCCGTCACAGTTTTTCCATCAATCGTCTCCGGAATCTCAATCGACTCACCATGATCAAGCGGTAAATATGTGATACAAATGGTGCCATCGCCATTCTCGTCGTAGCGAAATCCCGAGCGATCATCAATCGCCTGCGCCTGCGCCGGCGCTGCGCCCATCGGCAGCAGGATGCCGACGAAGAGCGTCAGTGTCAGCAGAGCGCTGCAAATTTTTCGTGTGCGATCTTTCATGATATTCTCCCCTTTTTGCCGCTGGTGGGAACATGGTTTTCACCATCCCGTCAGCGCATTATATTCTTTTCACTTATTTTTATTCTAGCAGGGAGAACTTTCTCTGACAAGTTTCTTCCAACTATTTTTGTTGCAGCCAACAAAAAAACTGAGAACAGAAACGTTGGTTTCCATTCTCAGTGAAGATCAGTCGATGTTCCAGCCGATGCGCGCCTGTTCGGCGGCGACCAGCTGATCGTATTCGGCCTGGACGAGGGGCGCGAGCTTTTCCAGGATCTGGGCCTGGGTGGGGTGGTAGAGTTTGCGCAGACAGCGCGGCGTGCATTTTTCCTTGGCGATTCCTGCCCGCTTCCCGAGGACCTGGATGTGGTTGGTCATGCTGGAGCGGTTCAGCGGAACGCCGTCGACAGTGAGAAAGATCGGCCCTTCTTCGATGCCCTGCTCTGCGATAAAATGGCGCAGCTCGTCCTGCAGCATCGGTGGCAGCGCCATCCGCTCGTTGCCATGGGTGATCACGCCGTCTTCAACAGCCTGGACGGTGACGTTGGCGAGATAGCTGACGTTGAGCCCGGTGAGGGCAAATAGCTTGATCGCAAGATAGGTGCTCTCGTTGTCGAGACTGCGCGTGGTCTCCAGCAGGTGGAGATATTCCGCACGGCTGATACTTGGCTGAACCTCGTCTGGATCCGGCTTGAAATGCTTGGGGCTCTGAAAATCGCGCAGCTGGAGATGGCCGAGCAGGCCGTTCACAGCAGACAGGCGCAGATTGACGGTGCTGGGCTTGTAGCCTTCCTGGAGCAGTGCATCGCGCCAGCGGGCGACGGTGCCGCGATCGATGAGACCGTCAGGCTCGATGAACTGAAAAAAATGCCGCAGATTGCGTCTGTAGACACCAACGGTCTCTCTGTGACCGCGACGTTTCTCCACTTCTGCGAGAAATTCCTCTGCCTGCGACCAGCTCAGCTGCACGACGCCATCCTCTCTCATTGCCTGTCTCATGATACACCTGTCCTTTCTTTGCAAATAATTGTCCGGTGGTTCTATTATAGCAACACGCGTTTGCAAATACAAGAAAGCTGTTGTTTTTGATTGCGGCATCCAGCGATTCTGTAAAAAGAACACCGTGCCCAAAAGGACACGGTGTAGAAAACCATTCAGATTTTGCCGCTGAGTTTCCAGGCGAGAATGAGCACAAGCGCGAGGGCGAAAATGTACACGGCCTGCACAGTGAGCACGACAGGAAGCTCGGCGAAAATGGCAGCGAGCAGACAGATGAAGCCGAGGATGAAGAGAACGCCAACGAGCTGGGTGCGCTTGCGGGCTTTCTGCGGCGCGTTGTAGTCGGCATTTTTGTCGCCCATGACGAAAAACCGCACACCGGCAAGCACGTAGATGAAGCAGAGCACATGGCCGAGGTTGAGGCTAGTGGTGATCTGCATGAACGAAACGCCGGCAATCAGCCCTTTG
>OLPR01003217.1_pt1 | contig 11181 bp, 14 predicted proteins | sample 1672761 | NCBI WGS metagenome assembly OLPR01 (sample SAMEA3136721, study PRJEB25190) | human gut metagenome | biome: human gut; feature: human-associated habitat; material: faeces | place: Austria | collected 2013 | reverse complement strand
GCCCATTGCCGCCTGAGCGCGGGCCGCGCCCCCTGCCCATGCATGCCGATGCGCCGGAGGAGCGGCAGCGCGTGAAGCGGCGGTATCGTAGAGCCTCTTGAATGGATAAACTGATATACGGAAAGGAAGATTCCCCATGCAGAATTTTGCGCGCCGCGCAAGGCAAACCCTGATTGGCGACAAGGCGTTTTATAAGGCCGTGCTGGCCATTATCATTCCCGTGATTATTCAAAACGGCATTTCCAACTTTGTAAACCTGCTGGACAACCTGATGGTGGGCGCGCTGGGCAATGAGGAAATGTCGGGCGTGGCCATTGCCAATCAGCTGGTGTTTGTGTTCAATCTGTGCGTGTTCGGCGGTCTGTCGGGCGCGGGTATTTTCGGCGCGCAGTTTTACGGCGCGGGCGATATCGAGGGCCTGCGCAACACCTTCCGCATTAAGCTGATGCAGTCCGCGGCGCTGCTGGCCGTCACGTTTATCGTGCTGCTGGGCTTCAGCCGCCCGCTGATCTCGCTGTTCCTGCGGGGCGACGGCGACGCGGCCATGGCGGAAAAGATGCTGGGCTTTGGCCATGAATACCTGATGGTCATCCTGATCGGCCTGCCTGCCTTTGCGATCAGCACCAGCTATGCCGGCACGCTGCGCGAGATGGGCGAAACCCGCCTGCCGATGATCGCCAGCGTATCGGCGGTAGCCACCAACGCGGTGTTCAACTATCTGCTGATCTTCGGCCGCCTGGGTTTCCCGCGCATGGGCGTGGTGGGTGCGGCCGTGGCCACGGTGCTTAGCCGCTATGTGGAATTGGCCATCATCGTTATTACCACCCATCGCCGCAAGGAGCGGTATACCTTTATTCAGGGCGCGTACAGCACGTTCCGTGTCCCGGGGCCGCTGTTTAAGGCGGTCATCAAGATGGGCTCGCCTCTGCTGTTCAACGAGGCGCTGTGGTCCATCGGCATGAGCACGCTGACGGCCATCTACTCCCTGTGCGGGCTGACGGTGGTATCGGCGCTGAGCATCAACAGTACCATCAGCAATCTGTTCAATGTGGTGTTCATGTCCATGGGCACGGCGGTATCGGTGATGGTGGGCCAGGCGCTGGGCGCGGACGATTACGACCGCGCGCGCAGCACGGCCTGGAAGCTGGCGGCCTTCGGCGTGGCCGGGGCCGTTGCCATGGCGCTGCTGCTGATCCTGGCCTCGCCTTACATTCCCCATGCGTATCGCGGCATTACGCGCGATGTGCGCGATATGGCGACCGACCTGCTGATGATCGCCGCGCTGGCCATGCCCATCCATTCCTTCTCGCATACATCGTATTTTACGCTGCGCTCGGGCGGCAAAACGTTTATCACCTTCCTGTTTGACTGCGTGTACACCTGGGTGGTATCCGTGCCGGCAGCCTATCTGATGGTCAGAGTGCTGCATGCCGATATCTACGCTTCCTACGCGACGGTGGAGTTTATCAATATCGTCAAGTGCGTGATCGGCTTTATTCTGGTGCGTAAGGGCGTGTGGATTCAGAATATCACCCGCCTTCATCAGCATGCGGACGCTTGAGTATACCGTTCCTCCCCAGGAGGCGGGGCGCAGGCTGGAGTATGTGCTGCGCGCGCATTTCGGGCTGTCGGAGCACCGGCTGCGCAGCCTGAAGTTTGCCGACTGCATCCTGCTGGACGGCGTTCCAGCTCATGTGAATCGCACTGTCGCGGCGGGGCAGACGGTCATGGTGCAGCTGCGGGACGAGGGTGCGGCTCTTGCACCCTATGATCTGCCGCTGCGCGTGCCGTATCGGGATGCGGATATCCTGATTGTGGATAAGCCCGCGCCGCTGCCCTCCATTGCCAGCGCCCGGCAGGACAGCGCCACGCTGGAAAACGCGGTGTATGCCTGCCTGGGCTGCCCGGCGGATTTTGTCTACCGGCCCGTCAGCCGCCTGGATAAGGGCACAAGCGGGCTGATGCCCATTGCGCTCAATGCCGTGGCGCACGCGCGCATGCAGCGCATGCTGCATACGGGGCAATATGTGCGCGAATACCTGGCTGTGACCGAGGGCGCGCCGCAGGCGGACAGCGGCGTGATTGACCAGCCGATCGGACATGCGGAGGGCGTGCGGCGCTGCATCGATCCGAGCGGCAAGCGCGCCGTGACGCATTATACCGTGCTGGAGCGCGCCGCCCATGGCCGCGCACTGCTTCGCCTTCGGCTGGAGACGGGGCGCACGCATCAGATCCGCGTGCATCTGCAATCGCTGGGCTGCCCCATCGCGGGGGACTATCTGTATGGCGAGCCGCTGCCGCAGCTTGCCGGGCGCTTTGCCCTGCATGCCGCGCGGATGCAGCTGACCCATCCCATGACCGGCGAAACGCTGACTTTTGAAAGCCCGCTGCCCGAAGCGCTGGCGGCGCTGCTGAAGGAATAACAGAATTTATGCCTATGAATATAAGCGATTTATCCACTTGCTATGCGGTTCGCGCTCTGCTGCCGGAGGATGCGGAGCGGGTGCTGCCGCTGCTGCGCGGCAATGAAATCTTCTATCATTATCATCCGCCGGAACCAACCCTTGCAAGCATCTGCGAGGACATGGCGGCCCTTCCGCCGGGCAAAACGCTGCAGGATAAGCACTATGTGGGGTTTTTCCAGGGCGATGCGCTGATTGCCGTCATGGATTTGATTTTGGATTATCCCAGCCCCGGTACGGCGATGATCGGCTTTTTCATGGTGGATATCAGCTGCCAAGGGCGAGGCACCGGCACGCAAATCATCGCCCAGGCACTGGAAGCCTTGGCTGCGCAGGGTATGACCAAAGCGCGGCTGGCCATTGACGAGGGCAATCCGCAAAGCCGCGCATTCTGGCTGAAGAACGGCTTTGTCCTGACGGGAGAGAGAATTTCCAATGATATCGCTGCCTACCTGCCTATGGAAAGGCCGCTGCGCCATGGGGCAAATGAGCCCAATTGAATAAACACCCCCTTGCAAGCAAATTGCGAGGGGGTGCGCTGTTGATCCGGCTTATTTGCCGGCTTTTCTTTTATAGCCGCAGTCGCAGTATGGGCCGCCCGAGGCCAATGTGTATTCGCGCACAAAGCTGCTTGCGCCGCCCGCGTCGCTCATGGTGTAGTCCAGATGGCAAAGCGCGGGGGCCAGGTCGTACAGCCCCAGCTTCTTCATCAGGGTGCAGATGCCGCAGCAGCTGAAACGCGCCTCGTAGCCGCTGCCGTCAGGATATTCAAAGTAATCCATGTTCCACGAATAGGGATTGCGGTCGGCAGCCTTGAGCTGCGCCGTGGCTTTCATGCCCGCGATATCCTTGGCGGAGAACTTGGCCTTGCCGCCTTTACGGCAGAACCAGCGCATGGGTCGGGTCATCATGGCGCGGGCGTAGTAGTCCGTCAGGCGCGCTACGTCCGGCTGCTGGGGCATGGACAGGATGAAGGCTGCCAGCATGGCGCAGTTGACGATGTTCATCTTGAAGCGATCAGTCTTTTCAAATTCAGGCAGATCATGGATGATCGTGCGGTATTTGGGCTTGGCATTGCGGGTGATGGTGCAGGCTTCGGCCGCGTTACAGCCGAAAACCGCGGTCAGCTGTGTGCGGAAGGATTGGGCGAACAGCGTCCACATGCCCATGGGCATGCCAAAGTATTTCATGCGGGATCGCCTCCTTGAGGTTTGTCAAATGTAAGCTGGACGATCTGCATTTTCATCATACCATCGCCCACCCTGGCCAGAAAGCGGCAAAAGCCGCTAACGGCGGGATCGCACAGATCATTATAGCCCAGCATGTAACCCAGCTGGATACGCGCAGCCGAGGGCTCCAGCCGGATAGCTCCGCCCTGGCGTCGGATACCGAAAAATACGCGCCCACATCCTGGATGCTGGCGGTTTTGATCCAGGTTTTCAGCATCAGCTTGACGGCGCGCTTGTTGGACGCGTCAAATACCAGCCGCGCGCCGGGAAAAGCCTGCGCCATGCAGGAGCAGCTGCTGGCCGATTGCCCGCTGTATCAGGATATGTGGCAGGCGCACATCGGCGCGAAGAACTGGGCGGTTTCGTCCGCGAAAAAGGAGGCGTAAGGCATGTTCAAAACGGTGAAGCGCATCATCGACTGGTGCGGCGAATTGAAAGGACGGCGGTACGCCGGGTTTGTGTTTTCGTTCTTTTCTCACATCTTTGCGGCCATGCCGCTGATGGTGGCGGCCTACACGGTGGGCTTGCTGATCGATGCGCAAAAGGGCGGCGCAGCCTTTGATACCAGCTGGATCTGGAAGTGCATTGTGATTCAGATTGCGCTGGCGCTCAAGTGCGGCAGCGTGGGCCTGGCGCTGGCGGCCAGCCTGATGTGCCTGAACGGGTGGATGGACTTTTCCATGGCGCTGGTGTTCATCTTCTTCTCCTTCAGCATCTTTGCCAGCCTTGAGCCCATCAGCGACAGCGCGCATACACTGAGCGTAATCGACGACGCGATGGATCAGCTGGATGCGCTGCGTGGCGAGCACCTGATCGACGCGGGCGGCAAGGATATTCCGCTGGAGCACTATGACATTGAGTTCAGCCATGTGAGCTTTGGCTATGATTCCCGTCAGGTGCTCAGCGACGTATCTTTCACCATTCCGGAAAAGACCTCGACCGCCATTGTCGGCCCCTCTGGCAGCGGCAAGACCACCATTTGCAGCCTGCTGGCGCGCTTCTATGATCCGCAGCAGGGCAGCATCTCCGTGGGCGGGCATAACCTGAAGGAGCTGACCTGCGACAGCCTGCTGAGCAACATTTCCATGGTGTTCCAGAATGTGTATCTGTTCAACGATACCATCCGCGCCAACATCTGCTTTGGCAAGCCGGACGCCACCGAGGCTGAAATGATTGCCGCGGCCAAGAGGACCCGCTGCCACGATTTCATCATGGCGCTGCCCAATGGCTATGACACCGTGGTGGGCGAAGGCGGCGGCACGCTGTCCGGCGGCGAAAAGCAGCGCATTTCTATCGCCCGCGCCAAGCTCAAGGACGCGCCCATCATCATCCTTGATGAGGCCACGGCCAGCATTGACCCGGAGAACGAGCACTTGATTCAGTCCGCTCTGTCGGAATTGACGCGGGGCAAGACGATCATCACCATTGCGCATCGCCTGGCTACCATCCAGAACGCCGATCAGATCCTGGTGGTGGACAACGGCCGCATCGCAGAGCGCGGTACCCATGCCGAGTTGATGCAGCAGGACGGCGTGTACAAGCGCTTTATCGAGATCCGCGAAAAGGCCGAGGGCTGGCGCATCGCGGGAGAACATAATGGCAAAATGAAACGGAGACGGGTGTACTTGCCTGTCTCCGTTCATTTATTCTTAGTTGCCGGTGATATAATAATCGCAGTAATTGCCGCCGCTGGCGACGATGAACACGGGCTTTTCAACGCGCAGCTTTTTGAAGAACGCATGCATGCCGGTGACCAACGCCTGATTGGTGCGCAGCTCCTGCGGATAATCAAAAAGCAGCACGCAGAAATCGCGGGCAAGGTCGTCCACATAGTCCATCCACATTGCCAGCGTGTTCATGCCGCCGTTGAGCAGCACAAGCGTCTGCGCGCCTTCGTTTCCGGCAAGCACATAGCGATACTGCGCGCCGTCCACGGTGATGCTTGGCAAGGGTGCGCGGCCTGGAAGCCCTTCAGTTTTTCAGAAAACAGCATGTTATAATTCCTCCCCTTGATTTATGCCCGCCCATGGCGATCTTTTGTCTTATTGCTTTTGAATAATCGCTACAGCGCAGGGGATTCTGCCCTCGCACAGGGTGTAGCTTACATGGGTATAGCCCGCGTCGGCAAAGAACTGTTGATAGGAGGCCAGTGTAAACGCGCGCTTGAAGTCCGCGCCCGCCTTGCCAATCATGCCTGATACCCTGTTGGTGCCGCCCTTGTCGGTTTGGTTCATATAGGTAGGGATGATGATCCTGCCGCCTGGTTTGCACACCCGATCCAGCTCGCGCAGGGCCGTATACGGCTTGTCCAGCAGGTGGATCACATTGGCGGCAACCACCGCGTCAAAGCGCGCGGTGGGATAGCCAAGCTGCAAAATGTTTGCCCGTTCAAAGACGATGTTGCTGCGATTGGCGTATTTCTTTTGCGCGCGCTTGAGCATATTGGCCGAAAAGTCCGTTGCAACCAGACTTTTGCATTTGCCTGCGATTACGCCGCTGAGCAGCCCCGTGCCGCAGGCGCATTCCAGCACATCGTTGCCCGGGTGAATCGCCGCCTCCACCGCGGCGCACAGGGCGCGGTTAGCCTTGCGATTGACGCCGTTGGCAAAAACATCGTATATCCACGCTACATGATCCCAGAACATGTTCTGCTCCTTTGGGTTTATTTCTCTTTGATTCTCAGGCAGAAATCGCAGCAGTCGCCGCCGCGCCCCAGCGTTTTGGTGCGAAGCCAGGCTACCAGTGGGAAAAGCCGGCCATGCGGTAGCAGCGGGTATCCAGCCCGCAGGCAATATTGACGACGATTGCGCCGGGGTGCGCCGCAAGAAAGGCGTTTACCAGCTTGTCCAGCACGATGGTGCGGGCGATCACGCCGCTGCGCATGGCGGTATCCTTTTCAGCCAGGGAGAAGTCATAATGGAGTTTGCCGATGCGCCCAGAGGGCGTTGGCCAGCATCCAGATCACCAGCGCCGCATTGCCCGAACCCTGTCTCAGCACGAAATCCCAGACAGAGACCGTTGCGTCCGCTGCCTGGCGAATATCGGGAAGGATCATGAAAACGATCTGCCACACGAGCGGGTGCAAGCAGAACATTCCGCGCGGCGGCCGTGGCTATGTAGATCACGCCGCCGATGAGCACGGTCAGCCGCGTCTTGCGGTATTGCGGCTTAATTTGCATATGGCAGGCGCGCACGCTGAAAAATGCCAGCGCCATGCCGGCAAGCCCCGTCACCAGCAGCAGCGGCAGCCGCCAGGCGGGATAAGAGCCGTTCAGGTAGGCTTGACGCAGAAACAGTCCGCTGTCGCCGGGGCTTGCGGGGATCACGCTGAGGCACAGATCGCCGATAAGCATCAGCGCCGCGCTGAGCGCGCCCAGCCAGCAATCGCGTTGATAGGAACGGGGGAGAGCCATTGCGCGTTATCTTCATGCGTGTGAATACACGTTAGAGCCATCTAACTGCGAGACATTGAAAAACTGCCATTTGGCAGTTAGATTCCTGGAACAGCCTTATTTTATCACGCGCAAAGGCATAAATCAATCGGTCAGTATGCGAAAATGTTGAAATATCCGTGAGATTTGCGCATTTGGAAATCGCTGCATTCGCTGTGCGCGCTGGAAGGATAGCCGCGTTTTCCCAGCGCCACGCGCAGGCTGCCGACTTCTTTATCGGTAGAAATCGTATAGTCCTTCCGCCAAACGCAGTTGGCCTGCACCCAGCCCATGCTCAACCAGGCAACGGACAGGATCAGCGCGGCCACCCCCGCCCAGTAGCGCTTGAACGCCGCGTGCCGCAGCCTGCGGATCAGCGCGAAAACCAAATCGGATAGCAGCCAGAACAGCGTCAAGTGCAGCAGGAAAACCGCCATGTTCAGCGGCGTCCATAAAAGGCAGAGCGCCGCGGTGGGAATCAGCACCAGGGCAAAACCAATCAGCCAGGAAAGCGCGCGGCGCTTTTTCGAAAGCCGCTGTATCGGGCCAAAGCGGCGTACCCGCGCGGCCAGATACACCACGCTGCCTATGCAGATCAGCCCGATCAACCCCATCATCATCCATGCAAGCATTTATGCATTCTCCTTCTCATGCATCACCTTTGGATGGCGCTTCCATGGCCTTTTTGCAGGCCAGAACATAGCGCCGGGTCAGCGTCAGCAGCGCGGATTGCTCCTGCGGGGAGAGCGACTGCATGGCGGCCTGCTCGCTTTGCTGCACCCTGCGCAGGATATCGCCCGCGGTCTGCCGCCCCTGTTCAGTAAAACGGATGGCCTTGTTTCGCCGATCCTTCGCCATTTCAATCAGGCTGATCCAGCCGTCTTTGCAAAACTGGCGGATAACGCCGTTGACCGTCTGCTTGGACAGAAAACAGATTTCGCATAGCATTTTCTGCGTGCAGTTTTCGTGGGCGTAAATCGTGCTGAGAATGGACAGGCTGGTGAAGGAAAGCCCCACGGAGCGGGCGTAATCCTCATACGATGCGTTCCATTCCTGAAGGCAGGAGCAGTATTGGCGGATGCTCCCTTGCAGATCGCCGGGCATTGGCAAACTCCTTTCAGTAGGCAAACTAATTAGTACAAAAATGGTACTATTCTGTCGCGAAATTGCCGCTGTGTCAATATCGCATTATGTAATGCTGCCCGTTTTCTCAATGTGAAAAGGTGACTGTATACAGGATACAGATTTTTACTTGCCTTTTTTTGCCAGATATAGTATTTTAAAAAAGAGGGGTTGATGTAAATTGAAAAAGATGATTGCTATTTTGCTGGTGCTGTGCCTGCTGCCGGTGACGGGGCTGGCGTTTAAATTGCCTGATATTAATGCATATAGCGGCTACCAACTCACCAAACGTGACGAGAAAAATACTTCTTCAGGCTATTGGGTCGAGTATTCCTGTAATGGAATAGACGTTTATGCGCTGGTTGAATCCTATACCCAAATGATGCGTCAATATCGATATACAGCTTTTTCGTCTCCTGAAACGGGTTCATTTAAACTGGATCTTATTCCTTATGTAGTTCTGCATAGTAGTGTATCTTCTATATTCTCTGATAGTAAAACAGAATATGACTTTAAAAATCCTGTTGTTTTAGAGTATAACGACCAGAATGATACGCTGTGTTTTTCATTCAATTGGAACAAAATTGGAATTAATGCAGTTGGTGATACGGGTGAACGTTTTAAACCAGTAGAGAGTCCCACTGCCGCCTCCACACCCAACCCCGGCACAAACGCTACCTCCAAGCCCGGCAAAACCCGCTGCAATACATGCGATGGCACTGGGCGCGTGGAAAAAGACTGCTCCATTTGCGGCGGTGATGGGTATAAGGATTGCTCCGTCTGCAGTGGCAAGGGCTATTACCGCTGCAAGGGCTGCAACGGCTATGGGAATAAAACATGTCCTCGATGCTATGGCAGCGGCAAGGATGGCAAGGAACGCTGCTCAAAGTGCGGCGGCAAGAGAACGGTTAGATGCGGTTCTTGCAGCAGCGGCAAGCTGACATGCAGCGCCTGCAATGGCAGGAAAGAGAAGAAATGCACCTCGTGCAGAAATGGAAAAAAGAGCAGCAATTGCTCTCGCTGCGGTGGTACCGGCTGGCGCTAATGTAAATGAAGAAGGCTTGCTCCGTATGGGTGGGGCAAGCCTTTTTGCAATGTTCAGTTCAGCGCGGCTTCCGGCTCGCGGGGCGCGTCCTCCTGCAGGCGAAGCTGCTTTTCCATGTACACCGTCGTGCCTGCGTTCACCTCGGATTCCACGCGGATCGCATCCATAAAGGACTGCATCACGGCAAAGCCCATGCCGCTGCGCTCCTTTTCCGGCTGGGTGGTAAAGAAGGGCTCCATCGCCCGCCGGATATCGGCAATGCCGCAGCCCCAGTCGCGCACGGACAGCAGCAGCCGTCCATCCTCGCGCAGGCCAGCGTCCAGGGCGATGATGCCCCCGCGCTCCTGATAGGCATGGACGATGGCGTTTGTTACCGCCTCGCTGATGGCGGTGCGGATATCGCTGAGCACATCCAGCGTGGGGTTAAAGGGCACGGTAAAGGCGCTGACCGCAATGCGCGCAAAGCTCTCGTTTTCGGGGCGCGCGTCAAATTCCAGCCGCATATGGTTAATCAGTTGCATCCCTGGGCCTCCTTCTCCTCAATGACCGGAATGATCTGCGCCATGCCCGACAGATCGTATATGCGCCTTACCTGTGGGGTCAGGTGCATCAGCGCAACGCTGCCCCCGCGCAGGCACAGCAGGCGATAGCGCCCCAGCACCACGCCGATGCCCGAGGAATCCATAAACGGCATGCGCGCCATATCCAGCACCAGGTGACGGACCGACGGATCCTGCAGCAGCGCGTCGATATCGCGCCGGATTCCGGAGGCCGAGCATTGATCCAGCTCCCCCTCCAGACGAACAAGTAATACGTCCCGTTTGCGAACGTGTGTCAGCATAGACATCCCCTCCTGAAATTTCAAAGCCTTTATTTCGCTGTGTACATTCTATATCCTGCCTCGAAAAACGTCTGTTTATGCAAGGTTTTGGCAACCGTTCGCGCGCGCTGCGCGGTTTTGGGCGAAAAGGCTTGGAAGGTGTCCCTTCCTGCCAGAAAAGACCGGCGCGGGATGTCTTATCTCTTCCTTGACAATTCTCTTTATTTTGTTATACTTAAAACAAACAATGGTGTGTAATCCCCGTTTCAGAGAAAGGTAAATACGTTTTCCCAAAGCTGATAGAAGGAGTTGCATGGTATATGAAAAAACTTAACATAAAGCAGCATCTATTCGCTTTTTTCCGTTCTGCCAAGCTGATATATCAATCGGACAAAAAACATGCGATTTTGCTTCTGCTCCTCGCTCCCCTTCAAGGGCTATCGCCTATTTTAACCGCATACTTTGTAGCACGGATCGTTTCGCAGCTGGCGCAGCCGGGAGGATCGGCAGGCTACGCCGAATTATTAATAGGGTGGGGGCTTTGCACGCTGGTTAATTATGCAGCGGCTCCTGTTTCGCTCTTTTTGCAAGGAGAATTAACGGATAAGCTGAGCAACAGCATCCACTGCAGTGTTTTTGATAAGGTAGCGCAAATTGAAGATTTGAAGACAGCAGAGGATTCCAAGTTTTTAGACGAAATTCAAGTGCTGCAGGATGAGGTTTCCTTCCGGCCGGTGAACTTAATTATTTTCACAGTAAATACAATCGGCGCGCTGATTACTGTTTTGGGAATCATCGGCGGCATAGCGCAATACCACATTTTGATTGCGCTTTTGTTAATTCTTTCGCTGATTCCCCAGGCTGTTGTTCTTTATCGGCTGCAGGGAGAAGCCTTTGATAACTTGGTGCAGCGCAGTCCTTTATCCAGACAATTGAATAATTACTCCGATATTCTCTTGGAACGTGCTTATACAAAAGAATCGCGCCTGTTTCGCTATGGACATTATATAAAGAATCTCTATGCTTCTACTTTTAACCAAATATATCAGAATAACTGTAGGATGCGGCGGCG
>OLPR01003216.1_pt1 | contig 11182 bp, 5 predicted proteins | sample 1672761 | NCBI WGS metagenome assembly OLPR01 (sample SAMEA3136721, study PRJEB25190) | human gut metagenome | biome: human gut; feature: human-associated habitat; material: faeces | place: Austria | collected 2013 | reverse complement strand
TCAGAAAGAAAATACAAAAACAATCGGGAAGGCCCAAACTCCCAAAAATAAAAAAGAAGCATCAAAGAAAAAAGAAACTGTAAAAAAAGAAAGTCCTGATAAAAAAGTTCCCAAAAAGAGGCCGACAACAAAAAAGAAGACTTCTGTGAAGAAGAAAGCAGAACCGCAGTTTGACGAGGCAGAGATTGACAAAATCGTTCAGGAAGAATTGAAAAAACAGGAGAAACGAAGGAAACTTCTTGTGGTCTGTTGCAGTGTGATCGCAGTGGCATGCCTTGGCTATTTCGGAATTTATAACTGGTATAACATCCGTACTGCCGATAATTACAAGCAATTAAGTGAATTGAAGGATAAAGAGCCGGCAACCGGTCAGAATCAGGATCCTGTGATCCATTACACCGCGGATGAAACGCAGAGTACGCCCCCTCCGGTACTGGATGAATATAAAAATTTATTAAATAAGAACAAAAGACTAATCGGATGGGTAAAAATTGACGATACTAATATAGATTACCCTGTAATGCAGACAACGGATAATGAATATTATCTTGATCACAATCTGAATCAGGAGTATGATAAAAACGGATCCATTTTCATGGACAAGGATTGTGATGTGCTCAAGCCCAGCACAAACTTCATTTTGTATGGACATCATATGAAGAGCGGGCAGATGTTCGGAAGCTTATCCCTATACAGCGACCAGAGCTATTATGAGAAACATCCTTGCATACAGTTTGATACCATTTATGAAAAAGGCCAGTATGAGATCATGTACGTATTCAGATCCCGGGTCTATAGTGAAGATGAAATCGTATTTAAGTACTATCAGTTTATAGACGCCCAGAGCGAGCAGGAATTTGACTCTTATATGAATGATATGGCAGAAATGTCATTATATGACACGGGAGTCACAGCTTCGTTCGGTGACCAGCTTTTAACGTTGTCTACCTGTGATTATCAGGAGAAAAACGGCAGATTTGTAGTGGTTGCCAAAAAGGTGACGACAAAGGAGTAAAGGATGACTAAGGGTAAAAAGAAGACTAACAGAAGATTAAAAAAGACAGTAAGGAAGACCCTGGGGACATTGTTTCTGATCTCGGCAATTATAGTAGCGGCAATCCCTACGGAAGGACTGCGTGCAGCAGATGGAACAGAAAAGGAGGTTACGGAATCTTATCTGCAACAGATGAAGATTCCTTATCTGGACAGTAAGGAAGAAATCTATACCACCGGTGACGGTAAGTATCAGTTTGCCTATGTAACGGACGGCGGCAGTGATAAGGGTGCCGTGATCCTGGGATACAACGGTGGCTATCTGGAAGGTAACAACCTGGTAATTCCCGATGGACTGGATGCGTATAAGAAATATTCTTACAGTGATGGAACCAACGGCGGTTATGTCGCTGTAGGTAAGGAAAATGATTTCCTGTTCTATGCAGTGAATCAGACGACAACTGATCCGGTAACCGGGGCAGAGATTGTGATCAGCACATCGTATCAGCCCTGCCGTTATGAAGACCGTGCCCAGTGGGAGAATTTATCATCTGAAGAACTGTATTATCACAAGTCGGATACTGTATCCGGTGGTGATCTTGTACCTGTTTATGAGAAAACGACAGATTCCAATAAACAGCGTATCAAAGGTGCAGAGGTATGGTATATCGGCAACCAGTATCTGCAGGAAGGAACCGGAAAAGATGCAGGTACCTGGAAAATTGCAGGACCGATCACCAGTAGTGATAAGGGGATTTTTGCCGGAAATGGTAATATTCACACACTGACCATCGGAAAGAGCGTAAAAGGAGTGGGTGTATATGCATTTTATGGCTGTACCGGTATGAGCAGCATTTCTTTGGGAAATGGTCTGAATATTATTGGTGATTATGCGTTTGCCAACTGCCTTACTATGACCAGTGTAAATCTGGATAGGATCAGCAATCTGACAACGATTTCGGATTACGCATTTGCCAACTGCCAGTCCATGGAAAAATTTACGGTTCCTATTAATGTAACAACAATTGGCAATAATGTATTTGAAGACTGTTATTCCATGATAGGCATTAATATGTCCAACGCAGAAGAAAATAACGGTTTCTCTGTGGAAGAGGAAATGGCTTCCACAAATAATGCAACAGCATTAAACAATTTTGGGAAAAATGTATTTAAAGGATGTGCAAATTTAAGATCTGTGACATTCCCCAGAACTTTCAGCAATGCCAACGGCCCGGTATCCGGATCTATTGATGTATCCGAGTTCCGGGGATGCGAGAATCTGAAATATGTAACTGCAGCAAACCCGTCTTTGAAGATCACGGGGGGAGCAGTAGATACTTCATATACCTTTGATTCCTTCAAAGCGGATGTACCGGCAGAGTTTTATCTGGAAAGTGTTGACAGCTCCCAGTTCCATACCTGTGCGACGAATAATTATATGGCATTCAGTTATCTGAATTCCGACGGAACCAAGCAGAATCTGTATGAACTGACAGTTCAGGAAACAAGTGGCAAAAAGGCTGTTTACAGAGTGAATTCCTCTAATCAGCTAGTATACTGTGAATTTGACAGCGGTCTGGAAACTGTTACCATGCCGGATACCGTCGGACCTTACCAGATCACAGTGATCGGCTCCGGTATTTTCCGTAATAACTGTTATCTGAGGAGAATTACGATTCCCTCCTCTATTACTACGATTGAAGACAGTGCGTTTAAAGGCTGCCATAATTTGAAAGATGTCATTTTCAAGGAGCCTGTCAATATTACCAGTATCGGTACAGATGCATTCAAGACCCAGGAGGTGGAATATCATAAGGCAGATTGCGGTAACAAGGACGCAACTGATGTACAGCAATTGTATTTTACAGGCCCTATCTCGGATGATTCGGCACCGTTCAATTATGCAATGGATCCGAACAGCTATATTAACAGAGGAAACCAGGAAAGAACCTATATTACCTATTACAGTGGCTGGCCGAAGAATCTGGAAGTAAAGTATAACCCGGATACGGACAAAAATGAATTGGCAGATTATCCTACGTTTAAAGAAATTCAGTCCGGTTCGAAATATACCACAGGCAATTATGCTTATATGACACTGGAATACCAGGAGGCGGCTAAGACTGCGGTAGATAAATATCTTGGTACGAATTCAGAACCTATGACGGATTATGAACGTGAGATCATCAATGCGGCACTGCAGATCGAATTACCTTACGGTATTGAAACCATTAAAGAAGGTCTGTTTACTGCCACAGAAGCTTCGGAAGCTCTGCCGTCCAATACGACCAAGACATTGACCGCTTACGGACTGTTGGAAATCGGCAAGGAGACTTTCAAGGGTTGTACGAATCTGAGTGGTGTCTATCTGAAAGACAGAACTACGAAGATTGATGATTATGCTTTTGATGGATGTAAAAGTCTGACCGGTGTGGCAGTACCTGCCACCACAACAACAATGGGAAAACGTCCTTTCACCGGCTGTGAGAAACTGACAACGGTGGATTTCCAGGGAAGTCCTTATTTCACCTGTGATAATTCTATTATCTACAGTCTGGAAAACGGAAAGAAGAAAGATATCATTGAATTTCTGGAAGGAAGAGCCAGCGGAGTGGTAGCTCCTACGGAAGTAGAGGGAGTCACCGGAATTGCTGAGGAAGCATTTGCGGGCACCAAGGTAAGTTCCGTGGATCTGCGTACCTCCTTTGTGACAGATATTCCGGAAGGTGCTTTTATGGATACTCCGAAGCTGTTCGCAGTTTATCTGCCGGATACCTGTAAGTCCATTAGTAAGGATTCCTTTACGAACAGTAGTATTGCCTACATGGAAGTGCCGGAAAGTGTCAGCTATCTGGATAATGATGCCTTCGGTGGAACCACCGATAAGAGTGCACTGCAGTTCTACTGCGTAGATGGCAGTAATGCATATATCTATGCAACAAAGAACGGTATTATGACGACCTCAAAGCCGCTGGAACTGTTCTATACCGTAACTTTCTGGGATTGGGATTCTACGCTTCTGGATACACAGACGGTAGCAGCAGGGGGAGATGCAGTTCCCCCTGAAGTTAAAGGCAGAGAGGGATATACCCTTACCGGATGGGTTCCGGATTATCATGGGGTACAGGCCGATCTGCAGGTAACTGCCCAGTACGAAGCAGATGATCCGGATGCTTCCAAATATACGGTAACTTTCCTTGACTGGGATGACAGCGTACTGAAGACTATGCTGGTAGCTCCCGGAAAGGATGCAGAACCTCCTATTGATCCTAAGAGAGAAGGATATACCTTTATCGGATGGAGGCCTGCGGTTACCAACATTCAGGCGAATACCACGATTTATGCCCAGTATGAGAAGAATGATTCCGAAGACTCCAAATTCACGGTACGTTTCATTGATTACGATGATACGGTGCTGTACGTGCAGAAGGTAGCGTCCGGCGAAGATGCCATTGCACCACAGAGCCCTACCAGAAGCGGTTATACCTTTACAGGATGGAGACCTGCCATTACCGGAATCACCAAGGATACGGATACTTATGCCCAGTATGCTATTACCGGAAGCCAGGACGATCCGAACGCCACAGCAACACCGGCACCGGGAACGACAGCAACACCGGCTCCCGGGACTAACACCACAACAAAACTGTACACATTGACAGTTAAGAACGGTTCCGGTTCCGGAAGTTATGCTGCCGGTTCCCAGCCGATCATCATTGCAAATGATCCGGCCAAGGGCATGCAGTTCAGCAACTGGACGATCGATCCATCCAATACCACTATAGCAAGTAAGGTATTATCGGCAACGGTAATCACCATGCCTGCGGGAAATGTAACGGTTACGGCAAACTATACAAAGTCAAACGGTTCTAATACCAGTACTTCTACCGGAAGTGGTAATTCTACGAATTCCAATTCCAACAGAAGGCCGAACAGTACTACCACAGGTAATGTTTCCGGCGGCAGAACCACTGTTGTTATTGACAAGAACGGTCTGTCCAATACCGGTGTGGTATCTGCAACGGTAAACGGATCTTCCGATAACTTTGTGATCAAGATCACTGAGAGCGCATCTGCTTCAGAGGAAGTAGTAAAGGCGTTGATGGCAGAGTATGGCAACGATATCAGTGCCATCAAGTATTTCCCGATGGATATCAGTCTCTATGATTCCACCGGCAATAACAAGATCACGGATACTACAGGTTTGTCCATCAGCATTACCCTGCCGATCCCGGATTCTCTGATCACCTATGCAGGTAACAACAAGGTAGCAGGAGTGGTGAACAGTAAGTTAGACAAGCTGACACCGAAGTTCTCCACGATTTCCGGAGTATCCTGCATTACCTTTACGGCGGAGCATTTCTCACCGTATGTGATCTATGTGGATACGAACAACCTGACAGCCGGAACAATCGCAGACAGCACTCCTAAGACCGGAGATGCCATTCATCCGAAGTGGTTCCTGTCTCTGGGGCTAGCATGTCTGTCCATAGTATTCTTCATGAAGAAGGATAAGAAGACTCTGCGCAAGGCAAGAGCCTAGTGAAAATAAAGGATGGGAAGGTTTATGAATCATAAAAAGTGGGTAGTTGCATTGGTATTGATAGCTACCGCATTGATCCTGACACATCTTCCTGTGTCGGAGGCAGATGCGGCAGCGTCTGCCTCCGATTTTCAGATTGAAGGCAGTACACTGACAAAATACAGAGGAAGCGATGAACGTGTCACGATTCCCGATACAGTGGAAGTCGTGGGTGAGAGTGCCTTTGAGAACAATCAGAAGGTACAGTTTGTTGTGGTTCCCAAGTCGGTGAAGCGCATGGATGCCTATGTCTTCTGGGGCTGTGATAATCTGGAAGAGGTTGTACTTGGCAAAGGTCTTACCTCAGTGGATGAATATGCTTTTTCAGGATGCACCGGACTGAAACAGATCACGATCCCTGAGAATATACAGAGTATTGATGCACAGGCATTTGCCGGATGTACGAACCTTACGGATATTTATATTCCGGACACGGTGACAAGCATCGCAGACGATGCATTCTTAAATTGTGATAACGTAACGATTCATGCGGACGAAGGCAGCGTGGCTGAAAAGTTTGCACAGAAGCTGGCAGAGCAGAAAAGTCAGAGTCCTCTGGTAACGGCAGCGCCGACGGCGACACCGGCGGCAGACGGAACTTCGGATTCACAGGCAACAACAGAGCCTGCCCCCACTGAAACGCCGACCCCTGCACCGACACCGGTGCCCGGAAATGTGATCGGCAGTACCTTTGTCGTAGGAAATCATGCGATGGTTATGATGCTGCCTGAGGAAGAAACTGTGCAACAGGGCTATACGGAACCGGTAGCAGGACAGGAGACTGACGGTGAACCGCAGAATATCACAGCGGAAACAGAAGACGGAAAAATTCCGGAATGGAAATATTACAGGAACCAGTCGGTAGGAGCAGTGAGCATACCGGAGGGAACGACCGAAATCGGACGTTTTGCTTTTTCCAGAAGTTCTGTACAGTCGATTACTTTACCGGAAGGTGTGACCACTATTGATTATGCAGCATTTTATCACTGTGATGATCTGAATAGTGTGATATTGCCGGATACGGTGACCCGGGTGGAAGCCAAGGCATTTACGCATACCGGATGGATGGATGATTTTGAAGAAAACAGCATGGATGATTACCTGATCAGCGGGGACATTCTGGTGGCTTACAAGGGGGACCTTCCCGAAGTGACCATACCGGATGGTGTTCGCGTGATTGCTGATGAAGCATTCCGCAGTCATACCGAACTGAAAAAGGTGCATTTGCCTGCAAGTGTCACCAATATCGGTGACAGCGCATTCCCGGAGGGAATCGAAATTATAAATGAATAAGGGTCAGATTTTACCGACACCAGGATAAGAAACCGGCATAAGATAGAATAAGTCTTATGCCGGTTTTGTCTTATTTTACGGGGAAGGAACAAGATGCAGCGGGTAAGGGAACAGGTACAGGTGCCGGAACAATTGCATAGTGGGGCAGGACGTGTGAAATCTGTGACTGTTGCTGTGCTGGATACCGGAATTGCTTATCATCCGGATCTGGTAGGACGGCTGCTTGCTTTTTCCGACTTTGTAGAAGGCCGTTCCTTTCCGTATGACGATAATGGACACGGGACACATGTCTGCGGGATTGTATGCGGAAGCGGAGAACTGTCCGGAGGAAGATTTCGCGGAATGGCACCGGAGGCAAAGCTTGTGGTGGGAAAAGTGCTGGACAGACAGGGGGAGGGCTCCTGTGATTCCATGCAGGAAGCTCTGGAATGGGTACTGCGGGTGAAAAACAGGTATGGAATCCGTGTTCTGAATATCTCTGTGGGGATCGGAGACCTGAAGGAACGTTACAAGGAGCAGATGTTGCGAAAATCTCTGGAATTGTTGTGGGATCATAATATTCTCGTGGTCTGCGCTGCAGGTAATACCGGTCCGGAGGATGGTAGTATTTCGGAGATGGCCAGTAGCAGAAAGGTTCTGACGGTGGGTTGTCATGACGGAAGATATTGTAAAAATGATCCCGGAAGGTGTGAGACGTACTCCGGCAGGGGCAGAAGATATGATGTGACCCGTAAACCGGATATTGTGGCTCCGGGGACAAGGATTCTGTCCTGTAATGCTTTCTGGCAGAACCGGAACGGCAGAATCTACAGACCCTATGTAGCAAAAAGCGGCACATCCATGGCAACACCCATTGTATCCGGGGCGGCAGCCCTTGCTATGGAAAAATATCCGGGAATTGAAAAACAGGCGACACTGGACGATGGATTGATGTACAGTTTTACAAGTATCAATGTCCCTTACAGCTACCGATCTGGGAGAGCCGTGGAACAAGCAGGGCTTCGGCATGCTTAATGTACGGAGATTATTAGAAAACAAGTAAAAGGATAAAATCACTGGGAAAAATAAAAAATATGATTAAAATAAGTCAATAAAATAAATACCAAAGATATTGACACAAATGGTATGATTGTATACAATGATACGAGAACTGCAAAATGTATTTTTACTGCGCAGAGTAAAAATTATAAAATCTTGCAGATATCGAATGTCAGGGAAGAGAGGTATACCAATGAGAGAAAGTGATGCATTTCAGAATCGTCCGGTCTCCATGAATCCGAAGAACAACCTTTTGGAGATTGAAGAGCATATGTACATACTGGATGATGTGGAGAAGCCGAACGTGTTCCGTAACATGTTCCCTTATTCCGAAATCCCAAAAATACCTTTTAATGATCGTATCGTGCCTCATAACATGCCAAAGGATATCTGGATCACAGATACTACCTTCAGAGACGGACAGCAGTCCAGAGCACCTTATACCACAGAGCAGATCGTAAAGATCTATGACTATCTGCATGAACTGGGTGGCCCCAACGGAATGATCCGTGCCAGTGAATTTTTCCTGTACAGCAAGAAGGACAGAGACGCTGTTTATAAATGTATGGAGAGGGGATACAAGTTCCCCGAAGTTACCAGCTGGATCCGTGCCAGCAAGGAGGACTTTAAGCTGGTAAAAGAGATCGGAATGAAGGAGACTGGCATTCTGGTCAGCTGTTCCGATTATCATATTTTCCTGAAATTAAAAATGACCAGAAGACAGGCCATGGATCACTATTTAAGCGTTATCCGTGACTGCCTGGAGGAGGGTATCAGCCCCAGATGTCATCTGGAGGATATCACCAGAGCGGATATCTACGGTTATGTGGTTCCGTTCTGCCTGGAACTGATGAAACTGATGAAGGAGTATCAGATCCCCATCAAGGTCCGGGCCTGCGATACCATGGGATACGGTGTCAACTATCCCGGTGCCGTTATTCCCCGTAGTGTACAGGGTATCATTTACGCAATCCATACCCACGCAGGTGTGCCGCATGAGCTGATCGAATGGCATGGTCACAATGACTTTTACAAGGCGGTGTCCAATTCCACCACAGCATGGTTGTACGGCTGTTCCGGTGTAAATACCTCACTGTTTGGTATCGGTGAGCGTACCGGTAATACACCGCTGGAGGCAATGGTATTCGAATATGCACAGTTGAAGGGTGATCTGAACGGTATGAATACCCGTGTCATCACGGAGCTGGCAGAGTACTATGAGAAGGAGATCGGCTATCAGATCCCGCCCAGAACCCCGTTTGTCGGCAAGAATTTCAACGTGACCAGAGCCGGTATCCATGCGGACGGTCTGCTTAAGAACGAAGAGATCTACAACATTTTCGATACCGAGAAATTCCTGAATCGTCCGGTATTGTGCGCTATTTCCAACACCTCCGGTCTGGCAGGTATCGCACACTGGCTGAACACCTATTATAAGTTAAAGGGAGACAAGCAGGTACAGAAGACTTCCGAACTGGTAGCGGAGATCAAAAAGTGGGTAGACGAGGAGTACGCCGGTGGACGTGTCACCGTGCTTACGGATGAAGAGATTGTGGCCTGCGTCAACCGTATCTGCCTGGAGAAGAATCTGAAGATCGGCGAGTAAGTATAGAATGAGCATGACAACGGTAACAGCGTTGTCTGGAATCGAGGATTATAGTGAGTAAGTATGATGTAAAGCAGGAAGTAACGGATAAGTTCTCCCTGCGGGGACGGGTATTTCACAAGCTGAGAGAAGACATCTTAAGCGGAAAATATCAGGAACATGAAGAATTGAAGGAAGTGGCTATCGGCGAGGAGATGGGAGTCAGCAGAACCCCCGTCAGAGAGGCGTTCCGTCAGCTGGAGCTGGAGGGACTGATTCAGATCATCCCCAACAAGGGAGCCTATGTCACCGGTATTACCCAGAAGGATGTGAAGGATATTTACATGATCCGTTCCCTGCTGGAAGGTCTGTGTGCCCGTTGGGCTACGGAACATATCACCAAGGAGCAGATGGAAGAGATGGAAGAGAATGTCTATCTGTCCAAGTTCCATGCCCAGAAGGGGCATCTGGAGCAGCTGGCGGAGTTAGATAATCGTTTCCATGATATTCTGTATGAGGCATGTGACAGCAAGATGCTGGAGCATCAGCTGAAGGACTTCCATCAGTATGTCCTGCGTGTCCGCAAGAAAACATTGGCCAGTGCCAACCGCGGTCCCAAATCCAATGAAGAGCATGAGCAGATCATGGAGGCCATCAAGGCAGGCAATGCCGATCTGGCAGAGCAACTGGCACACCAGCACATGATCAACGCCTATGACAACATGGTGAAAAACGGTCTGAACGAGGCCTATGCACAGCAGGATAAGCCGCAGGAATAGGTTGCCTGTCTGTGAAAATTACTGTAGAATGTAATTATTCAGAGCCAATGGGCGAAGTAACCACATGAGCAAATAACATGCAGGCATGTTATTCGGTGAAGCCTTGCAGAAGCGATTTTGCCAATGTGGTTCTGGATAGCTATTGCAAAGTAAAAGAATAAATACCGGAAAGGAAATCATTATGGAAAAGATCAAAATGACAACCCCTCTCGTAGAGATGGACGGAGACGAAATGACCAGAATCCTCTGGCAGATGATCAAGGATGAACTGTTACTGCCTTACATCGATCTGAAGACAGAGTACTATGATCTTGGACTGGAGCATCGTAATGAGACCGATGATCAGGTAACCGTGGATTCTGCCAATGCCACATTGAAGTACGGCGTTGCTGTAAAATGTGCGACCATTACCCCCAACGCTGCCAGAATGACAGAGTATAATCTGAAGGAAATGTGGAAGAGTCCCAACGGAACCATCCGTGCGATCTTAGACGGTACTGTATTCCGTGCACCGATTCTGGTAAAGGGTATCGTTCCTTATGTCAAGAACTGGACCAAGCCCATTACCATTGCCCGTCATGCTTACGGCGATGTGTATAAAAATACTGAGATCAAGGTACCCGGCCCCGGTAAGGCAGAACTGGTATTTACTGCAGCAGACGGCACCGAGACCCGTGAACTGATCCATAATTTTGATGGAGCAGGTATCATTCAGGGTATCCACAATACGAATAAGTCTATCGAGAGCTTTGCAAGAGCATGCTTCAGCTATGCCGTAGATACGAAGCAGGATCTGTGGTTCTCCACCAAGGACACCATCTCCAAGGTCTACGACCACAACTTCAAGGACATCTTTGCGGAAATCTATGAGGCGGAATACCGGGAAGAGTTTGAGAAAGCGGGAATCGAATA
>OLPR01003212.1_pt1 | contig 11200 bp, 8 predicted proteins | sample 1672761 | NCBI WGS metagenome assembly OLPR01 (sample SAMEA3136721, study PRJEB25190) | human gut metagenome | biome: human gut; feature: human-associated habitat; material: faeces | place: Austria | collected 2013 | reverse complement strand
TGGGGCAAGCTGTACGGGCAATGGCTGTGCGAGGGCGGAGTATTCACCTACGACTTCGACCGGTTCGACGCGGCGGACATTCTGCCGCTGTTCGCCAAGTATCACATCACCACCTTCTGCGCGCCGCCGACCATGTATCGGATGATGATCAAGCAGGACCTGAGCCAGTACGACTTCTCCTCCGTCCAGCGGGCCACCACCGCCGGCGAGGCCATGAACCCGGAGGTATTCCGGCAATTCGAGAAGCTGACGGGGCTGCGGATCATGGAGGGCTTCGGCCAGACGGAGACCACCCTTTCCATCGCCAACCTCATGGGAGATTCCCACAAGGTGGGGGCCATGGGCAAGCCGGTGCCCCTGTACGATATTCATCTGCTGGGGCCCGACGGAGAAATCGTGGGCGCGGGCGTTTCCGGCGAAATCTGCATCCGCACGGACGAAAAGGTACCCTGCGGGCTGTTTAAGGGATATTACCGGGACGAGGAGAAGACCCGGGAGGTATGGCACGACGGATGGTATCACACCGGCGACGTGGCCTGGATGGACGAGGACGGCTTCTACTGGTATGTGGGCCGGGTGGACGATGTGATCAAATCCTCCGGATACCGGATTGGGCCCTTCGAAATCGAGAGCGTCATTATGGAACTGCCCTACGTGCTGGAATGCGGCGTATCCGCCGCGCCGGACGAGGTGCGCGGCCAGGTGGTGAAGGCCAGCATCGTGCTGACAAAGGGCACCCAGGGCACGGAGGAATTGAAAAAGGAGATTCAGACCTACGTCAAGGAGCACACCGCGCCTTACAAATATCCCCGCATCGTGGTGTTCAAGGACGAATTGCCCAAGACCGTCAGCGGCAAGATTCAGCGCAACAAGCTGTAAAAAAAACCGGGGCGGGAGACGAAAGTTTTCCCGGAAATGACGGAAAATTTCGGATTCCGCCACGATTTCATCGTTGACAGCGCAAAGGAAATGAGATAGAATAGGCCACAACAAAGGCAATGAGGGAAAATGTCCCCGGCGAAGGCCCGTTTTCAGAGAAGTGGCGGTGGGTGCGAGCCACGAAACGCGGCGCAGGGCGGACATCTGAATTTCCCGAGCCGGAAGGAAGAACGCCCGAGGGGGCCAGTAGAACCTTCCCGTGACTGCTGCGTCAAGGCATAGGGCTTGTCAGAGCCCGACGAGGGGCGGTTTTTTCACAGACCGCAATTTGAGTGGTACCGCGGGTGTTTTGATCACACTCGTCTCAAAGAATCTCATTTCTTTGAGACGAGTGTGTTTTTTCATACCGGCAGAAGGAGGGGCGGCATGGATTTCAAGCGCATTGTGATTTTCAGCGGCCATTACGGCAGCGGCAAAACCAACATCGCCGTGAACGTGGCCCATCATTTGAAGAAGACCCGGCCCCGGGTGGCCATTGCGGACATTGACATTGTGAACCCCTATTTCCGCACGGAGGATTCCCGGGAGGAGCTGGAGCGGGACGGCATTCGGCTGATCGCCTCGCCCTTTGCGGGTTCCAACGTGGATTTGCCCGCCCTGCCCGACGAGGTATACGCCATTACCGACGATATCGGCCTTTCCGCCGTGGTGGACGTGGGCGGCGACGACCGGGGGGCCCTGGCCCTGGGCCGATGGCGGGAAGGGCTGATGGCGGAAGGAGACTGGGAGATGCTGATGGTGGTGAACTGCTTTCGCCCCCTGACCCGGGACGCGGACAGCGCCCTGGAGGTGATGGCGGAAATTCAGGCGGCGGCGGGGATGCCCTTTACCGGCGTGGTGAACAATTCCAACATTGGAGACGACACCGCCCCCCGGGACGTGCTTTCTTCCGACGGATACGCCCGGGAAATCTGCCGCAGGGCGGGGCTGCCGCTGAAGATGACCACCGCCAAGGCGGAACTGATTCCCTATCTGGAAGGGAAGATCGAAAACCTTTTCCCCCTGCGGCTGCAGGACAAGATACGATAAACGCGAAGCATTCGATTTTATCTTACAACGACGACGAAAAGAGGAGCGAACATGGCAAAGATCACGTTTCAGGTGGACCGCTGTAAGGGCTGCGGACTGTGCGTAGGCGCGTGCCCCAAAAAGCTCATTCGCATCGCACGGGACCGCATCAATCAAAAAGGACACCATCCCGCCGAGATCACGAACCCCGAGGCCTGCGTGGGCTGCGCCTTCTGCGCCACCATGTGCCCCGATTGCGTGATTACGGTGGAGCGATAAGAAAGGCAGGCGAATTTCATGGCGGACAAGGTACTGATGAAGGGCAACGAAGCCATTGCCGAGGCGGCCATCATGGCCGGATGCCGGCATTATTTCGGATATCCCATTACGCCGCAGACGGAAGTGGCGGCCTACATGGCCAAACGCATGCCCAAAATCGGCGGCGTGTTTCTGCAGGCGGAAAGTGAAATCGCCGCCATCAACATGGTTTACGGCGTCTCTTCCACCGGGCATCGGGTGATGACCTCTTCCTCCAGCCCGGGAATTTCCCTGAAGAGCGAGGGGCTTTCCTATCTGGCGGGGGCGGATCTGCCGGCGCTGGTGGTGAACGTGCAGCGGGGCGGCCCGGGGCTGGGGGGCATTCAGCCCTCTCAATCGGACTACTTCCAGGCCACCAAGGGCGGCGGACACGGGGATTTCCGGATGATCGTGCTGGCCCCGGCCAGCGTGCAGGAAATGGCCGATTTGACGGTGAAGGGCTTTGACCTGGCGGACGAATACCGGATGACGGCCATGATACTGGCGGACGGCACCATGGGCCAGATGATGGAGCCGGTGGAAATTCCGAAAATCGAGAAAAAGGAATTCGACAAGTCCTGGGCCGTTACCGGCACGGGCATGGGCCGCAAGCACAACATCGTCAATTCCCTTTCCCTGGCCCCGGCGGAGCTGGAGCGGCAGAACTTTGAGCGGTTCCAGCGGTACGGGCGGATTCAGGAAAAGGAGGCCATGTGGGAGGAATACCGCATGGAGGACGCGGAATACTGCCTGGTGGCCTTCGGCATTGCGGCGCGGGTGACCAAGGCGGCCATTGACGAGGCCCGGAAAAAGGGCATTCGGGCGGGCATGATTCGGCCCATTACCCTGTGGCCCTTCCCGGAAAAGGCCCTGGCGGCCGCGGCGGAGAAGTGCGTATCCTTTGCCACGGTGGAACTGAACATGGGCCAGATGATTGACGACGTGCGGCTGGCCATTTCCTGCAAACGGCCGGTGAAGCTGATTCATCGGGCGGGGGGCATCATTCCTTCCCCGGAAGAGGTGCTCAGAGGAATCGAAAACATGGAGGGAGGCGCCGAAAAATGATGGTATTTGAACGACCCCACGCTCTTTTGGACGTACCGCTGCATTACTGCCCCGGGTGCACCCACGGCATTGTGCACCGGCTGGTGGCGGAGGTGATCGACGAATTGGGCATCGAGGGACGCACCATCGGCGTGGCGCCGGTGGGCTGCGCGGTGATGGCGTATGATTATTTCGCCTGCGACATGGTGGAGGCGGCCCACGGACGGGCTCCCGCGGTGGCCACGGGACTGAAGCGGGCCGACCCGGAACACAACGTGGTGTTTACCTATCAGGGAGACGGCGACCTGGCCTCCATCGGCACGGCGGAGACGGTGCACGCCGCGGCCCGGAACGAGAACATTACCATTATTTTCATCAACAACGCCATTTACGGCATGACCGGCGGGCAGATGGCCCCCACCTCCCTGCCCGGGCAGGTGACCCAGACCTCGCCCTACGGAAGAGACGTGAAGGCCTGCGGATATCCGGTGAAGATCTGCGAAATGCTTTCCACCCTGGACGGGCCGGAATATCTGGAACGGGTGGCGGTGAACAACGTCAAAAACGTGAAGGCCGCGAAAAAGGCCATCAAAAAGGCATTTGAAAACCAGCTGGCGGGGAAGGGATTTTCTCTGGTGGAGGTGCTGTCCGCCTGTCCCACCAACTGGGGCATGACGCCGGAAAAGGCGCTGGAATGGGTGCAGGACAAGATGATTCCCTATTATCCCCTGGGAGTTTACAAGGACAGAAGCGCAAAGGAGGAGGCAAAATGACCACTCGTTTTCTCATCGCCGGATTCGGCGGACAGGGCATCCTCTTCGCGGGCAAGTTTCTGGTGAACAAGGGCATGATGGAGGGAAAGCAGGTGACCTGGCTGCCCTCCTACGGCCCGGAAATGCGGGGCGGCACCGCCAATTGTTCGGTGGTCATCGGCGACGAGCCGGTTTCCTCCCCCATTGTGGACCATCCGGACGTTTTGATGGTGATGAATCTGCCGTCGCTGGACAAATACGAGGACGCGGTGAACCCCGGCGGATGGATTTTTGTGGATTCCACGCTGATTGAGCGGAAGGTGCGCCGGCAGGACGTGCACGCGGTATATGTGCCCGCCACCCGCATGGCCGGGGAAAACGGGGTGACCACCCTGGCCAACATGATTCTTTCCGGGGCGATGCTGGCCCGACTGGGGCAGTACGAGCCGGAAAACGTGGAGGCGGCGCTGAAAAAGGTGGTTTCCGTGAAGCACCCGGAGATGTACGATTTCAACCGGAAGGCCCTGGAAATGGGCCGGACCTTCGAATAAAGAACGCAAGGCTTTGGACGCAGGGAGGAGAAAGAAAATGTTGGACATTCGTGTGGAAAAATGTGCGCAGCTGAAGGAAAAGCCCGCCGACGAGACCAAACTGGGCTTTGGGAAGATTTTTACCGATTACATGGCGATGGTGGACTGGGACAGGGAAAAGGGCTGGCACGACGCCCGGATCGTCCCCTTCGGAAACTTCTCCATGCATCCGGCCTCCACCTGTCTTCACTACGGCGCGGAGATTTTCGAAGGACTGAAGGCTTACCGCAGAAAGGACGGCGGCGTGCAGCTGTTCCGCCCCTGGGAAAACGCCCGGCGAATGATGAATTCCGCGGAGCGGCTGTGTCTGCCCCAGCTGCCGGAGGAGGACTTTTTGCAGGTGGTGACCACGCTGGTGAAGATGGAGGAGGACTGGGTGCCCCATCTGGAAGGCACCAGCCTGTATATTCGGCCCTTCACCTTCGGAACGGACGAGACGCTGGGGGTGCACGCGGTGGAGCACGCCGCCTTCTGCGTGATTCTTTCCCCGGTGGGCAGCTATTATAAGGAAGGCATCAACCCCGTGGGCATCATGATCGAGGATCAGGACGTGCGTGCGGTGCGGGGCGGCACGGGATACGCCAAGTGCGGCGGCAATTACGCGGCCTCCAACCGGGCCGGCGAGCGGGCCGAACGGCAGGGATACAGCCAGGTTTTGTGGCTGGACGGCGTGGAGCGCAAGTACATTGAAGAAGTGGGCGCCATGAACGTGATGTTCAAAATTTCCGGCGAAGTGGTGACCCCGGCGCTGACGGGCTCCATTTTGCCCGGCGTTACCCGGAAAAGCTGCATTGACGTTTTGCGCGGCAAGGGCTACAATGTAGTAGAGCGCCTGCTGAGCGTGGACGAACTGGCCGCCGCCATGGAAAACGGCACCCTGGAAGAGGCCTGGGGCTGCGGCACCGCCGCGGTGATTTCGCCCATCGGCAAGCTGGCTTACAAAGACAGGACGTACATCGTAAACGGCGGCGAGATCGGTGAAGTGACCCACATGCTGTACGACACCCTTACCGGCATTCAGTGGGGCAAGATCGAGGATCCCTTCGGGTGGACCCTGCGCATTTGACGCGGCCGCGAAAACATCAAACCATACAGGAGGACACAAGTCCATGCAGAACATTGGCGTAAGCGATATTACCATGAAGGTTGCCGACCAGGCTCCGGAGCTTTCCCTGAGTTTTAAGGAGAAAATCGAGCTGGCGAAGCTGCTGGACCGGCTGAACGTCAGCGTCATCGAGGTCAGCCCCATCCGCAGCCGGAAAATCGACAGCCTTTTGATTAAATCCATCGCCATGGCGGTAAAGCACGCCACCATCGCCGTGCCCGTGACCCTGGAGGAGGGCAGCGTGGAGGACACTTACGAAGCGCTGAAGAACGCGGTGAATCCCCGGCTGCAGGTGGAGGCCCCCATGAGCCCCACCCAGATGGAATATTTCTGGCACAAGAAGCCGGAAAAGACACTGGAGACCATCGCGGGGCTGATCGCCCAATGCCGGGAAAAATGCGGCGAGGTGGAATTTATCGCGGACGATGCCTGCCGCAGCGAAAGGGAGTTCCTCTGCCGGGCCATCCGCACGGCCATTTCCGCCGGCGCCACGGTGATTACCCTGTGCGACACTGCAGGACTGATGTTCCCGGACGAATTTGCCAGATTCCTGGAAGAGATCAAGGCCGCCGTGCCGGAAATGGACAGCGTGCGGCTGGGGGTTATGTGTTCGGACGAGATGAACATGGCCACGGCCTGCGCCACGGCGGCGGTGCGCTGCGGGGCCCGGGAGATCAAGGTCATTTCCTGCAAAGGCAACGTGACCAGCATCAACCACTTTTCCGCGGTGATGCAGAGCCGGGGCGTGGCCATGGGCGTGGGCAGCGACCTTTACAACACGGAACTGAAGCGGGTGACGGACCAGATCGAATGGATGTGCCGCACCTGCCGGGACGCGAAATCTCCCTTTGACAACGGGGTGCAGTCCGCCGCGGCCCATGCGGACGTGGTGCTTTCCGCCCACGACGACCGCGCCGCCGTGGCCGACGCGGTGAAGAAGATCGGCTACGACCTGTCCGAAGAGGACGTGGCCCGGGTATACGAGGCCTTCCAGCGCATCGCCGCCCGGAAGGAGAGCCTCAGCGCCAAGGAGTTGGACACCATCGTGGCCTCCGCGGCCATGCAGGTGCCCCCCACTTACCGGGTGGACACGTATCTGGTGACCTGCGGCAACACCGTTTCCGCCAGCGCTCATCTGGTGCTTTACAAGGGCGAGACGAAGCTGGAGGGAGTGTGTCTGGGAGACGGGCCCATCGACGCGGCGTTCCTGGCGGTGGAGCAGATTGTGGGGCACCACTACGAACTGGACGATTTCCAGATTCAGGCCGTGACCCAGGGCCGGGAGGCTATGGGCGAAACCATCGTGCGGCTGCGCTCCGGGGGCAAGCTGTATTCCGGGCGGGGCATTTCCACGGACGTGGTGGGGGCCAGCATCCGGGCCTACGTCAGCGCGCTGAACAAAATCGTATATGAGGAGGCCGAAGCATGAAGCTCTCCTTTTCCACCCGGGGCTGGGAGGGCGCGCCCTGGGAAGAATGGATTCGCATGGCCGGAGAAATGCGCTTTTCCGGCGTGGAAATCTACAACGCCCACATGCAGAAGGCCCTTTTCGACAAAAGCGGGCCCTTTCATCAATATTGCATTTCCTCCACCGTGCGGCTGCTGGCGGAGAAAAAGCTGGAGATTCCCTGTCTGGACAGCTCGATTGACTTGTCCGGCGAGGTAGAGGACGCGGTGCGGGCCATGGAGCAATTGACCCGGCTGGCGGCGGATTTGCGGGTGCCCTACATCGGGGTATACGCTTCCGGGGAAAACGAGGACGCGGTGCGGGAGAGCCTGCGGCGGATTCTGCCCCGGGCGGCGGAGAACCGGGTGACGGTGCTGATCAAAACCGCGGGAATTTACGCGGACACCGAGCGGCTGCGGGATCTGATGAACTACTTTGCCTGCGACGAGCTGGCGGCCACGTGGGATTTGCACCATACGGTGCGGGACCACGGGGAGACCCCGGCGGTGACCATCAAAAACCTGGGGGCGTATGTGCGCCACGTACAATTGCGGGATTCCGACGACGAGGGAGTATACAACCTTATCGGCGAGGGCACGCTGCCCATTCCCGCCATGATGGACGCGCTGGCTTCCATTAATTACGACGGGTTCATTTCCCTGGTGTGGAAAACCCAGTGGATGGAGGATTTGCAGGACAGGGAGATCATCTTCCCCCATTTTGTGAATTACATGAACCGGTTCGAGAGCCCCCGCACCCTGAAAAAGCCGCTGCACTTCAACCGGCGGCACACGGGCCGGTACGTATGGACCAAGGACGCCCTGATCGACTGCACGTTTTCCAAGGTGCTGGACCGGATGGTGGAGGAATTCCCCGACCAGCAGGCCATTAAATACACCACCCTCAACTACACCCGTACCTACGCCCAGTTCCGGGACGACGTGGACGACTTCGCCCGGGCGCTGATCGCCCTGGGGGTGAAGGCGGGCAGCCACGTGACCATCTGGGCCACCAACCTGCCCCAGTGGTTCATCGCCTTCTGGGCCACCACCAAAATCGGCGCGGTGCTGGTGACCATGAACACCGCTTACAAGATTCACGAGGCGGAATATCTGCTGAAGCAATCGGACACCCACACGCTGATTATGGAGAAATCCAACAAGGACAGCGATTATCAGGCCATTATGAACGAGCTTTGTCCGGAGCTGGCGGAGACCCGGCCCGGGCAGTTCCTGCACAGCCACCGGCTGCCCTTTTTGCGGAACATCATCACCGTGGGCTTCCGCCAGGCGGGGGCCGTGACCTGGGAAGAGGCCCTGGAGCGGGGCAGGACGGTGCCCCATCAGGAAGTATTGCGCATGGCGGCGCAGGTTTCGCCCCACGACGTATGCAACATGCAGTACACCTCCGGCACCACGGGATTTCCCAAGGGCGTGATGCTGACCCATTACAACGTGGTCAACAACGGCAAATGCATCGGCGACCGGATGGATCTTTCCACCGCGGACCGGATGATGATTCAGGTGCCCATGTTCCACTGCTTCGGCATGGTGCTGGCCATGACCGCGGCCATGACCCACGGGGCTACCATACTGCCGCTGCCCTATTTTTCCGCCAAGCCCGCCCTGGCCTGCATTCATCAGGAGCACATCACCTGCTTCCACGGCGTGCCCACCATGTTTGTGGCGCTGTTGGAGCATCCGGATTTTGAAAAGACGGACTTTTCCTGCATGCGCACGGGCATTATGGCCGGTTCCCCCTGCCCCATTTCCAAAATGCGGGACGTGGTGAACAAGATGCACATGTCGGAAATCGTGATTGTATACGGCCAGACGGAGGCTTCCCCGGGATGCACCATGTCCTCCACGGACGACCCGCTGGAGGTGCGGGTGGGCACCGTGGGCCGGGCCATGCCGGAAATCGAATGCCGGATTATCGACCCGGACACCGGCAGGGAGCTGCCCACCGGGGAAATCGGCGAATTCGTGGCCCGGGGATACAACCTGATGAAGGGATATTACAAGATGCCCGACGAAACCGTGCGGGCCATCGACAAGGACGGCTGGCTGCACACGGGCGATCTGGCCTGCAAGACCGAGGACGGCAATTTCCGAATTACCGGCCGGCTGAAGGACATGATTATCCGGGGCGGCGAGAACATTTATCCCAAGGAGATTGAGGAATTCATTTACACCCACCCCAAGGTCAGCGACGTGCAGGTGATCGGCGTGCCGGACGAGCAGTACGGCGAGGAGATCATGGCCTGCGTGGTGCTGAAGGAAGGGGAGAGCATGACCGCGGACGAAATGAAGCAATATGTGCGGGAGCACATGGCCCGGCACAAGGTGCCCCGGTACATCGACTTTGTGACGGGGTTCCCCATGAACGCGGCGGGCAAGATACTGAAATACAAGATGCGGGAAGAGGCCATTGCGCGGCTGAAGCTGCAGAAGGCCGCGGGCATCGAAACGGCATAAACGAAAGGCGGTCGGGGGGAAAAACATCCTCCCGGCCCGGTCAAAACGTCCGAAAGTGCTTCGGGCGTTTTCGGCGTGTTATAGAGAAGCATTTTTACGAGGGAGCGAGGGAAGGCCATGCGCGGATATGCCCCGGGGAAATACCGGCTATGGGGCCGGGAGGTGACGTTTCTGACCCTGGCCCGGGCTTCGGACGGCGGAATCTGGGCGGTATATCGCCCAGAGGAGGGGGAAGAGGCCCTTTTATGCCCCGCGGCGGAATGGGAAAGGGGAACCGCGCCTCAAAGGGAGGCCCCGCCCCCCAGCCCGGTGGGAATGGGAAAGCACGAGGTATTGAAGCGATACTTCGGATACGACGATTTCCGGGACGGGCAGGAGACGCTGATCGATTCCATCCTTTCCGGGCGGGACACCCTGGGGGTGATGCCCACGGGAGCGGGGAAATCCCTGTGCTATCAGGTGCCGGCGCTGATGTTAGAGGGATGCGCGGTGGTGATTTCGCCGCTGATTTCCCTGATGAAGGATCAGGTGGCGGCGCTGAAGCAGGCGGGGGTCAGCGCGGCGTATCTGAACAGTTCGCTGACGGCCCGGCAGATGGATCTGGCCCTGGACAACGCCGGGGCGGGGAAATATCGGATATTATACGTGGCCCCGGAGCGGCTGAACACCCCGAGGTTTCTTTCGCTGATGGAGAAGCAGCCCCCAAGCCTGGTGGCGGTGGACGAGGCCCACTGCATTTCCCAATGGGGACAGGATTTCCGGCCGGGGTATCTGGAAATTCCGGATTTCATCCGGCGGCTGCCCCGCAGGCCTTACTTATGCGCCTTTACGGCCACGGCCACTCAGGCGGTGCGGGAGGACATTGTGCGGCTGCTGGGGCTGGAAAATCCCTTTGTATGCGTCACGGGCTTCGACCGGCCGAATTTATATTTCCGGGTATTGGAGCCGGCCCGGAAGGACGAGACCCTTTTGCGGCTGGCGGCGGAATACGCCGGGAAAAGCGGCATTGTATACTGCGCCACCCGCAAGGAGGTGGAGAGCGTATGCGAAATGCTGAACGGGCGGGGGATTTCCGCCACCCGGTATCACGCGGGGCTTTCCGACGAGGAGCGCCGGGAAAATCAGGAGGCCTTTGCCCTGGACAAATGCCGGGTGATGGTGGCCACCAACGCCTTCGGCATGGGCATTGACAAAAGCGACGTGCGGTTTGTGATTCATTACGCCATGCCCGGGGATTTGGAAAGCTATTATCAGGAGGCGGGCCGGGCGGGCCGGGACGGCGAGCCGGCGGAATGCACACTGCTTTATTCCCGGCGGGACATTTTTACCCGGCGATATTTCATTCAGCACATGGGTGAGGAAGCGGAGCTTTCCCCGGAACAGCTGCGGCGGGTGCAGGCCACGGCCCGGAAGCGGCTGGAGGCCATGATCGACTATTGCCAGGAGACGGGCTGTCTGCGGGCCAGCATATTGAATTATTTTGGCGAGGAAGCCCCGGGGCGGTGCGGCGGATGTGGCAATTGCGCCGGAGAGGCCCGAGA
>OLPR01003211.1_pt1 | contig 11200 bp, 9 predicted proteins | sample 1672761 | NCBI WGS metagenome assembly OLPR01 (sample SAMEA3136721, study PRJEB25190) | human gut metagenome | biome: human gut; feature: human-associated habitat; material: faeces | place: Austria | collected 2013 | reverse complement strand
GACATTAAGAGGGATGACTCAGCCATATCGCGATAAATTAGATTATATGCATGCATCATGGTGTGTGGCAAGTGTTCCAACGATGGCTTGGGCTAAAAAGGTATATCCAGAATCAAAGGATGCTTTAGCTGATTTGTGGAATGCAGTATTAAAAGTGAGTCGTGTAGATGAAAAAGACGCCAATGAAAATTGGAATGAGCATCGTGCATCTTTTGATAAAAGAGTTAATATTTTGAAGCATTTAAATATCGAAAGTGTGCACTATAAGAATTCTTTAGGAACAGATCTAATTGTAGAACTTCCAGAAGGTTATGTGTTTGCGGGTGGTGGTTCGTTCTTGGATAATGGTAACTACTATTTTCCAAATATTCCTACTGAGGAAATTTTCTCAGCACCTAAAAAGACAGGTGTAAATGGAAAATTATATAGTGCTTTGCCACTAGCTTATAATGGAGCTGTTGTAAAAGATTTCTGGTTTGAATTTAAGGATGGACAAGTTGTAGATTATGATGCCAAAGAAGGAAAAGAAGTTTTGACAAGTATTTTAGAAACAGATGAAGGTTCAAAATATCTTGGAGAAATTGCCTTGGTTCCTTATGGATCGCCTATTAGTGCGTTGGATACATTGTTCTACGAAACATTGATTGATGAGAATGCGTCTTGTCACTTTGCCTTAGGTGCAAGTTACAATGAATGTATTGAAAATGGTTTGAATATGAGCGAAGAAGAATTGTTAGAACATGGTATGAATCAATCGTTTGCGCATGTTGATTTTATGGTAGGTACGAGTGATTTATCGATTGAAGCAACTTTAAAAAATGGTGAAAAAATCTTTATTTTTAAGGATGGTAAATACACAAGAGAATTTGACGGATATACATTAAATTAGTACAATAGTGGAGTTGGAGGGATATTTATGGCAAATGAAAATGAAAAGAATCCCAGTGCTTTAGAAGAACTAAGACAGTTAAAAAGAACGGATCGTATTAAATCTTTAGATATACATGAACCTGAATTGAAAGGTTTTAATGCGAAAAATATTTTCCATATTGATGAAGAACCAGAAAAGAAGACTTTATTTGGTAAAAGAAGTGCTAGATCGCACGTCAAAATCAATGAAAATATTTTTGATGATGAAGTTTCTCAATCGGTAGATATTACACCTGATACTTCAATTGAAGAGGTAGAAGCACCAATTGAAAAACGTGTTGTAGAACCTGTTATTGGAAAACGTGCTGAAAAATCAGAGGTTGAAGAACCTAAAAAAGTGGTTATTGAAACAATTGATGCGGATGAAGATTTTACTACGGAATCGATAGAAAATGAATTAAAGGATTTTAATACAAAGTCTGTTGAAAAAGTAGAAAAGTCATCAGAAATTGTTGAAGAAAAAGACGAAGATTCTCAGCCTGTTTTAACAAGTGAAGATGTATATGACAATGATGACGAAGAAGATACTGAAGATGATAATCTTTATGAGGAAAGAAAGAAATTCTTATATGCGGAATATCCAAAAATAGAACAATATCTTCAAGATAAATCCAGTGAAGGTTATCACTTTGTGCGTCATGAAGGAAAAAAATATTTCTTTAGAAAGGGTCAACCCAAAACATATTATTATTCAATGAACTATTTTGTGGATGAACCAGATGCAGACCAATGGCGTCAATGGGAAGCTGACGGATGGAAATTGGTTTCTAAATCAGACGGTAAAAAGAAAAGTGATGCGGGTTGGTTTACTTTTAGAAACGAGGAAGAAGATGGAGAATATCGTAAAGAAATTGATAATGACTCAGAAAAATTCAGCTTCTTTAAGAAATATTCAAGTTCATGTCGCTCAACAATGTTTTTAGTATTTATTTGTATGGCATGTTGTGTTGTGACAGGACTATTACAAGTGTATTTCCAAGGCTATTTGGCAGGAATCGCATTATGTGCAGGTCTATTCTTAATTTCATTTATTGTATTCTGTATGTATGGAAGAATGCTTAGAAAATCAAAGAAGAGAGCTCGTGAATTAAAATCAAAATTAAGAGTAAAAGAGATTCGTGCTAATGAAAGAAGTAAAAATTTCTATGATACTTCTGAAAGCGAAGAAGAATTAGATACAGATTGGAACACATTAGAACAACATACGTCAAAACAAAAGAAAATATTGTTTAGACGTGTGGATGATGATGAATAAGGAGGCAAAATAACTTGCCTCCCTTTTTTAAACCGTTTGAATCTGTACATATTGTTTATAGTGTGCTAATACTTCTTCATCAATTGAACTGTCTGTGATCAATGTGTCAAAATTAAATAAATCGTAATAAATATAGAAGTCAGCACGATTGAATTTTTTGTTGTCAGCCAATAAATATTTATTTTTAGAATTATCTAATGCGATTTGTTGAGACTCGCCTTCTTCTAAAGAATAAGTTGTGATGGAAGAATTATAGATTCCATTACAACTGATAAAGGCTTTATTATATTTTAATTTACCCAATACTAGGTTTGTGATAGGACCCACAAACGTATTTGTGTTATCTCTGTAATCACCGCCAGTAAGTATAACTTCTGTAGGAGCATGATTCACTAATATATTAAATACGGCAAGACTGTTTGTGATGACACGAATGTTTCTGCCGGTCAATTGTTCAGCTAAAAACTGAATGGTTGTTCCTGGACCTAAAAAAATGGATTCGCCTTCTGAAATGAGAGTTGCGGCTTTATGCGCAATTCTCTTTTTTTCTTCAATTTGCACCGATGATTTTTCAATGTGACTCAATTCGTGGTCCATTGAAAAAGAAAGGCTTTGTGCACCTCCATGAACTCTTAACAATTTTCCGGATTTTTCTAATTCATCCAAATCTCTTCGTGCAGTCATATCGGATACGCCTAATTCGCCCATGATTTCTTGGATTGTTATGATTCCATTTTGATTTACTTTCTGTGCTATTTTAACTAAACGTTCTTTTTTTAACATATTGATATCCTCTTCTATTTATAAAAGATATCATTCATATATTATTTAGTCAACACAAAACAAACAAAATCAAACATTTTTTATTAAAGTATTACTTAATTGTTACATAGATGTTTTAAAATGTTTGAAAAAGTGTTAAAAAGTGTTTGAATGTGTTGACAAATGATTGGAAAACGCTTACACTAATGGTGTAAACGATAAGGCCACATCGTAAAAGGAGAAAAGAAAATGACTAAAGATGAGTTAAGTATGGTTGGATTTGAAATAGTTGCATATTCAGGAGATGCAAGAAGTACATTGTTATCATTGTTGAAAGAAATGCGTGCGGGTAATTTTGAACACGTTGAGGAGAAATTAAAAGAAGCCGATGAAAATATTAATTTGGCACATCAGTCTCAAACAAAGATCTTACAACAAGAGGCTAGAGGAGAAGACATGGAAATGGGATTCATTTTCATTCATGGTCAAGATCATTTGATGACAACGATTTTATTGCGTGATATTGTAGATGATTTTATTAATTTATATGAAGAAAGAGGAAACAAATAATGTTAAACGGGGTTATTAAGCAAATTGAAAAAGGAAAACCTTTCTTTGATAAGATTGCGCAAAATATTTATTTAGGAGCTGTTCGTGATGGTTTCTTAACTGCAATGCCAGCCATTCTATTTTCAAGTGTATTTATTCTAGCTGCATCGATTCCAGAAATCTTTGGAATTGTATTACCAGCTACAGTATCTGACTGGTTATGGAAAGTATATAACTATTCAATGGGTGTTGTTGGTTTGTTGGTTGCGGCTACTACAGCTCGTTGTTTAGCTGAAAGTATGAATCGTAGAATGCCTAAAAACAAAGTCATTAATACAACAAGTGTTATGTTGGCAAGTATTGTTGGATTTATGTTGTTAGCTGTTTCAAATGTAGATGGTGGTATCTCAACTACATATTTAGGAACAAAAGGTTTACTAGCTTCATTTGTTTCTGCATTCATTACAGTAAATATGTATAAATTCTGTGTTATTAAAGATGTTACAATTCACATGCCAAAAGAAGTGCCAGGAACAATTTCTCAAATGTTTAGAGATGTATTCCCATTCTCATTCTCAGTTTTAGTATGTGTATTGATCGATGTGGCATGCAGAACAGCATTTAATTATACTTTTGCCGAAGCTATTATCACATTGCTTCAACCATTATTTACTGCTGCCGATGGATATTTAGGAATCTGTATTATTTGGGGTGCTATGGCATTGTTCTGGTTTGTAGGTGTACACGGACCAAGTATTGTAGAACCAGCTATTGCAGCTATTATTTATGCCAATGTAGATGCGAACTTAGCACTATTCAAAGCAGGTGAACAAGCCTCTAACGTATTAACTGTAGGACTTGGAAACTTCGTAGGAACAATGGGAGGAACTGGAGCTACCCTTGTAGTACCATTCTTATTCATGTTGTTCGCAAAATCAAAACAATTAAAAGCTGTTGGTAAGACAACATTTGTTCCAGTATGTTTTGCAGTAAATGAACCATTGTTATTCGCTACACCAATTGTATTGAATCCATATTTCTTCATTCCATTCTTGATTACTCCAATGATCAACGTATCATTGTTCAAATTCTTTGTGGATGTATTAAAAATGAATTCATTCATCTACGTATTACCATGGGCAACACCAGCTCCAATTGGTTTGATTTTAGGTACAGGGATTAGTTTATTAGCGGTTGTATTAGCTGTTGTATTAATTGTTGTAGATGGAATAGTTTATTTACCGTTTATTAAGGCGTATGATGCAACTTTATTAGAAGAAGAAAAAGAAAAAGAAGCATTGGATGCTTTAGAAGAACAAGTTGAAAAAGAAGAAACTAAAGAAGTTCAACCTTTAAGTTTAAATAAAAATATTAATGTATTAGTATTATGTGTAGGTGCTGGAACATCAGCAATGTTTGCAAATGCCGTTAAAGAAGGAGCAGAAATTGAAAACTTACCAATTGATGCAACCGCAAGTGCATATGGTTCGCATTATGATATTTTGAAAGATTATGACATTGTTGTATTATCACCACAAGTACAATCGCATTTAGAAGAAGTACAACAGGATGCTTCTAAATACGGTACTAAAGTTGTCGCAACAAAAGGTGCACAATATATTAAATTAACTCGTGATCCAAAAGGTGCCGTTGAATTTATTTGTGAACAAGTAAAGGAAGGATAAATGTATGAAATTTTCGGATGATTTTATTTTCGGAGGCGCTACTGCCGCATATCAATGCGAAGGTAGCACTCTAGAATACGGTAAAGGAAAAGTATCTTGGGATGATTTTCTTGCCAAACAAGGACGTTTTAAAGCGGATCCAGCCAGTGATTTCTATCATCAATATGGACAAGATTTAAAACTATGTAACATGTTTGGTGTCAATGGAATTCGTATCTCTATATCTTGGGCTAGAATCTTTCCGGAAGGAACTGGAAGAATCAACCAGGAAGGGGTTGATTTCTATCATAGAGTATTTCAAGAATGTCATAAAAACAATGTAGAGCCATTTGTGACATTGCATCATTTTGATACTCCAGATACACTTTACCAAAAAGGCGATTTTTTGAATCGAGATACAATCAATGCTTTCGTAGAATTTTCAAAATATTGTTTTGAAGAATACAAAAACGAAGTAACATACTGGTTTACATTCAATGAAATCTGGGCGGTTGCCACAAACACATATATTGAGGGAACTTTCCCGAATGGCGAAAAATACAATATGACGAAAGCATTCCAGATTATGCACAATATGATGGTGGCGCATGCCTTGGCAGTATTGGAATACAAAAAGGCAGGATATAATGGAAAGATAGGTGTTGTACAGTCTTTAGAATATAAATATCCATTTGATGAAAATAATTTGGATGATATTCAAGCTGCAAAAAATGAGGATGTACTTCAAAATCAATTCTTGTTGGATGCAACATTTAAAGGATATTATTCAACAGAAACCATGGAAATCGTGAATCGTTTAGTTAGTATAAATAATGGTACGTTAGAATTGTTAGATGAAGATTTTGATGTGTTGAAACAAGCTGCATTATTAAATGACTATATGGGTATGAATTATTATCAATCTCGTTTTATTCAACATTATGAAGGGGAAAATGATATTCATCATAATGGAACAGGAGAGAAGGGAACTTCTAGATTCTGTTTAAAAAACGTTGGACGAAGAATGGAAAAGGAAGGCATTCCTCGTACGGACTGGGATTGGTTGATTCATCCAGAAAGTATGTTTGATATGTTGGTGCGTATTCGTCAACAATATCCAAACTATAAAGCAATCTATATCACAGAAAATGGTATGGGATATAAAGATGATTTTGTGGATGGAATCATTGATGATGAACCACGTATTGACTTTATTAGAAGACACTTAGAATTCACATTAAAGGCAATCGAAGCTGGAGTCAATGTAAAAGGCTATTTTGTCTGGTCTTTAATGGATATGTTCTCATGGACAAATGGATATAATAAGCGTTATGGCTTGTTCTATGTAGATTATGAAACACAAAAACGTTATCCAAAGGCAAGTGCATATTGGTATAAGCGTGTTTCTGAAACTAAAGAGGTTTAGTAATGAAAAGATACAAAGGCGTAATATTTGATTTTAATGGAACATTGTTTTTTGACAATCCAAAACATATTTTGGCATGGTCAAAAATATCACAAGATATTCGTCATCATGGAATTGATGAAGAAGAACTTCATGAACATATTAATGGAGTGCCTAATAATAAGGTTGTTGAATATATGTTTGGTGGAACGTGTGATCCATCCGAAATGGAAAAGTATTCACAGTTAAAAGAAGAATATTATCGCCAATTTTGTAAAGAAGATCAGGCAACATTTCATTTAGTAAAAGGAGCTGAAGAGTATTTTGATTATTTAAAAGAATCGAATATTCCATTCACAATCGCATCCGCATCCATCAAGCCTAACATTGATTTCTTTGTCGAATCATTTCATCTAGACAAATGGATTGAGCCATCTATGATTGTCTATGATGATGGATCGTATGAAAATAAAGTCGCAATGTTTATAAAGGCTGCCAATAATATTGGTGTGGATATTCAAGATTGTTTAATTATTGAAGATAGTGCTAGTGGAATTTCAAATGCTTATAAAGCAGGATGTCATAATATTGTCGTTGTGGATTCTGCCAATAAAAAAGAAGAATACGAAAAGCTTCCTGGAGTTGTACAAGTGATTGATTCTTTTGAGAATTTTAAATAAGAGCCATTCATACCAGAATGGCTTTTTTGACTAAATAAAAGGAATGGAAAATGAACAAAAAAATTAACCAGTTATTAGAGTATGCTTTAAAGAATGGAATGATTGAAGAGTACGATTATGATTATGCTGCAAATTTATTGATTGACCTATTTGGCATCCATGAATTTAAAAGAGAAGAAGTAGAAGACTGTTCTATCTATGAGATTCTAGTTTTTATGTTAGATTATGCAGTTGAAAAAGGTATGATTCAGGATACTGTAACTGAAAAAGATTTACTAGATACGCGCATTATGAATTGTGTAATGCCTAGACCTAGTGAAGTCGTGAATACTTTTAAGAGTCTATATTCTTTGAATCCTAAAGATGCAACAGATTACTTTTATAAGTTAAGCATTGATTCAAACTATATCCGTAAATCAAGAATTGATAAGAATATCAGTTTTGCACATTTCTGTAAATATGGCGATATTCAAATTACGATTAACTTGTCAAAACCAGAAAAGGATCCAAAGGAAATTGCTAAGGCAAAAAATGCCGTAAGTACTTCATATCCTGCATGTTTATTATGTAAAGAAAACGTTGGTTTTGCCGGAAACTTAAATCATCCAGCTAGACAAACACATCGTATTATTCCATTAGATTTAAATGGACATACATACAATTTACAATATTCACCATATGTGTACTACAATGAGCACTGTATTGTATTTAATAGTGAACATACACCAATGAAGATGGATCGTTCTACATTTGAGCATTTATTCGCATTTATTGATAAATTCCCACACTATATGATTGGAAGCAATGCAGATCTTCCTATCGTTGGTGGATCGATTTTAAGTCATGATCACTATCAAGGTGGAAGACACCATTTTCCAATGGAAGACGCAAAAGTTGTTAAGAGCTATACATATAAGGATGTACAAGTGGATATGCTTTACTGGCCACTATCAACACTTCGATTAACATCAAGTTCTAAAGAAAACGTACTGGATCTAGCTACTAAAATCTTTGAAACATGGTGTACATATAATGATGAAAGTTTAGATATCATCGCCAATGAAGATGGTGTTCGTCACAATACAGTAACGCCAATTGTAAGAAAGAAAGATGGCAAATATCAAATGGATGTAGTTTTACGAAATAATCGTACTACAGAAGAATATCCATTAGGTATCTTCCATCCTCACTCAGAGCATCACCATATTAAAAAAGAAAATATTGGTTTGATCGAGGTTATGGGATTGGCTATTTTGCCAGCACGATTAAAAACAGAGTTAGAAGAAATTAAATTATGTTTATCTGGAAAAGCAGATTTTGATGCTTATCCAGAACTTGGAAAAACATAAAGATTGGTATGAATACTTAAAGACATGTTCTTATACAAATGTGGATACATTCATGGAGATGGAAGTCACAAAGAAATTCGTATCTGTATTAGAGAATGCGGGTGTATATAAAATGGATGATGAAGGGATGGACGGCTTTAGCCGATTTGTGAAGACATTATGGTAGAGGTAAAAGAAAGATTAGAGAATGGAATTGAAGTATTATCGATTTCCAATTCACATTTAACTGTAGAAGTTACAAACTTTGGTTGTACTCTTTTAAAGATTGTAACGAAAGACAAAAATAATCAAGACTGTGATTGTATTTTAGGATTTGAAAATGTAAGTGACTATCAAAAACGAGATGGAACTTATTTAAATGCCTTAGTAGGACGAGTATGTAATCGTATTGAAAAAGGAACATTCACAATAAATGATACAGAATATCATGTACCTATTAATAATGGACCAAACTCACTACATGGAGGTATTGAAGGATTCTCTTATAAAGTATTTGATTATTCTTTAATTGAAGATGGCATTAAATTCCACTACGTATCAAAGGATGGAGAAGAAGGCTATCCTGGAACTTTAGATTTTTATGCGATCTATTGGCTAGATGAATCTAGTTTACACATTCAATATAGTGGCGTTAGCGACAAAGATACGTTGATCAATATCACAAACCATGGCTATTTCAATTTAAATGGATATGCATCGAATATTGATGATCATACACTACGAATTTCAGCATCTAAATTTGGCTGCGTGGATCCAGATGGATTGTATACAGGTGAATTAAAAGATGTGAAAGAGACTGCATTTGATTTTAATACAGAAAAAAGAATTGGAGATTTTATTCATTCAGAGGATGAACAATTAATCATCGCAAGAGGTTATGATCATCCATATGTATTTGATACAAACGAAAATCAAGTATGTTTATATAGTCCACAAAGTGGTATTGAATTAAAAGTATCGACTACGTATCCAACGGCACAAATCTATAGTGCCAACTATTTAGATGGACAGACAGATAAATATGGAAAGATTATGCATCCGCAAGATGGATTGTGTATTGAAACAAGCTATATCGCCGATTCGATTCATAAAGAAGAGAATCCAAAAGTTTTATTAAAAGCAGGACAAGTATTTGAAGAAGAAACAACATATACATTTGAGGTAAGAAAATGAAAACAACAGAAATTAAAGAACAAGTATTATCAGGTAAATATGATGCATTAATTGAAGATCTATATGCAGATCCAAGTTTATTACAATACCAAAAAGAACGTTATGCAGCTGCATTAGATAAATACCAAACTTTATTTGGAGATGATGAAGTGAGCATTTATAGTGCTGCAGGAAGAAGTGAAATCTCAGGAAATCATACAGACCACCAACATGGTTGTGTGCTTGCAGGATCAATCAACTTAGATGCGATTGGAATTGTATCTAAACAAGATCATGTCATTAAAGTGATTTCAGATGACTTTGACATCAAACCAATTGATTTGAATGATTTAGATAAAAAAGAAAATGAAATTGGAACAAGTGAAGCTTTGATTCGTGGAGTCGTTTCTAAATTAAAAGAATTAGGCTATAACGTTGGTGGATTCAAAGCTTTCATTACAAGTGATGTATTAATGGGGGCTGGTTTATCAAGCTCTGCAGCATTTGAATCTATTATTGGTACAATTATTGATGGATTATACAATGATATGAAGATCGATATGGTAACGATTGCCAAAGTGGGTCAATATGCAGAAAACGTATACTTTGGAAAACCATGTGGATTGATGGATCAATGTGCATGTGCTGTTGGTGGACTTATTTCAATTGATTTTAAAGATACTTCAAATCCAATTGTAAATAGTGTGAATGTTGATTTCTCAAAATATGATCACAGTTTATGTATTGTAGATACAAAGGGAAGTCATGCCGATTTAACAGATGCCTATGGTGCTGTACCACAAGAAATGAAAGAGGTAGCTCACTATTTTGGTAAGGAAGTTCTTCGTGAAGTGGATGAAAATGAGTTCTACGCAAATATCGCAAACTTAAGAACGGCTTTAAATAATGATCGCGCTATCTTAAGAGCCATCCATTTCTTTAATGAAAATAGACGTGTTAATACAATCGTAGAAAGATTGAACAAGGATGATTTTGAAGGCTTCAAGACATTGATTCAAGAATCAGGAAACTCAAGCTACAAATTCCTTCAAAATGTATATGCAGACTTTGACTATAAGAACCAGGCTGTATCTTTAGGCTTAGCTATGTCTGAAATGATTTTAAAAGATCATGGCGTATGTCGTGTTCATGGTGGAGGTTTTGCCGGAACGATTCAGGCCTTTGTTGAAAATAGCTATGTAGAAACATATAAAGAAGAAATTGAAAAAGTATTTGGAAAGGGAAGTTGCCATATCTTAAAAGTCAGAAAATTAGGTGGCTGCAAGGTTATTGACTAATGAATATTTTAGTAACAGGTGGAACCGGATATATTGGTAGTCATATTTGTGTTGAATTATTAGAAAGTGGTTATAACGTTGTCGTGATCGATGATTTCTCCAATTCAAAACCAGATGTATTGGATTCAATCTATAAGATTACAGGAAAACATGTTA
>OLPR01003209.1_pt1 | contig 11210 bp, 6 predicted proteins | sample 1672761 | NCBI WGS metagenome assembly OLPR01 (sample SAMEA3136721, study PRJEB25190) | human gut metagenome | biome: human gut; feature: human-associated habitat; material: faeces | place: Austria | collected 2013 | reverse complement strand
AGTCCGGCAAGGTGTTCGACAAGGGAGAAAATACCGTGTGGGTGTGCCGCAACTGCGGTCATATACACGTAGGAAAATTCGCGCCTGAGAAGTGTCCCTCCTGCGACCACCCGAAAGCTTATTTCGAGGTAAAAGCCAACAATTATTGATTGCAAAACACGGAAATTGCCGACAGTATGTCGGCAATTTCGGCGTAAGCGACGTTTTGCGAAGGAATAACCGCAGATGAAATACAATACCATTATTTTCGACCTCGACGGAACCATTTCCAATACTGAAAGCGGCATATTCAAAGCGTTCAGAAAAATGATGAAGGAGTTCGGCGTGGACGAGTCGAAATTCGATTTGAAAAAATTTATCGGTCCGCCCATACAATGGAGCTTTTATCAGATTTTCGGCGACGATATGCGGCTGTTCAAGGCGTTGGACTATTTCAGAGGAGTCTACCTCGATTTCATGACGGACAACACCCTTTACGACGGGGTTAAGGAGCTGCTGGAAAAGCTGGCCGCCGACGGTTTGGCGCTGGGCGTCGCCACCTCCAAATACGAGCCTTACGCCGTCAAGGTGCTCAAAGAGCTGGGCGTTTTGGAGTATTTCGGTTTCGTGTTCGGAAGCGTCGGCGACAGGAACGAAAAAGCCGACGTTCTGCGGGCGGCTGTCGAGGGCAAAAATCTGGACGTGAAAAGCTGTCTGCTTGTGGGGGACACCCTTTACGATATGCGCGGAGCGGCAGCCTGCGGCATGGACGTGCTCGGAGTGACCTACGGCTTCGGCAGGGCGGAGGATTTTGAGGAATACAATCCCGTCGCCGTCTGCGAAAACACCAAACAGATTTATAAATTTATCAAAACCGCGCGTTAAACGCTTGCGTTTCGGGCGGCGGAGTGGTATAGTAAGATTGTTCCGAGCCGCGAGAGCTTTCTTTCGGTAAGGAAAGTAAATTTAAACTGACGCCGAAACATTTTGAGGCGGAAGGCGATTTGAAAACGTATTTTGAATGCGCCTTTCGGGCGCATTTTTTCATATAATTTATTCGGAGGTAAATATGGCCGACAGAGTTGCGGTAATCAGCATAATAGTGGAAAATCCCGATTCGGTGGAGCCTTTGAACGCTCTGCTGCACGAATACGGCAGTTACATAATCGGGCGCATGGGGCTGCCTTATCCCAAGCGCGGCATAAACATAATAGCCATTGCGGCGGACGCTCCGGAGGACGTAATCAACGCTCTGTCCGGCAAGGTCGGACGATTGAACGGAGTAAACGCCAAAACGGCGTATTCCGCAGTTTGCGATGGACGCGATTGAAAAGCTTTTAAATTCCGTCCTTCCCGAAAAAAAAGAGTTGATTGCTCTGTTGGAGTGCGACGACGGCGAGGTGTGGGAAAAGCTTTTCGGCGCGGCGCGCGCCGTCTGCGAAAAACACTACGGCAACGAGGTGTTCGCAAGAGGGCTGATTGAATTTACCTCCTACTGCAAAAATGACTGTTTTTACTGCGGACTGAGACGCTCCAACTCAAAGGCTCAAAGATACCGTCTTTCGTTCGAGGAAATTCTCGAGCGCTGCGAGTCGGGATACGCTCTCGGCTTCCGCACCTTTGTTTTGCAGGGGGGAGAGGACGGGTATTTCGACGACGAAAGTATCTGCCGCATTGTGCGCGAAATAAAAAGACGCTGCGGGGGCTGCGCGGTCACCCTGTCGTTGGGCGAAAGACCAACCGACAGCTTCAAGGCCTTTTTCGACGCGGGAGCGGACAGGTATCTTTTAAGGCACGAAACCGTTTCCGCAAGGCATTACGCCTTGCTGCACCCGCCCGAGATGAGTTACGCCGCGCGTATTGACTGTCTTTACGCGTTAAAAGCAATCGGCTTTCAGACGGGATGCGGCTTTATGGTGGGCACGCCCTTTCAGACGACGGAAATGCTCGCCGACGAGCTGGCGTTTTTGACGCAGTTCAAGCCGCATATGGCGGGGATAGGTCCCTTTCTGCCGCACAGAGACACTCCGTTCAAAGATTTCGGCGGAGGCTCCGTGCAGACAACGCTAAAAATGCTTGCGTTGAGCCGACTGCTGTGTCCCGAAATCTTGCTGCCCGCCACAACCGCGCTGGGCACTGCCGCAGCCGGCGGACGCGAAAGAGGTATCCTTGCCGGCGCAAACGTGGTTATGCCCAATCTTTCTCCCGCATCCTGTCGGGAAAAATACAGCATTTACGACAACAAGCTGAACATGGGCGCAGAGTCCTCGGAGGGCTTGGCGGAGCTTGCGGCGCGCATGAAGAAAATCGGTCGCGTTCTTGCGACTTGCAGGGGAGACAGTCTGGTAAAAAATTGACGGAAAATTATTCCGACGGGAAGGCTTTTCCCGACCCGAAGGCAAAGGAGACAAATATGTACAATCCCAAATCTATGAAGGCGGAGGAATTTATCTGCCACGAAGAAGTGGAAGCGACGTTGAAATACGCCGACGAACACAAGGACGACACGGAGCTGATTGGAAAAATCCTCGAAAAAGCAAGACGGGAAAAAGGGCTCGACCACAGAGAAGCCTCCGTGCTGCTTGCCTGCGACGACAGCCGCGTCAACGAGGAGCTTTTCAGGCTTGCAGGCTGCGACTTGCGGGAGCTTGCGCAAAATTGCTTTGCCTCCGCCGACGGATTTAAGGAATTTGTAAAAAAGGGTTCCGCAAGGAGCTTTGCCGACCTTGACGGGCTTTTGAGGGCGGCCGACGAGGGGGAAAAGGTTTTTGCGGGTTTGAAGGAACGCCACGGGCAGGCTTTGGAACGCGCAAGGCGCATGGCTGACGCGGACATTCCCTTTTCCGCAAAGGAAAATATAGAAAAGCTGTTCGCCGCCGTCAAGGCAAACCTTGCCGAGCGGGAGGAAAGGGCGTCCGAGCTTGAAAAGCTTAAACGCAATATGTTCGGTCAAAAAGCGGCGGGAGCTCTTGCCGCCGAATACGCCTCCGACAGCGCCAAGCTTGAAAAGCTGCTTGAAAACAAGGACTACATAGATTTGAAAAGGGGACAGCTTGCGGCATACGACGAGGCTTGTGAGCTTGTCGCAAGAATGCGCCGTCTGGACGCGGAGAAGCAGGCGCTTGAAGCTCTCAAAGAAAAAAGGCAAGCGTTAAAAGGCGAAATAGATTGGCAGGACGGCGAATTTGCTTCGATAACGGAGCAGCTTGTGTCCAAGCAGGCGCAGGCGGATTCCCTTATCGCCAAAAAGTCCCGTATGGAAATCGCCATTGACGAACAGAAAAAGGCGGAGGAGCTGAAAAGGCGCAACAACGAGCTTACCGAAAGCATGGGCAAGCTCAACGTGCAGCTTGACAGGCTGGAAACCAAAAAGGTAAACCTCAAAAACAATCTTGCCGACGTGGAGCAGTCGATAGCCGAAATAAGACAGAGTATGGAGTCTTTCAATATTCCCGAGCAGAGCATAGGGGAACTGATGGAAAACGTGCGCGCCGAGGTCAAGATTACCGAAATCCGCGCGCAGACGGACAGACTTCAAACCGAAATTGCGGCGAGGGAAAGCGACATAGCGGACAAGGAGCTGACCATTTCGGGACAGACCAAGCAGCTGAACAGCCTTATGGCGCTTGACAGCACGGTAGCGCCGTTGAAGGCAAAGGACGCGATAGTAAGCGTTATCGACGCGAAAATAGACAAGCTGACGCTTATAAACGACTCTCTTAAAGAAAAACTCAACAATTTCCGCCGTGCCTTGGAGGACAACGGCTTTCAGGAAATGCGGCTTGAACAATCGAGCGAGTCCATTTCCACCGTTCTTGTGAGAAAGCAGTTTGCCAAGGAGGAGGAGTTCAAGCGGCAGGTGTTGCTGGCGGGACGAGAGGAGCCGGACAATATTTCCGTCATGTCCGCGCTGCCCGCGCAGCTTGACGACCCTGAAATAGAGCGGCTCAAAAGCGACCTGGCAAACAGGACTATGGACAGGCAGGAGGCAATGCGCGCGTCGGCTATGCTCAAAGGCGCGATGGGGGAAATTTCGCGGCATATAGCCGTAAACAACGCCGAAATAGAGTCCCTGCGGCAGGAAAAAAGCAATATAAACAGAAAATATTTGGAGCTTGTGGCGCAGAATCAGGCGGAGTCCACACAGCAATATCTGAAATCTCTGGAAACAAACGGCGCGACGAGATATCTGCTGGGTATTCAGGAGGACGTGGTAAAAAACGAGACCGAGCTGAGAGCCTTGAAGCGCGATTTGGAACAGAAGAAAGGCAGACTGACCGAGCTTACGACCCGCCTAAATTATCTTTCGGACAACCGCAGGAGCGTTTCCGACGAGGGCGGGCTGGAAGTGATTATGCAGACCAACGAGCAAATCAAGCACGAGCTTGCGGACATAGGAGACAGGCTGTCGCTGTCCTACAAACAGCACAAAACAATTCTCGACACCATAGACCAGCTTGACAACAAGCGTCTGAGGATTCAGGAGCTTATCATAGAGACGCTGCAAAAAATACGCGCCAACGAAAGAGAAATCGTGGCTGCGGGCGAAAAGGCGGAGGAATTTGCCGGCGGCGAAACAGAGGAAAGGCTTGCCGAGCTTGAGGGAGAGCTGGAGGAGGTGGAGAGCGAGCGCAATATGCTTTTCGACAGCAAGGAAAATCTCAGCCGTCAGGTGTTCGACAAGCGCGTAGAGCTGCGCTGTCTCGAAATAGATTGCGACGTGAAGGAAAAGGCTCTGGAAGAAAGCAGGCGTTCTCTGTCGGAAATGCTCAAAAGCTCCGACAGAAACGAGGAGTGGATACGCGCGATAGCCGACCTTTCCGACGAGGATATAGAGGCGACGCGCAGAGGCGTAAAAAATTTCGATTATCTGTTTGAAAAACTCACCGAAAGGACGGATACTGAAAAGCGCGCGCTTGAGCTTCTGCCCCGAGAAAAAGAGATTCCCCGCGCGGCGGAAAGGGCGGCGCATCTCGAAAGACGGCTTGCCAATCTCGACGCCAAAGCGGCGGAGCTTGAAGAAAAGCTGGACTACGAGCTAAATGTGTTCGTCAATACGGGCGCGCTGAAAGTCAGTCTGGCGCAGGCTGCCAACGAGGCGGAAATACTCGGCGGTCTGACGGAGGCGTTCAACGAAACTAAGGTTGCTTCGGCAATCATTTACGACAAGGTCAAAAGCGTGGTTGCGTATGCGGATTCGCTGTTGAAAATCATGTCGGAGGGGCGTCTTGGCGTAAGCTTTGAAAACGAGCTTGTTTTTTCCGATTCCGAACAGAATGCGATAGAGCTTGCCGGCATAGAAAATACGGACAGACTGCTGATATATCTGAGTCTGCTTTTGGCTCAGCCCGCACACAACGGAGAAAGGGGCAATTGGCTGATTGTGGACGAAAGAATAGTGTGCAACCGATTGAAACTGAACAAAGCGCTTTCCCTGCTTGAAGTGGAGTACGCGGCAGTGTAAGCGCACCGCAAAATTTTTTACAGAGTGTCAAAGCGCTGCTTTTGCGGCGCTTTTGTTTTGTAAACGCGTTAACGTCCTTTCGATTCTACGTCGGAGCGTACTTGAAAAAGACGCGGACGCTTTCTCGACGCGCGCGTTTACGTGCGGAAAAATTTTTTAGTCAAAACGCTGTACTGTTTTGAAAAACTGTGCTACAATACTCTCAATTGAATAAGCAATTTGGTTCCGAAGTCAAGCAACGACGCTTGTCAAGCGGTCAACAGCGGGAAGAGCGGTGAGAATCCGTCGCAACAGCCATTACCGTATTTGGCGCACAGTCGCCATAAGTCGGGAGACCTGCCTTATTGCCAAAAGGTAATACATTCTTGGGCGAAAGAAGGATGTCAGCCACAGCATCAAGGAGCATTTTTCATGTTTCCTTTTGTCGTGTATGCAGACTCTCCCGGGACAATCGGGAGATTTTTTTTGCAGCGGTTTAAATACCGTCCCCGTTCGTATTGCCTGCGTTCCGCAAACGTCCGCCGACAGGCGGAAAAAATGATAAAAGGAGATGAACTCATGAAGAAAAAAATTTTGCTGATTGTTTTGTGCCTTGTCGCGGCGCTTATGGTTTTTGCCGCCTGCGACGGCGAGCCTAAGGTTTACAGCGTCACGTTCGAGCTTGACGGCGGCGTTGTGGAGGGGCGCGATTTGAGCGCGGGGCTTGAAGTCGAGGAGGACAGCGTGCTGCAACTCGAAAATTATGCTCCGCAAAAGGAGGGGTATGATTTCAAGGGGTGGAGCGCCGGCTCCGTCGAATACTCCGCCTCCGACTCGATAATAATCAAAGGGGACATCACGCTTGTCGCGCATTATACCTTAAAAAGCTACGACGTCGTTTTCGACGCGGGAGAAGGCAAAATGACGGGCGCGGACAGTTTGAAGGCGGAGCACGGTTATACGCTGGCGCTTTCGGATTACGTCGCGGAGCCGTCGGATTCGGACCTGTATAGCTTTGTCGGGTGGAAAAGCGGCTCGACGGATTATGCGGCGGACGCAAACGTGGCAGTTACGCAGCCGCTTACCTTTACCGCTCGGTACGAGATGAATTTCACTCCTGCGGAAATGTTTGAATTTTCGCAGACGGAGGAAGAGGGAAAGGTGAAGTTGAGCGGTCTTGCCGACGGCTTTGACGGCGACATAGTCGTATTGCCCGCGACGGACGCGGAGGGCAACAAAATCACGGAAATAGGCGCCTATGCTTTTTCTTATTCCGACGTAAAAAAGGTTTATCTTGACGGCGCCGTCGAATTGGAAACAATAGGCAGCTCTGCCTTTTCAAACTGCGGCGAGCTTGAATTTGTTTCTTTAAAAGGTCTGAGCAAGCTCACCACCGTTTCAAGCTCTGCTTTTGTCGGCAGGTATCCCGCAATGGATACAAAACTCAAAACGGTTGACTTTTCGGGCTGCGTATCTTTGGAATTTATCGGGCAGAAATGCTTCGAATATCAAACTCAACTGACGGAAATCGACCTTTCCGAGTGCGAGTCGCTTCAAAGCATCGAGAGGGACGCGTTCAAGCTGTGTTCGTCGCTAAAAAAAGTGTCCTTGCCCTATTCGCTAAGATACATAGGCGGTTACAGCACCTATCTTGAAAGCGAAAATGCCGATATGTTCGGCGACTGCGACGCTTTGGAGAGCATCGAAATCGACGGGCTAAACCCTTATTTTACCTCGGACGGCGGCATTATGTATACTGCGGACAAAACGCAGCTAATCAATTTTCCCGCGGCGTGCGGCGTTAAGGAATACACCGCCCCTGCTTCGCTCCAAAGAATCTGGGGCAGAGCTTTTGAAAACGCCGTTCTTCTTGAATCGGTCAATCTCGAAGCTTGCAGTTTGTCCTTTATCGGCTTCAACGCTTTCGCCGGCATAGCCGAGCAGGCGACCGTTGCCGTTTCTTTCGACGAACGGGGTTATTATCAGGACGGAACTCTCTGCGAGCTAGGGCGCGGCTGGAACGGCTCGGCGACCGTTTCTTACGGCGAAAAGTATTACTTCTTCGAGGAAACTTTCGTCGGCATTGCCGACGAAATGACAACCGCAAAGACGACGCTGGAATTTACGGCGAGCGTAAATTACGGCGAATATGACTGTCAGATTTCCGTTTACAACAATACCGCGCAGACAAACGGCACGGTTGACGGCAAAAACTGTTCGGTAAGCCTAGCGCTCGGCGAAAACGAAATAGTTGTAACGGCGGTTTGCGTCGAAAAGAACAACGCCGAAAAATCGTGGAGCTTTGCGGTGGAAAAAACCGAGCAGCTGCAAATAGAAAGCTCTCTCAAAAAAGACGGGCTTAACAGAGAAACGGACGGCTCGACCTTTACCGTCACGGTAAAGGATGCGGACGGCAACGCGGTTTCGGTCAAGGACAAGCTTTCGATAGCGGTTGACTGCGGAATGTCGGCGCCTAACTTTACAACTCTCAGCGAGGGCTTCAATTATACCGTTACTTATTCCGCAAATGACACCGTTGCGGAAATAGCGCTTGACTTTGACAATCTTTTGACGATGTGGTACGAGGTGGAGGACAATTTCAAGCTGGCTGTTTCGTTCAGCGTGTCTCAGGACGAAACTCTGCGCGAGGAGTATGAAATGATTTATATCGCGCCGCCGCAGTTTTCCGTTGCGGGTATTGCCGACGGGGACGAAATAAGCGACGATATTACTCTTACGATTACGGCGAAGGATTCGTCGGGAGCGCCTATTTCTTCCGACAGGCTGACCTTGAAAATGGTTGCGTCCTGGGGAGCTGAGTACACCGTTCCTTTTACCGTTGTTTCCGAAGAAAACGGAGTGATAACGGTCAAGGTGTCTTATAGCGATATAAGCAGCAAGTACATGATGATTTTCGACGCGTTTACCTTTGTCGCGACGCTTTCGGACGAAAACGGGAACGAAATAGCAAGAGTCGAGTTCAAAAACGTCGACGTTGCCTGAGCATGAAAAAAGCAATTAAAATCCTGTCCATTGCCGTTGTTCTTGCCGCCGTGCTGTGTATTGCCGCCGCATGCGGGAGCGCCTTTGTCTTTGCAACCGATATTGTCGACGGACTGGTTGTAAGCGCTCCGCAGTACTCCTTCGGAGCGACTGCCACCTACGGCGGAGTCGGATGCGAGATAGAAGTGCGCTGCAACGGAATAACGGCAAAGAGCGACGGGACAAGATTTACCGTATATCTGAACGAGGGTGACAATGCCGTGCTGCTCACCGCGAAAAAGGGCTCCAAAAAGGAGACGCGTAGCTACAACATTGTTTACAGGGCGGATTTTGTTGTGCGTACGGATTTGTCCGAGCGCGTGATACGTGACGACGTACTTTATTTTTCCGCCGCCGCCTATTTCAACGACGAGAGCTGTGCGCTGACGGTGACGGCCGACGGAAAGCTTATCAGTCCCGTTTCAGACGGAAAATACGAGTTTAAGCTTACCGAAAACAAGCAGCACGAGTTTGTTCTGAGCGCAAGGAGCGGCGACGCCGCGTCAACCTTGACGGAGACGGTTTTTTACGAGGGATTCAAGGTGAATACGACGCTTGTCTCTCAGGACACGGCGTCGGACACATTGAGCTTTGCGGTGAGAACGACTTACGGCAAGGTTGCCTGCGAAACGGAGGTGACGGTCAACGGAGATGTTCTTTCTCCAAATGACGGGAATTATCTTCTCGTTATGCCGCAGGCGGGGGAGTACGAGGTGCGCGTAACCGCGCGCAGCGGCTCCATGCAAAAAACCGAGCTGTTTTCGGTGCGGTATTCCGACGCGCCTCCGCGCTTTGAAAGGCTTTCGTTGGAGGAAGGCAAGGAATACAAGGGCAGCGTTTTTACCTTCGAGGTGACGGCGGAGGACGCTTTGGGAGCAAAGCTGCCCGACAACTCTCTGTCGTTTTTCGCGGATATGGACGCCGACGACGGGCGGGACGACTTCGTGGCGTTGGGACAATCCGATTTGAAGAAGGTGTGGTCGGATTCCGAAAAGACAAGCTATCGTATAAATTTCGAGGAAGGCGTTTTTGAGGGCTGCAAGGGAAAAGCGTTTTTGTTCCGCGTCGTTGCGGAGGCTTTCGGCAGGCAGACCGTGCAGACGTTCAGAATGACCTATGTCGGCGCGGGCGCCGACGGCGAAATAGGAGAGGTCGTCTTTTCGCTCGAAGGCTTTACCGTAGGCTGCGGATATTTTATCGAACCCATGCTGCTCACGGTTTTCGACGGCGAACCCTTTTCCGTGACGCTGACGCGTCTGCTGAGCGCTTACGGGCTTGAATACCGATATACGGGCGAGCTTGATTCGGGCTTTTATCTGGCGTCGATAAAGGGACTTGACCTGGACGGAAACAGAATCGCCGACGGACTTGCGGAGCGTCTGGAAGTTTTTTCTTATACTCTGCAAAAAGACGACGACGGCAGGTACAGTCTCGGAGAATTCGATTACACAAGCGGCTCGGGTTGGATGTACAGCGTCAACGGCTCCTTTCCCAACTACGGCTTTGCCGATTATTTCCCGCAGGACGGCGACGTGGTGCGCGTGTGCTTTACGCTTGCGCTGGGGCGCGACGTGGGCGGCGGAGACTCTACGGGCGGCTCCAGCTCGGACTTTGCCGAGTTTGCGGATTACGCACGGGTGAACAAGCTGCTCGCTCTGATAAGAGAAAATGAATTTTACGGTTCGGGCGAAGAAGCGTACGCAAAAGCGGTTGAGGAAATTTCCGTCTGGGACGCTTCGCAGGAGCTTGTGGACAGAGTATACAATGAGCTGATTGCCGCTTACGGCTTGAATTTGTCATGAAAAAAATTGTTTTCGCATTGCTGTTGATTTTATCGATTTTTGTTTCGGCAGGAACGCCTTTGGGCGTCCCTGCCCTTTGTCTTGCGTCGGTTGAGACGGAGAAAATTTCGGCGGACAGTATACGTGAGACGGCTTACGGCATCATAGAGTGGAAAAAAACCGACGTCGGCGCGGAAAAAGACGGATTTCTTTTCAACGACGAGTTTCTGGAACAGGCGGGCACGACTCCCGGCGACTGGTTTCCGATAGGGCTGGGAAGACTGGGAGTGGAGGACAATCAGGCGGGATATCTTGCCGTTCTCAGCGACAACGTGCAAAAAAGGTATGACGGCCCGGACAAGCTGGACAGGGCGAAAGCTACCGAATGGCACAGAATTTCTCTCGCCGTGCTTGCTTCGGGAGGCAATCCGCGCGCTTTCGGAGAGGACCGCGACGGCGACGGCAGAGGCGATATAGACCTGATTGCCGACGGGACTTACGCTCGTGTGGACGAAAACGGAAAGGGGAGCCTTGGAAGACAGGGCATAAACGGTCTTATCTGGGGACTGATAACGCTGGACAGCATGTATTACGAAATACCGGAGGGAGCTTATTATTCGCGCGACGACATCATCGTTCAGATACTCGGATTGCAGCTTGCGGACGGCGGCTGGGCGCTGACCGGCAGCGTTTCCGACCCCGATATTACGGCGATGACGCTTCAATGCTTTGCGCCTTATTACAACAGCGAAAAAGAATATACCTACTTAAACGGGAATATTTCCGAGCTTCCCGTCGTCATGAAGGTGAGGGAGGCGTGCGACAAAGCGGTTGCGCTTCTGTCCCGCACGCAGAGGCAGGACGGCGATTATTTCAGCTGGGGGATGCCCAATTGCGAAAGCACCGTTCAGGCGCTCGTCGGCGTTCTTCTCGAAAATCACCGTGCCGGTCGCCGTTTCCGCCAG
>OLPR01003208.1_pt1 | contig 11212 bp, 10 predicted proteins | sample 1672761 | NCBI WGS metagenome assembly OLPR01 (sample SAMEA3136721, study PRJEB25190) | human gut metagenome | biome: human gut; feature: human-associated habitat; material: faeces | place: Austria | collected 2013 | reverse complement strand
TCTGCACCAGCGAGGTCTCCGAGCGCAGAAAGCCCTCCTTGTCCGCGTCCAGAATCGCCACCAGCGCGACCTCCGGCATATCCAGACCTTCGCGCAGCAGATTGATGCCGACCAGCACGTCGAATTTGCCGGCGCGCAGATCGTGAATCAGCTTCGCGCGTTCGAGCGTCTTTACATCTGAATGCAGGTATTCCACGCGGATATCCAGTTCGCGCAGATATGCGGTCAGGCTTTCCGCCATTTTTTTTGTCAGCGTCGTGGCAAGCACGCGCTGATTCTGTTTCACGCATTTATGAATTTCACCCACGAGGTCGTCCACCTGCCCCGTTGCCGGACGCACGATGATCTCCGGGTCGATCAGTCCGGTCGGGCGAATGATCTGTTCTACGACCTGCTCGGCATGTTCCATTTCGTAGGGCCCCGGCGTGGCGGAGACGTAGATCAGCTGATTCGTCTTCTGCTCAAATTCGTGGAATTTCAGCGGGCGATTGTCGAACGCCGAGGGCAGGCGAAAGCCGAAATCCACCAGCGTGCGCTTGCGCGCGTAATCGCCGTTGTACATCGCGCGAATCTGCGGAACGGTGACGTGCGATTCATCGATGAAAATCAGGAAGTCCTTCGGAAAGTAATCCAGCAGCGTAAACGGCGCGTCGCCCGGCTGTCGGCCGTCGAAATAGCGCGAATAGTTTTCAATGCCGTTGCAATAGCCGATTTCGTGCATCATCGCGAGGTCGTAATGCGTGCGCTGTTCCAACCGCTGCGCTTCGAGAAGCCGACCGTTTTCGCGGAACATGGCGACCTGCGCTTCCAGATCCTGTTCAATCGAATCCAGACACCGATCCATCTTTTCCTTCGAGGTCGCGTAATGCGAGGCGGGGAAGATCATTACGTGGTTCATGTATCTCAGCGCTTTGCCGGTGGTAATTTCGAATTCGGCAATGCGCTCGATTTCGTCGCCGAAAAGCTCCACGCGCACGCCCTTTTCCTGCGCTGCGGCGGGAATGACGTCGATAATATCGCCGCGCACGCGGAACGTGCCGCGCGCGGGCTCGAAATCATTGCGGGTATACTGCATATCGACCAGCCGCCTCAAAAGCGCGTCGCGGTCGATCTCCGCGCCTTCGCGCAGGGATACGGACATATCCTCGTATTCCTCCGGATCGCCCAGACCGTAAATGCAGCTGACCGACGCGACGATGACCACGTCGCGCCGTTCGGACAGCCATGCCGTCGCGCTGTGACGCATTCGATCGATCTCGTCGTTGACGCTCGCGTCTTTTTCGATGAACGTGTCCGACGACGGGATATACGCTTCCGGCTGATAGTAATCATAATAGGAAACGAAATAACCGACCGCGTTTTCGGGGAAGAATTCGCGGAATTCCGCGGCGAGCTGCGCGGCGAGCGTCTTGTTGTGCGCGATCACCAGCGCGGGGCGATTGGCGTTTTTGATGATGTTCGCCATCGTGAACGTTTTGCCGGAGCCGGTTACGCCGAGCAGCACCTGATGCTTGAGCCCCTTCTCCAGTCCGCTCGTGAGCGCGTCGATCGCCTGCGGCTGATCGCCGGTCGGTTTGTATTCGGAATGCAGCTGGAACACGTCTTTCCCTCCTCTTGCGGTCGTGTAATGTTCATTATAGCATATCCGTTCGGCGTTTTCGTTAAACAAACGTCCAGAATTAAACTCTTAAACGTATGTTCGATAAAAAAATCCTCTCCCGTTTCGGGAAAGGATTTGGATTTGCAAATTGGGGATTATTCGCCGTCGTCCGCTTCGGCAATCTCGAGGTACTTGTTGAAAACCTCTTCGAGTTCCTCGTCGGAATCGATGGTCGCGTAATAATCGTTGCCTTCGTCGTCGGTTTCGATGCGCATGATCACCAGCTCGTCCTCCTCGACGTCTTCCATCGGCTCCGCAGGAACGAGACAAATGTAGCTTGCGCCCTTGTGCTCAAGCGTCATCAGATGTTCAAAAGTAACTTCGTTGCCCTCTTCGTCCACGAGCTCAACGAGATTTTCCTGATCCATGTTTTCCTGATCGAACATAATATATTTCCCTCCAAGGAAAGGTTTCTTTTTTGGCTTGTCTCTCCATCCGCCCGCGTCCATGAAGGACTGGAGAATGTAGGTCGCCGCGAGCATATCCACGACGTTTTTGCGCTTGCCGCGGCGCATATCCGCTTCCAGAAGCACGCCCGTCGCCTGTTTCGTGGTCATTCGCTCGTCCTGAAAGCGAATTTCAAAGCCGCCGGCTGCGAGTTTTTCGGCAAATCTCCGGACGCGCTGCGCCTGAAAGCCCTCGCTTCCATCCATGTTTCGTGGGAGACCCAGCAGCAGGCGGTTCGTTGCATACTGCGCGCAGATTTCGCGAACGCGCGCCAAATCGTGCTCCAGACCCGCGCACCAGATCGTTTCAACACCCTGTGCGGTTAAATCCAGAGCGTCCGTAACCGCCACGCCAATCCTGCGCTCGCCCACATCCAGACAGACGACGCGCATTATTTCTTGTCGTGTTCCACGACGTAGAAGCGAATGAATTCCTCCAGCAGTTCGTCGCGCTCGAGACGGCGAATCAGCGCGCGCGCGTTGTTGTAGCTGGTGATATAGGTCGGATCTCCTGAGATGAGATAGCCTACGAGCTGCATGATCGGATCGTGCCCCTTCGCCTTCAGCGCCTGATAGACCACTTCGATGATCTCCTCTGCGGATTCGGGCGCATCGCCGGGAAGCCGAAAATGCCTCGTTTCATCCATCCTGCCGTTCATAGTACACCGCCTTTCGAGCAAAACCTATTCATACAAAATCATTATACCACATCTTCAGCGCAAATTCAAATGTTTTTCGCCGGTAAATTGAAAACTCTGCGTGATTTTGGAATTTGGCTGGAAGAAGTGTTAAGAAAAAATGAATTTGAAGAATTCGCGCTTGACGATAAGACGATAGTCTGGTATAATTATTATCACTGGTTCGTTCAAGGAGAGATGGCCGAGTGGTTTAAGGCGCTGGTCTTGAAAACCAGTGATGTCGAAAGGCACCGGGGGTTCGAATCCCTCTCTCTCCGCCATAAATGAATATGGAGAAGTACCCAAGAGGCCGAAGGGGCTCCCCTGCTAAGGGAGTAGGATGGGTTGACTGTCGCGAGGGTTCAAATCCCTCCTTCTCCGCTTGACGAGACGTTCGCTTTGATACAATTCAGAGCGGACGTCTATTTTCATTCCGAGATGAAATGGACCGTTGACCGCATTTGGGATTGGATAAAAAACCAGCCGGCGTTTTGCAGCGTCGGCTGGTTCGATGTTTTTCGTTTTTACAAAAGCAGCGCGGGATTTTCCAGAAGCTGGCGAACGCGGCTCAGGAACTGGGCGGCGGGCGCGCCGTCGACGATTCTGTGATCGTAGGTCAGCGACAGCCACATCATCGGGCGGACGGCGATGGTATCGTCGTCCAGCACGACGGCTTTCTTCTTCATCTGACCGACGGCGAGAATGCCCGCTTCGGGCTTGTTGACGATTGCGGTAAAGCTGTCTACGCCGAACATGCCGAGGTTCGTGACGGTAAACGTGCCGTCGGCGAGCTCGTCCGGCGTAAGTCCGCCTTCGCGCGTGCGCCTGCCCAGATCGTGCGCCTTTTCGGAAATTTCGGAAAGCGTGAGCTTATCCGCGCCGCGAATCACGGGCACGAGCAGACCGGTATCGGTCGCGACCGCCATGCCGACGTTGACGTAATGCTTCTGAATGATCGCCGTGTCGGTCATGGACGCGTTCATCATCGGAAATTCCGTGAGCGCCTTCGCAACGCAGCGAATGACCATATCGTTATAGCTGACCTTCACGCCGAGCGCCTTGAGCTGCTCGCGAACGCGCACGGCTTCGGTCATGTCGACCTCCATGCGGTGATTCGCCTGCGCAAGCTCGGTAAGGCTTTCAACCATGCGCTGTGCGATGATTTTGCGCATTCCCTTGAGCGGAATGATGGTTTCGAGCGCCTCGTCGGGCGGAGAAACCGGCGCTTCGGGCTGAATGGCTTCCGGCTTGGGCTGTGGTTTTTCGGCAGGCTTTGCATTCAGCACGTCGCGCTCAATGATCAAGCCGTCCGGACCGGTGGGAGCGATGGATGCAAGATCAATGCCGCGTTCCTCGGCGGTCATGCGCGCGCGGGGGGAGGCGAAAAGGCGATCGGGCTTTGCGCTTAAATCCGCGCCGGCAGCGCCGATATACGCGATCGTTTCGGCAACTTCAACATCGTCGCCTTCCTGATAAAGGAGCTTGAGCACGGTGCCGGAAGCGGGACAGTCGATGGTGATGCCGAGCTTGTCCGTTTCCATTTCGAACATCGGGTCGCCCTCTTTGACCTCGTCGCCCTCCTTGACCAGCCATTTCGTGATCGTGCCGACCTCCATTTGCAGGCCCTGCTTGGGCATGATGACCGGATAAACGCCCACGGGCAGATCGTCCGGCGCTTCGGGGGCGGTATCGGTCGCTTCCGCAGGCGCTTCGGCGGGTTCTTCGCCGGACAGCAGCGCGGAAAAATCCTCGCCGGGTGTTCCGACGACCGCGATGGTTTCAGCGACGTCCACATCGTCGCCTTCATTATAAAGGAGCTTCAGCACCGTGCCGGTCGCCGAGGAATCGATGGTGATGGACAGCTTGTCCGTTTCCATTTCGAACATCGGGTCGCCCTCTTTGATGAAGTCGCCCTCGCTGACCAGCCATTTGTTGATGATGCCCGTGGTCATTTGCAGACCCTGCTTGGGCATGATGATTTTCTGCGCCATGAGGTAACCTCCGTAATTTCAATGGGGAAAGGCGCGCGGGCGGGGCTCTCAAACCGTCCGCGCGCGTGCGCCGCTTTTGCGGCGCGATTGACGAAAGAAGATGAATGCGCCGCGATTATCGATAGCAGACGCTGCGCGCCGCGGCGACGATGTCCGCGATTTGCGGCGTGGCGGCGTTTTCCAGTTCAACATTGAACGGGAGCGGGCACGCCTTCGTGCCCAGGCGCACGGGCGCCGCGTCGAGATAGCGGAAGGCTTCTTCCGTGACCATTGCGGCGACCTCCGCGCCCCAGCCCGCCGTGCGGTGCGCTTCGTGAACGACGACCAGACGGCCGGTCTTTTTCACGGAATTGATCACCGTTTCCTTGTCGAACGGAACGAGCGTCATCGGGTCGATCACCTCGGCGGAGATGCCCTGCTTCTGAAGCTCCTCGGCGGCTTCAAGTGCGCGGGAGACGTACAGGAGATTGGCGACGATCGTCACGTCCGTGCCGGCGCGCTTGATATCCGCCTTGCCGAACGGCAGCATGAATTCCGGATCGTCCGGAACATCGCATTTGGAGGAATAGAGCGCCTTATGCTCGAAGAACATGACCGGATTGTCGTCGCGAATCGCGGTGCGCAACAGGCCTGCCGCGTCGCGTCCGGTGGACGGACAGGCGACCTTCAAGCCCGGAAAGTGCATGAAAATCGTTTCGACCGATTGGGAATGCGTGGCGGCGTTGCCGCGTCCGATGCCCTCCTGACCGCGAATGACCAGCGGAATTTTTGCGCGGCCGCCGAAAATATAGCGCGTTTTAGCGACCTGATTGAGCAGCTGATCCATTGCGACAAACGAGAAATCCATATACATCAGCTCGACGATCGGGCGCATACCGGTACACGCCGCGCCGAGTCCCGCGCCGACGAAGCCGGCTTCGCTGATCGGCGTATTGAATGCGCGCTCGACGCCGAATTCGCTGGTCAGATCGCGGGTGCAGCCGAAAATGGAGCCGATGGTTTCGACGTCTTCGCCCATGACGAACACCTTCGGGTCGCGGCGCATTTCGGCGGCGATGGTATCGCGAACCGCCGTTGCGTAGGTCTTGATGCTCATTTAATCGTCGCCTCCTTCGTAAAATACGTCGTCCAGAACGTGCGCCGGATCGGGATTCGGGCTGCTGAGCGCAAATTCGGTGGCGGCGGCGGTTTCTTCATCGGCGGACTGATCCATTTTATCGAGCTCGGCGGCGGTATACAGCCCTTCGGAAATCAACCTTTCGCGCCAGCGCTTGATCGGATCCTTCGCCTTCCAGGAGTTGACCTCCTCACGCGTGCGATAGGTCTGCGGGTCGCCCGTCCAGTGCCCCATCCAGCGATAGGTTTTGCATTCGATCAGCGACGGCCCCTGACCGGATTTGGCGCGTTCGAGCGCGCGCGCAAACGCCGCGTCGATGGCTTCAACGTCGTTGCCGTCTACGGTTTCGCCGGGCATATCGTATGCCGCGCCGCGCACGGAGATGTCCTTGACGGACGTGGATTCGGATACCGGAACGGAAATGCCGTAGCCGTTGTTTTCGCAGACGAAGATGATCGGCAGCTTCCAGATGCTCGCCATGTTCAGCGATTCATGGAACGTGCCCTCGTTGGACGCGCCGTCGCCGAAGAACGACACCGCCACGCGATCCTGCTTCTGCATTTTTGCCGAAAGCGCCGCGCCCACGGCGATTGGAATGCCGCCGCCGACGATCGCGTTCGCGCCGAGATTGCCCTGTGTGAAATCCGCGATGTGCATCGAGCCGGAGCGCCCCTTGCAATAGCCTGTGGCTTTGCCCATCAGCTCCGCCATGGATTTGTTCAGATCCGCGCCCTTGGCGATGCAGTGGCCGTGACCGCGGTGGGTGGAGGTAATGTAATCGTCGTCGGTCAGCCGCGAGCAGACCGTTGCGGCGACGGCCTCTTCACCGATATAGAGGTGAACGGAGCCGCGCAGCTTGTTTTCCTCAAACAGCTTCAGCGCCTTGCTTTCAAAAGCGCGGATGCGCGCCATGGTCGAATAAATATGACCCGCGCGTTCGCGATCCATCATAGCTTTCCTTCCTCCTTCAGCTTCAGGCAGATGTCCAGAATATGCTGCGTGTTTTCGGCGATGTATGCGCCCGCTTCGCGCAGCGCGCGCTCCTTGCTTTCGGCGCTGCCCGCGCCGTCGGCGGATACGATTGCGCCCGCGTGCCCCATCGAGCGGCCCTTCGGCGCATTTTTGCCGGCAATCAGCGCGATGACCGGCTTGGAGACGTGCTTTTTCAGGTATTCTGCGGCGAGCTCTTCCTCATTGCCGCCGATTTCGCCGATGATGACGATCGCCTTCGTTTCGGGATCGGCGTTGAAATCGGGCAGCAGGTCGACGAACGTCGAGCCCGGAATCATATCGCCGCCTACGCCGATGCAGGTGGACTGACCGAGCCCGTGATTCGTGAGCATGAATACGGTTTCATAGCAGTTCGTGGCGCTGCGGCTCATCAGCCCGATATTGCCGGGTGCGAAGATGCGATGCGCCATGAAGCCGGCTTTGCACTTGCCGGGTGAAATGACGCCGAACGAATTCGGCCCGAACAGGCGCGCGCCCTTCAGATGCGCAAGGCGATAGCAGAGCATCATGTCGTGCACGGGAACGTGTTCGGCAATGGTGAGAATGGTTTTGATGCCCGCGTCCAGCGCTTCGAGCACGGACGCTTTGGTGAATTTTGCGGGAACAAAGATGACCGTCGCATTTGCATTCGTGGCTTCAACGGCTTCGCGCACGGTGTTGAACACCGGAACGCCCAGTACGTTCTGGCCGCCCTTGCCCGGCGTTACGCCCGCGACGACGTTCGTGCCGTAAGCGAGCATCTGCTCGGTATGGAAGGCGCCCTCGCGGCCGGTAATGCCCTGAACGATGAGCCGCGTGTTCTGATCGATGATGATGCTCACAGGCGATCCCTCCTTTCCAGCAGCGCGGCGATGGATTCGCGCAATCCCTCGGTGCGCACGACGTCGGAATGCAGGCTTTCGATGATTTCGACGCCCTTGTCCTTGTTCGTGCCCTCCATGCGCACCACGATCAGCTTTCCATCCAGCGAATGATGCTCCATCGCGAGCCTTACGCCGCCGGCAACCTCGTCGCAGCGCGTGATTCCGCCGAAAATATTGATCAGAACGGCTTTTACGCCGGGCGTGGAGAAGAGAATGCGCATCGCTTCGCTGATGCGTTCCTTCGTCGCGCCGCCGCCGAGATCCAGCACTGCGCCGACCTTCATGCCGTTTTTCGCGATCATGTCGATGCAGCTCATGAGCATTCCGGAGCCGTTCGAGCAGACGGCGATCGAGCCGCCGGCTTCGACGGGGATATACAGGAAATTGAATTCGCGCGCCTCGCGGACCAGCGCTTCCTCCGGCAGCTCGTCGCGCCATGCCGCCACGTCGGGCAGGCGATAGAGGGCGCTGTCGTCGATATCGACCTTGCCGTCGAGCGCGATGAGATTGTCGCTTTCGTCTACGACCAGCGGATTGATTTCGGCGAGCATACAATCGTAATCCGTAAAGCAGCGATAGAGGTTTTTCAAAAGCGCGTCCAGCGGCTTTGCGTAAGTCAAAGGCTGATTCGAGCTGGAAAGCAGATAGCGCGCCATGTAATCCTGAACGCCGATCATGGGGTCGATTACGATCTTCTTGATCGCGTCGGGCTTTTCGCGCGCAGTGTCCTCGATCTCCATGCCGCCTTCGGCGGAGAAGATGATGATCGGCTGCTTGGTCAGGCGGTCGAGCATGATGGAGAGATACCATTCGATTTTGATACTTGCCTTTTCCACCAGATACAGCTTGTTGACCTTGAGTCCCAACAGCTCGCGCCCGAGCAGATTGTCCGCGTGACGGCGCGCTTCTTCGTAATCGCCGGCGAACTGAATGCCGCCCGCCTGTCCGCGGTGACCGCTCTGAATCTGCGCCTTAACGACGACGGGATAGCGCATATTCTTTTTTTCCATGGCGGGCGCAATGCTTTCGACATTGTCGATTACGCAGCCGGCTTTTACCGGAACGCCGAACTTTTCAAACAGCTGCTGCGCCTGATATTCCATCAGTTTCATTGAAATTTACCCCCAGATTTCCGCGTCGGTCGGCATCGTGGCGCCGGGACGGACGCTGGCGATGCGGCTGACGTTGAACAGATGCCGCCAGGAGAGGTTTTCGGAAATGGAATTGTTGCCCCAGCTGCCGCAGCCGAGCGTGGTGGTGGCGGAAAGGCTGTTGAAGAACGAGCCGCCGTTGCTGGTTGCGCAAATCTGATTGACCAGGAAGCGGGATACCGGCAGCACCTGCGCCGCGGCTTCGATATGATCGGAATTGTGCGAATGGATGCAGACGCTGTGGCCCTTGCCTTCGACGTTCAGGTTCGCGTTCGCTGCGGCGATGCATTCGTCCCAATCGGCGAGACTGTCGTACGTAGCGATCACGGGGCACATCTTTTCCTTGGAGAGCAGGTCGGATTTACCGTACGCGTCGGCTTTTACGAGTATGACCTTCAGATCGTCGCCATAGGCAAAGCCGCACTTTTCGGCGACGACCTTCGCGCTCTGACCGACGATGTTTTTGTCGATCACTCCGCCGGGAAACACGGTTTCGCGCAGCTTCTGAACGTCCTCGGGCTTGTCGATGTAAAGCGCGCCGTTCTTTTTGAAGATTTCGATTGCCTTTGCGAAAATGGATTTCGGCATGATCGCGGTCTGTTCGCCGGAGCAGATGATGCCGTTGTCGAAGCGACGGCCTTCGATGATCATCGGGATTGCCGTTTCCAGATCCGCATCCTCGTCGATCAGGCACTGCACATTGCCCGCGCCCACGCCGAATGCCGGCTTTCCGGAAGCGTATGCCGCGCGCACCATGCCCATGCCGCCGGTGGAAATGCAGACGTCGCACTGCTTCATGACCTGACCGGACAGCTCGACCGTCGGCTCGTCGATGATCTGAATAATATCCTGCGGCACGAATTCCGGCAGCGCCGCCTTCATCAGGCGCACAGCTTCGCCGGAGCAGTTCTTCGAGCGCGGATGCGGGCAGATCACGATCGCGTTGCGCCCTTTCAGCGCAAACATCGCGTTGCACATCGGGGTGACGATCGGGTTCGTGGTGGGCGTAACCGCGCCGACGACGCCCATCGGTTTCGCGACCAGCACCAGACCTTTTTCCGGTTCGCGGTCGATAATGCCGACGGATTTGCCGCCCTTCATGTCGTTCCAGATCACGCGCGCCTTGCCCTGGTTTTTTTTCACCTTGTCCTCATATACGCCCATTCGCGTTTCGTCCACGGCCATGCGGGCGAGCGGCTCGGCATTGTCGCAGATCGCTTTGGCGATTGCGCGGCAGGCTTCATCGACCTGTTCCTGTGTGCATTTTTCGAATTCCTGCTGCGCCGCGCGAGCGCGAGAGACCAGTTCCTTTACAAACAGTTCCGCATCCATGATAAAATCCCTCCTGTTTTGAATCATATTGGTCATACCAATAGCATAGCACGCGAAGATTCAAGATGCAATAGTTTCGGCAGAAAAGCCATAAATTTTCAAAAAGTTAATCATAATACACCTGAATACTTTTTTGAAATTGGTATGATAAAAGCGTGAGACGAAGGAGGAAGAACCAATGGCGGATAACCGGACGGGAAAGCTATACGAAGAAATTGCCGCGCAAATGATGGAGCAGATTCGCTCGGGCGCGCTGCGGCCGGGGGATCGCTTGCCGCCGGAGCGCACGCTGGCGGAGGAATACGGCGTGAGCCGGACGGCGATTCGCGTAGCGCTTCGATCGATGGAAATGATGGGCTGCGTCGAATCGCACGTGGGCGAGGGCACGTATATCAAAACGCCGTCGCTTCAGGAAATCGTGGATCCGTTTTCGATGCTGATTGCGCAGAACGGGCGAATGGGCGGCGATCTGATCGAAGCGCGCCTGATTCTGGAAACGGAAATTGCGGCGCTCGCAGCGCGCAGACGCACGGACGAACAGCTGAGCGCGCTGGAGAAAACGCTTGCCGAAATGCGGCGCGATATTGAATCCGGCGGCATGGGCATTGAAGCTGATGAGCGGTTTCACGAGATTCTGGTGGGCGCGGCGGGCAACGAGGCGCTGAGCACGATGCTGAATATGTGCGCGGGAATGCTGTCGCGCACACGACCGCTTACACAATCGATCAAGGGCGTTCCGAAGATGGCGCTGAAGGATCATACGGCGATTTTCGAAGCGGTTCGGATTCAGGACGAGCGCACAGCGCGGCGACTGATGCGCGGACATCTGAACCGCGCGCTGAAGAATTTGGGCCGTTTGCAAAAGAAATAAGCGAAGGCGTGCGCCTCCAATCGCGAAAGCGCACGCTTTTTTAAGGTAACACCGCACAAATGAGGTGGTCGGCTGGCGAATGGATTTTTCGTC
>OLPR01003205.1_pt1 | contig 11222 bp, 13 predicted proteins | sample 1672761 | NCBI WGS metagenome assembly OLPR01 (sample SAMEA3136721, study PRJEB25190) | human gut metagenome | biome: human gut; feature: human-associated habitat; material: faeces | place: Austria | collected 2013 | reverse complement strand
AGGGCGTCATGAAGCGCGTGAAGGCCAAGGGCGTGCCCGTGGTGGTCTACGAGCCCACGCTGGACGCGCCGGAGTTCTTCGGCTCCGAGGTGACCCACGACCTGGAGGCCTTCAAGGCCGGCTGCGACGTGATCGTCGCCAACCGCTGGAGCGACGAGCTCGCGGACGTGGCGGACAAGGTGTACACGAGGGATCTGTTTAAGCGAGACTAGGGGAGAGACTGCCTGCGCTGGGCGCGCATTGCCTTCCATTGATTTAACCTTATTGAGAATGGGCACCGGGGCCGACGTGAGCCCTGGTGCCTTTTTATTGCTAGTGATCCGCCCCGCGGAGCTGGCGAATGTTAGTCGCACCAATGGCGACCTAGGCCGCGTTGCGCACGATACAGTCCATGATCGCGTCCGCATGGACCCTGCAGCCGAGCCTCGGTTACCTCTACCTGAACTACGTGTCCGGCTTGTCGAGCAGTTACTCGTCGACCACGAGCAGGCGAACGCCCCATACTTGTGCATGACTTGCTCCCGCGGCTCTCTCGCTAGAGGTCCTCGAGGTCGGGTTAGCCTCAAACTTGTATGAGAAGACCTTCGCGCCCGTCAAGGCATGGCGCAGGGGCCGCTCGAGGACGACTGCTCTGCGTCTTCGTCGACGGCATCAACCTCAAGCGCGGCCAGGGAGGGTTCTATAAGAACGTTATCGGGGTGGTCGGGCACGTGGCGACGCTGTAAGCGTGCATCTGTAGCTGATGAGCGAACGAACACACCCTGATGTCCCACGATGTACGTAAGAAGGGGCGGCGCGTGAGCCGCAAACGGAATTGCTTCGCTATCGGCAATCGTGTTCTCGCTAATGCGGCGTATGTCATATCATCAAGTTTACCGTGGTGGTTTAGGGCAGTCTTTAGCCGAGGGCGTTTGGAGTGCCGGAGAAAACGGGGGAACGAGCAACTTTGATGAGCAGAGAAATCGAAATCAGGGACAGAATCACAAGGCTCGATCCTGCTGCCTTTCAGAACCTTGCCCAGGAATTGCTTACACAGCATTTTAGGTATGATAAGCCCGTACACAGGGGGTCTGCCACCCGCTCGGCGTCAACGGCCCCGGGGACGCCTGACACAATCTGGCTTTTGCCCCACAATAAATTCGCCTATCTCGAATGCGGGCATTATCCAGATAGAGCTATGGCGAGGGATAAAATCGAAAAAGATATCGAGAAGTGTCTGGAGACCGAAAGAAAAGAGCTCGAATCTGGACAGCTGGTCAAGATAGCTATCGCCTATTCATGCCGAAGACTAGATAGTTCTGAACTCAGTTATCTAAGAGGCATCGACGATCGCGTCGATCTTGTGGGTACGGATGAAATGGCGAGTTTGTTGGCCCGTCGTTACCCAAATCTTGCGAGAGAGCATCTGGGCATCGAGGTGAGTACTGGGCAAATTATGTCCCCGGACGAATTCGAATCCGCAGTTGAAAAGAATAGCTTCGCCTCCACTCTGAAGGTCGATTTGCTTGGCAGGGATAAAGAGATTAACGAGCTTCTCGCTGCGCTCGAAGAGTATCAGTTTATCTTGGTGCATGGGCGCCCTGGATGCGGGAAGACTAGGCTTTGTGTAGAGGCTCTGCGTCGTTTTGCAGACGGTAGCGGCGCATATCCTCTTGTCATTCAATCGAACAAGTTGCCCATTTGGAACGATTTGGCGAATGATGTCCCCAAAGAGGACCCTTCTATAATTCTGCTCGATGACGCCAACGAGCTTACTGGCCTCGAAGGGTTTGCGAACTTCGTGTCTAACAGAGGCAATATCAAGGTCCTTATGACCGCAAGAAATTATGCGTTCGAGTACGTGAGGAACTCCGTTTCAAAGTTCTGTAAGCCTTACCCCTATGAGGTCAATCCGCTTGACGAGGAGACAGCTTCAACCGTGGTTGAGAACGAATTCGGCATCGCGAGAGGAAGGGCCTCTGCGGATATTATCCGCTTGTCGAGGGGCAACATGCGCTTAGCCTGCGCGGCGGCCCAGGTCGCTAGGAAACGTGGGGTCGAGGTATTCACTACGATGCCGAGCCTTATAGAGGCTTGCTACGGAGAGAAGGCTTCTGGTCTGAACGGCGATGCCAAAAGAGCGGCGACAATCGTCTCGGTTTTGGACGCGCACAGGGTAGAGGGAAACAAAGACCTGGATAAGTTGCTTGCCAAGTTTGGGATTTCTCATGACAGGTACGTCGATGCTTGCGCCACTCTGTGCCACGACGAACTGGTGGATGCATGTCAGGACATGGTGGCGGTAGCGCCGGGCGAACAGGTTTTGAGGGATTATTTGCTCTACCAGGCTTTCATAGCCGAGAAAAGCTTGTCTCTTTTCGATATCAACGAGTTAGAGTGCGGCAATACACTATGCCCCAGGGTTGTCGCCATCCTTGTGAACAATTTCTTTAGTGACGAGCTTGTCTCCTCCTTGAAATCGCAACTGGCCGACATTTGGTCGTCAGCGAATGATGAGACGCGATGGAGGATGGTGGAGGAATACCATATTCTTCTCGGCGAGAAGGGTCTTGGCTACATTCTCGAAGCAATCGAGGGCTGCGAACCTGGAAACTATGATTACCTTGATTTCAAATTCGACAAGAGCCGTGGATTCAACCCTCCAAAATCTCATATCCTCAAATCGCTCGCGTCCTTTCTGCATGCCCCTAAATTCAGCGAGCCGGAAGAGCTGTTCTTCATGGCATTGGAGAAGAACATTTTGCCTCCAGGGGAGGCAAAGCAGACGCTCACGAAGAGCATGTGCTTCAACGAGAACTCGTATTCGGACGGGTTTCGATACGAGAATGAGATCCTCGAACGCCTTGCTTGTGAGTTTCGCAAAACAAAGGAGGATAGGTACGGGGTTCTGCTTGCCTATTATGCCGAATCGATACTGGCGGCGACGTTCGACGGCACGACAAGCGTGGAGGGAAACAAGGTCACGCTCATTCATGGAAACCACGTCTACACAGAGGCGATGATCGGCTTGCGGAGACGAGCGATCGCCTGCCTCAAGGAGCTCAGGGATCTTTCAGAGCTGAGATGTCTCTGTGATTCGGTGATAACCGGGCTTCGGGGCATCACCGGCGACGACGGGGCCGGGCGATTGTGGAAGGAGACTCTGGAGGAAGCTTATCGAGGATACGTTTCCCGAATCGAGTCGATTGAGATATTGAGCTTACCTGGGTTTGTTCAATTGGAGAAAACACTCATTTCCCAAGGCATCATCACCGAAGAGGGACTTCCGTTCCTCGGTGCGACGCTCGAGGAACGGATTGCAACCCTGATCTTCTCTGACGAATCATATGATTGCGAACTCTCGGAGGAATTGACCGAGGCTGTTCAAATAGCTAGTTCGGAGGAGCTGTTGGGAGCGATTTCGATTGCATGTTTCGCCGGAAGGCAAAACTCGACTGGCATTCCATATTTAATCTTGAGGGGTGTCATGATTCTTGGTACAAATACCTTGTCTGAATCGGCAGAGTCAATCATGCTCTCTGATATTCCTCTGTATACAGTCCCGGACGATTTGCTCATTCGCTGGATTAACTTGCTCGGCATCGATCAGGTTCGCTGCCTCGCCTTACAGCGACAGGAGAATGAGATTCCCGAATGGCTTGGCCGAATTGACGAAATTCGCTTTAAGGAGTTCGGAGTCAGCCACGAACTGGCGAGAGATGTCGAGAAAGGAGCTGTCGAGTACGGCGAAACCATTTCGTACGAGGTGGCGATGGAAATCGACTCTGCAACACCGGGCTTTTTCGCTAGATATGCTGCCGGCGTTCTGCAAAAGTTAGAAAGGGGCTCGCGCGTCTTTTACAGGCTTCTTCCCAGCAATATCAATAATGCTGAGCAGAGGGCGTTTGCCTCTAAACCGGAAATGCTGTCCCTTGCGGAAGAAATCCTGCTCCATCTCGTAAGCGGAACGACTCTCTATTGGAATGAGGATCTTCTTAGCTTTATTGTCGCCAACGGTGGTCAATTTCCCGAGAGAGCAATGCCCGTGCTCATGAAGTTCAATGCGACTTATGCGATGGAGCACTTGGGCAAGGCGGCATAGAGGGAAGGCAACGGTGAAGCCGCAACGGATGGAGCGTGGAAGGGTATAGGCGAGTTTGAGACGAGCTATCCGTGCATGGTGAAGCCACGTGCTTTGAAACATTTCCTCGGTTACGCCATAGAGCATTGCGGCGATGCGGTCGTGTCTTGGCTGGTGTCACATTCGATGTGCGATGGGAAGCTTGCTGACTATCTGCCCGATGTCGCAATGGAATTGCCCAGGAAGATGAAGGTCGAGTACATAGTCCGGCTGTGCCAAAAGGGCCTTAGCTGGGAAGAACTTGAAAAGATCCCTGTAATCATGTCTTATTTCGGAGCATCGTGGAGCGGGAGCGAAATCCCTCTTCTTCAAGAGAAGATTAACTTCATTGAAGAAGTGATCGAGAATTTGCCCGGTGCTTCTTTTATACGGCACCGCATGGTATTGGAACGTGCGATAGCCTCGGTAAAACGACGCATAGAAGATGCAGAAATTCGCGAGTTTATTGATTCATTTTAGCGGTCATGGCCCGCGCCCCGAGAGGCTTTTCGATTATTTACAAGGATGCGGAACGTCCCACTGGTGAGGTTGTTGATGCCGAAGACCCCGAGGCGCTCGACGGCGTATGCTACTTGGCTGATCCGACAACTTCCGCGCGAGCTCCATCCAGGGCGTCATGAAGCGCGTGAAGGCCAAGGGCGTGCCCGTGGTGGTCTACGAGCCCACACTGGACGCGCCGGAGTTCTTAGGGTCCAAGGACACGCACGACCTGGAGGCCTTCAAGGCCGGCTGCGACGCGATCGTCGCCAACCGCTGGAGCGACGAGCTCGCGGACGTAGCGGACAAGGTGTACACGAGGGATCTGTTTAAGCGGGACTAGTGGAGAGGGGCGGCTCAAGTCGAGCGAGACTTTACCTTACGCTCTAACAACTACTCCCGAGCAAAGGCAACCTTAGATATCGATGAGTTTGTAATTATCTATTCCGGCACTGTATGTGCGCTATACTAATTTTGTACTTACGCTATTGAAAGGACTTATAAATGGCAAGCTCAACATTAACCATCAGAGTTGACGACGACCTTAAGCGTGAGGCGGCAGAAGTGGCCGATTACTATGGGCTCGATCTCTCATCTGTGACACGCGCCTTCTTTAAGCAAATGGTCAACACTCATCGTATCCCGTTGACCTTTGCCCCCGAGGAACCCAATGCCGAAAGTCTCGAGGCCATTCGCGAAGGGGACGCATTCCTGGCATCCGGCAAACAAGGACGGTTTGACAATGGCGCCGATCTAATCGCTGCGGCGATGGCGCAATGAGTACGCTGACCGCTGAGTTCTCTGCGGCCTTCTCACGTGATTTAAAGAAAAAAGCAAGGCGCCGGAATTGGAATCTAACAGAACTTCAAAAGCTAATTGATTTAGTGTTGCAGAATACTCCCGAATCAATAGAGATATTGAAGCGACGCCATAATATGCACCGGCTAAGCGGCAGCTGGGCCGGAAGAAACGAATGCCATGTAGCAAACTCCGGTGATTGGCTTGTCATATGGTCATCTAACGAAGAGGTGGCATTCTTTGAGCGTACAGGCAGCCATGACGAACTGTTCCGATGAGCGTCTTAGCTCTAAAGCGCCAGCTTCAAGATAGATACAAGAACAGTTCTCATGCCCAGACATTGAGGCTGCATCGAATGCAGACAGTAAATTTATAGAGGATGAAAGTCGGCAAGGACAAGATGAACGACTACCAATTTGAAATTAACGCCATTACATTTAAAGATGGTGAGAAATATTCGCCTGGTAAAATCAATATTGTTCTTGGAGCAAATAATTCCGGAAAGAGCCAATTTCTAAAGGAAATACGCTCGGAAATTCTCGGAAATACCGATGGGCCAAACGGGCCATATGCACACGACACTAACCATATAATTACAGATTCAATCGACCTTACGTTGCCAAAGAATGTAGATGATCTTGATTGCTCTTATGGGCTCACCGATCATGTTGTACGAGGAATGAACGGATGGCGCGTTAGGGATTTTTGCAATATCGGTACTCAATTATCACCTAACGGTGGGTACGCGCATCAATCGCTTCCTTGTTCCTTTTCTTTGCAAGACGACTGGCGCTCTTCCTTGAACCGCTTGCTTCAGCTCGATGAAACTGATTATCCGATGGAAGAGAAAGAGCGACAAAGACAAATAATGCAATTCCTAGGTCCTATGTTTGTTGATTATGCGGGGACCGAAGACCGCCTTCTTCTCTCGATTGGTGAACCGGCGCGAGGAGTGAAGGACGATTACTACAACACGTTATCAGCAGCGCTTGACGTTGATGAAACATGCAGCACCATTTCAGAAACGGTTAAACGATTATTCCATAAGGATATTGCCCTAGACAATACGACAAGCCGTCAGGTCGTTATACCGGTCGTATCTGAAGACTTTTCAGGCTATCGAAATAGTCGTGATTCAGCGGAAAAGCTGACCTATATGGAGAATGCCACTCATCTACGAAATGAAGGCGATGGCTTTCGGAGTTATGTAACGATTCTGCTGACAGCTATGGGGGCCGCTAAGCCAATACTGCTTTTGGACGAGCCCGAAGCTTTTCTGCACCCAACCTATGCCATGGAACTCGGCAAACAATTGGGAACCATGCTTGCCGAATCCAGCGCACTGCATAACGCTTTTATTTCAACTCATAGTTCATATTTCCTGCAGGGAATTCTTGACTCTGCCGCTTCTGATCTCTCGCTAATTAGACTAAAACGCAATGGAGACAAGAGCACGTTTAATATTGTCGATAAGGACAAGATCGAGACCCTGAAAAACAGAAGCGACTATTCACCGCAATATATAGATGCGTTGTTCTCCAAGAAGGCAATTCTTGTTGAGGCGCCTCGGGACGCAATCATCTATTCGGCAATCTGTGACAAAATCTCCGAAATCGACAATCCGATTTTCGTTTCAACTAACGGGAAAGATGCATTCAAAGGCGTTAAAGAGTTTTATACCGCATCAGGGCTTCCCTGTAGGTGCATCTGTGACTTCGATATCATCAATGATTACGATAAATTTAAAAACTTAATGAAAGTTTTCTCTGTCGACCTAGAGGTTCGTCAAAGGGCTCTTGACGCCGCCAACGAACTAAAGAAAATCTACCGAGATTTGGCGGTTCAGAAGACATCCAATAAAAAGGAAATTGCCTCTTTAATCAAAGAGCGTTACAAAAAAGATGTGTTTATCGATATCCCAGAAAGCTTGCGTCAAGACTGCCATAATTCACTCCATGATCTGATTCGATTTGGCATTTATGTTCTTGCAACCGGAGAACTCGAATCGTTATTCGAAGATAGCGGAATTGAACACTCCCATGATTCAGATGATTGGCTCAAGAATTCCCTGTCGTTTATAAGACAAAATGACATTTGCAAGCTGAAGGGCGATGAGAACATCAGCGAATTGATTTCTTTTTTGGTTAATTTCACTGACAGTTCAATCTCGTAGCCTATATCTGACCCGACGAGTCCTCCTCCTTTCACCGATTGGCAAAACGATTTACGCCTTATTTTGGTAATCGATTGCAGCGTTTCTTCTTTGCTCATAGTCTGATTTCGCTACACTAATAGCTGCTGCTACCAGGTAGTTTTCTGGCGCAGCTTCCATTGGCTCTAGCGAAGATCGGAGCGGTTATGGTTGCCACCGCGTTCCACACCAGCCGAAACTACATCCTGTTTACTGTCATGGCCTGCCTATGCGTTTTGCTGGGCGGGCCTTCTTATGCCGCGGGCGCGGAGAGCCTGTTCATTGCTGGCGCCACGTACTACGAGCCGGGCGCGTCGGGCCCCGGGTGGACTTGGACCGATGCCGAACATCTGGAGCTAAACGACTATGCGGGCGAGGCCATCGGCGCCGACGGCGACCTGGTGGTGACGCTTGTGGGGCAAAACTCCACGGTCGAGACGCATGTGCCCGATGCGGACATTTCCATGAGCGGCATGGAGGTGTGGGGAAACCTTACGCTTTGCGGCTCCGGCTCGCTCACGGCGACGGGTTCGCAATGCGGGATTCATGTGTCCCAGGCGCTGGTGGTCGACGGCTGCACGGTCGATGCCAGGGCCGACGGGACAGGCGTTGTTGGCCAGACTGTTGCCGGCATTGCCGCAGGCAGCTTGACCGTACGCGACGGAGGGCGCATTGTTGCCGCGAGCGCGGGATCCGATGCGGGCTTGCGCTTTTATGGCGTGCGCTTGCTCGACGAGGGGTTTGGTGCCGACGCCGCGAGCGAGACACTTGTAGTGGATGCGTCCTTGCTGGATGCAACCGGTACGGATGCCGGCGTTGCCTGCGATTGCGGGTCGCTCGTGGCAGCGCACTTTGTGACTCCCGCAGGCGGAGCCTTTGGTGCCGCCTGCGTGGTGAATGCTGGCGGGGCCGTGGCCACGCATGTGGTGATTGAGCCCGACGGCGCCACCGCCCCGTCGGGGGAGACCGTTACACCCGGCGGCGAGGTGCCGGGGGATGGCACAAGCGAGACTACTGGTGGCGCCGACCCGGCTGCGGGTCAACCCGGTGCGGAGCCGGCGATGGATCCTGCGATGAAACCCGCGGCTTCGTCGCCCAAGACAACGGTCACCAAGACCACAGTCACCAAGACGACCAAGCCCAAATCCACTATGGCAACAACACCGGCGCTTCCCAAGACCGGCGACGGTTACTGGATAGCTGCCTCCTTAACGCTATTCCTGCTGGGGACTTTGCTTCTGGCCGCCGCATATCACTGCTGATGCGGTACGACGCACTTGGCTGCGGCGACACCGTGAACTCCAGCGTGGTCAGCAAGTCCGAATTTTGCCGCACGCTTCCGGACTCGGCGAGTCTTAGAAGCCAGTATTGAACTCAAACTCTGTTCCATACACCCTCTTGCTCCTTAAATATAAGTATCGCTCTGGCGATAGTGTGCTATGCTATCGCCAGAGCGATACCTGTTAGGAGACTCGCGTGGAACTGTGGCATGGTTCTCAGAAAATCATTGAGACTCCCCAGCTTGGCCTAGGGAAAGTCCATAATGACTATGGGCAGGGATTCTATTGCACAGAGAGCCTCGACCTTGCAAGGGAATGGGCATGCTCGCGTGATGCCGATGGCTTTGCGAATCGCTATGAACTCGATATAGCCGATCTCAAAGTTCTCGACTTGCTATCGCCGCAATATTGCGTCCTGCATTGGATAGCGTTGCTCGTTGAGCATCGTTCTTTTCGCAAAGATACCGCCATTGCCGCGGGGGCGTGCGAATATCTCCATGATCACTTTCTACCTGAGACGAGCACTTGCGACGTAATAAGGGGATGGCGCGCGGACGACTCGTACTTTAGCTATGCCAGGGCTTTTGTGAACAATACGATTACCGTCGATCAGCTTGGTCGATCTATAAGGCTCGGCAACTTGGGAGAGCAGATTGTGCTCAAAAGCGAGCGCGCTTTCAGGAACATTCGTTTTGCTGGATTTGAACGTGCGCCGCTAGCTCTGTATGGCCCATTGGCTAAGGAGCGAGATGAAGCGGCAAGGGCACATTATCGGGAGCTACTTGCCGAAAATCCATTTGAGGGGATCCGTATCGTCGATATCATTCGAGAGGGGATGACGGGCGATGACCCACGCTTACAGTGAGATGTATCTCGAGGATGCCATGAGAACGCTAGGCGAGGCGGTCGACTTTGCCCTCTGTGACCAAGGGCTGACTCCAGCCGAGTTGACGGCGATCCTGTCGAACGCTTTTGAGATGAAACAGTTTGAGCGCGGTATGCCTCGCGTCGTCTGCGGCATGGCGGGCGACGAGCTCGCGCGCGATATTATTGCCCATGCGGGACTGACCCCCGTCGAATGCAGGGAGACCTATCCGTTCGACCGTTCGCCTCAGTATTGGGCGGGGTGGGTTATGGCCTATACGCAATGGATGAGCAGCTTGGGCTTTAATAAGCTACTCGAAGTCGCTCCGCTCGATTGGATCATCGGCTCGTATTATCCGCTCCACGAGGCCTCCGAAGATAAATTCGCCCAGATTGTCATCGAAAAATGGAACAACGCCCAGGCAGACAAAAAGGGCCTCAAGGCGGCACGAAAGGCTGCCGGACTAACGCAAAAACAGCTCGCCGCCCAATCGGGGGTTAAGCTTCGCGCCATACAACTCTACGAGCAGAACCAGCTCGACCTACGCCGCACCTCGGTTTCCTCGGCATTGGCGCTTGCAAATGCCCTACGCTGCACCATCGAAGACCTCGTCTGGCAGCCAGTTGCACTGGAGTACGACTCGCAGGCTATTTCGTCTGTAAAGCTATAGAGGAGTCAGACATGCCTTGGAGCTATGTTCAACAAGATGACGGCGCTGATTGCGTTGCTCAAGAAGACCATTCAACTGCGTACGTGGCAAATTCAGCATCACCGATTTTGCTCGGAGGCGTCACGTCGATTGATGAAGCTATTCAACTGACCATTTCGGGCATGCCCAACGCGCTCAGGCTCTTGGAGAACTCATGATGGCGGTTGCGCCGCGCCGGGCGCATCCGCTCGCGCCGCTGGTGCTCGACGATGCCGGATCGCTCGAAGCTATGGCCGCGGCCGTGATGCGTCTGCACAGCACGCTGATGATGGTCGGGCGCTGCTATACGACCGACGCCACGGGAAACCGTGCTGCGCTCGAGCTCGGACGCGTCGAGTCCGTGCTTGCGGGTGCATTCTGTACGATATTCGGCCAATCGCCGGCCGATCGCTTCGCAGACATCTTTGACCAGGTAACCTACATGGCCGAGCACATGGTCAAGGACCACATCTTTGAGGACGGCAACAAACGCACCAGCCTTGTCTTTGCGTTGTCCGTTTTAAGGTTCGCAGGCACTCCGGTCGTGCTGTCCGACAGCCCCGAGCCCAAAGACAACCAGTACTACGCCTGGATCCAGGACCTCGTTTCCAGTTGCCGCACGAACAGCGAGCTAGCCGAAGAGCTGCGCCGCGGTTGCGTTGCGCGCACGGGCGACCCATCACACGTATAGAATCTAAGCATCCGCACGCCAGTTATTGAATGGATTGGAAACCACATGGAAATCCCCAGCACCCTGTGCAGCAATGTGTACGACTTCGCGTTTTGCCCCGAGCCCTGCTACG
>OLPR01003200.1_pt1 | contig 11234 bp, 7 predicted proteins | sample 1672761 | NCBI WGS metagenome assembly OLPR01 (sample SAMEA3136721, study PRJEB25190) | human gut metagenome | biome: human gut; feature: human-associated habitat; material: faeces | place: Austria | collected 2013 | reverse complement strand
CGTACACCATGATCTTCTGGGGGGCTTCCTTGTCGATGCCGTAGGCCAGGGCCGCGGCGGTGGGCTCGTTAATGATGCGCTTCACGTTCAGCCCGGCGATGGTGCCCGCGTCCTTGGTGGCCTGACGCTGTGCGTCGGTGAAGTAGGCCGGCACGGTGATCACCGCGTCGGTGACAGTTTCGCCCAGGAACGCCTCCGCGTCGGTCTTCAGCTTTTGCAGGATCATGGCGCTGATTTCCTGGGGCGTGTAGGATTTGCCGTCGATCTGCACCCGGTAATCGGAGCCCATCTGCCGCTTGATGGAGCTGACGGTGCGGGCAGAATTGGTGATGGCCTGGCGTTTGGCCACCTGGCCCACCATGCGCTCGCCATTTTTGGAAAAGGCCACGACGGAAGGCGTGGTGCGGCTGCCGTCGGAAGAGACGATGACCGTGGGCTCTCCGCCCTCGATATATGCTACGCACGAATTGGTAGTGCCCAAGTCGATGCCGATGGTTTTAGACATGGTTTTTTGCCTCCGGGTTGGATTGGTTCCCCCTGGGAACTGGTTTCACTGTACACCCATTGTGTGAACCGAATATAAATTGGCCTGGGCGTTCACAATTTGTTTACTGCCGGTTCGTAAATTCCGGATAGCCCAGGGCCTTCATCAGCCCCGCGCAGCCCAGGTAGATGTCCTCATAGGCCCGATCGAAGGCGTAAGTATACCAGGGATCGGCCACGTCTCCCGCCTGGCCGGCGTATTCCAGCAGCTTGTGCACCTTGCCCTCCGGGTCGCCTCCCAGCAGCCGGAGAAGGTTTCGCACGTTCTGGCTGTCCATGCACAAAAGCAGGTCGTATTCCTGATAATCCCGCGGGGTGACCTGCCGGGCATGATGAGGAACGCAGGGAACGCCCCGGCGCTTCAATTCCGCCCGGGCGGGGGGATACACGCCGTTGCCGATTTCCTCGGCGCTGGTGGCGGCGGAATCGATTTGCAGATTTGCCCCCGCCTGCCGGGCCATGTCCCGCAGAATCATCTCCGCCATGGGCGAACGGCAGATGTTGCCGTGGCAGATAAAAAGTATCTTTTCCATTTTTGCTTCTCTCCAATATTTTTTCTTAAGTATAGCAGATTTTTTTCGGACAGTCGAGAAAAGAAATGCGCCTCCCCGGTCAGATTTCGGGGCGTATTCGTAAAAGTCTTCAAATGCCCTTGACATCCTAATGGCGTTCGGATACAATGATGCTAATGATGTTAGGATTGAGGCGATGAGATGTTCCACAAAGGACTCAATCAGGCGGTCGTTGTTGAAACGGCGAAGGAAATGTTGGAAGAAGTGGGGTTTGATGCTTTTTCCATGCGAGCGTTGGCGGAAAAGCTGGGTGTGAAAACCGCGTCCCTCTATACGCACATTGCAAGTATGGACGCACTTTTTACTGAGGTCGGGCTGTCTGCGCTAAACGATCAGAAAACGGCGCAGATGATGGCCATTGAAGGGAAAACCGGTGATGCGGCCATTTTGGCGCTGGCAGAGGGGTATCGCGCCTTTGCAAAGGGGCATGCTGCGCTTTATCGGTTCATTATGCAGATGCCGGTGGGGAAGGACGAAACCCTGCGGGCAGCCGCGGCCATGACAGCGGCGCCTTCCATGGAGGCCTTGCGCGGATACTCCCTCTCCGAGGCGCGCCGAATGCATTGGCAGCGGGTTTTGCGCGGCGTGATGCACGGCTTTGTGTCGCAGGAAGCGTCCGGGTATTTTGCACATTATCCCGTGGATTTGGAAGAAAGCTACCGTCTTGCCATTGGGTGCGTTATCGACGGTTTGCATAAGGAGGCGGTGCAGAATGAACGCTGAAAGAACGTCCCTTTTCTCTGATGCGCCAGTGCGAAAGGCCGTGCTGACGCTGGCGATCCCCACGGTGCTCAGTCAGCTGATTACCGTGGTGTACAATATGGCGGACACGTTTTTCATCGGAAAACTGAACGATCCGCTGCAGGTGGCGGCGGCCACCCTTGCCATGCCGTGCTTCATGCTGCTGACCGGCTTTGCCAATCTCTTTGGCCTTGGCGGTTCCAGCCTGATCTCCCGCTGCCTTGGTACCGGCGATCAGCAGAAGGCCCGGCATTGCGCGGCCTTTTGTATCTGGACGGGGGCGGTGGTTGCGCTTCTCTATGGAATTGCCGTCGTTCTGCTGGAACCTGTGCTGTTCCCGATTCTGGGGGCCAGTGCGGATACCTGGGAATATTGCCACCAGTATGCCTTATGGACGATTGGCGTTGGCGCGGTGCCGACGGTGATGAACGCGGAACTGGCGCACCTCATTCGCGCCGAGGGCTATTCCAAACCGGCGGGGTTCGGCGTAGCCTTTGGGGGAATATTGAACATCCTCCTGGACCCGATTTTCATTTTTGCATTCCGGCTGAATATCCAGGGCGCGGCAATCGCCACCATGCTTTCCAACCTGATTGCCATGGGGTATTTCCTCGGGTTTCTCTATCATATTCGCAAAAATACGGTCATCACGCCCAATCCCAAGGCGTTCTCGATCAAACAACACATCCCTGGCGAGGTACTGAGCGTCGGCCTGCCCGGCTTTGTGATGACCATGATGTCAACGATTTCCAACGCGGCGCTCAATCACATGGTGGCGGGATATTCCGATACTGCCATCGCGGGCATGGGTATTGCGAAGAAAATCGACCTGCTGGCCTACGCCATCGCTCAGGGCATGACCCAGGGAACGTTGCCGCTGATCGGCTATAACTTCACCTCCGGCAACCACAAACGGATGAAGGCCGCCATTAAGACGGCGTTTGCGTACAGCCTCCTGGTTGCCTGCGCCGGAGCCGTTCTTCTTTGGGCGCTGGCAACGCCCATTTCCCGCTGCTTTATCGCGAACGCGGAAACGGTCAGCTACGGACAGCGCTTTCTGAAGATCATCTGCCTTGCCTGTCCCACCACGGCGGTCAACTTTATGGTCATTACGGTGTTTCAGGCGATTGGAAAGAAGATTCAGCCGTTGTGCCTTTCGCTGTTGCGCAAGGGCAGCCTGGACGTCGTATTCATGCTGATTCTGAACGGCGCTGTCGGGATTTCCGGTAGTGCGTGGGCAACGCCCTTTGCCGATTGGATTGCCTTTGTTGTTTCCGTGTTGCTGATTGCGCCGCAATTGCGCCGATTAAAAAGCGAATGACTTTATAAAAACGCCCCCGACGCCGGCGACGGTATCGGGGGCAAAGTATTGCGCAGATTGTGATTTTCGCAGGAGGTGTCGTGCTTTTCTGTGCGCCTGCGCCGCAAAAAATACGCCTGCCCCGGGAAAGGGCAGGCGCGGGAAATTACGTCAGTCGGCGCTGCGATAGAACAGCTGTTCCAGCACGAAGGCTTCCGCGCAGGCGTTGACGGTCTCGTTGGGCACGTTGCCGATGTCGGAATTCACAACCAGGCACTGGCAGACGTTGGTGATGGGAATCAGGCACCAGTAGTTTTCGGCGTTCATCTTCCGCAGGGTGGGGATAACCACGTTCACGGCCTCGGCGGGAGTGCCGGTGAACCAGGTATCATACACCTCGTAGAAGGCCTTGACTTCGGGAGTGGGCTCCAGGCCGGAGGTAGCGTTGCCGCTGAGGCCGCCGGTGGCGTACCAGTTCTCGTACAGGGGCGCCCAACGATCGATGAGGAAGTCGCCCATGTGCCACAGTTCGCCTTCATGGATCCATACCATGTTCATGGGCAGCTCGTTGGCAGCAACTTTGGTGCCCAGCAGGGTCGCGTCGATGGTCTGAACGTCGCAGTGCAGGCCGATTTCGTTCCAATAGGCAACCAGCAGTTCGGAAACGGGCACCAGGTCGGTAGCTTCGCCGGTGTTGTAGATGGACCACTGGAACTTCAGGCCGGAGGGCGTCTCGCGATAGCCGTCGCCGTCGATGTCCTTCATGCCCATGTCGTCCAGCAGCTGATTGGCGTAATCGGGATCATAGGTGGCGCCGGAGTACTCGGTGTTGACTTCGGCATAGCCGTAGTACACGCTGTCCACGATCTCTTCCGCGTCGATGGCGTAGGCCAGAGCCTTACGGAACTCCAGAACGGTGGCGACTTCCTGCCAGGCCTTGGAGTCGTTGTCATCCTTCACGGTGCCGTCGGCGTTGAGGCCGTAGTTGATGTTGATGACCGCGTCGGTGGGGGTGGTGTGCATGGTGCGGATATAAGCGGTGAAGCCGCCCTTTTCCTCATTTTCCTTGTACAGAGACACGTTGTCCAGGGTGGCGGCAATGCGCATGAAGTCGCATTCGCCGGCAACGACCTTCATCTGAACCATCTGAGTATCTTCCACCAGGGTGGAGGTGATGGTGTCGATGTAGGGCAGCTGGTTGCCTTCCGCGTCCACCTTATGATAGTAGGGGTTGCGCTCCCACTTCATGATGCCGTTGTCGCTGGAAACCATGACCCAGGGATACAGCACGGGGAAGTTGGCGTCGATCAGGCCTTCGTAGGTGACGCTGGTCAGCGCGGCGGAGGGGTTGGTCAATTCCCAGTTGGTCATGTCGATGGAATTGAACACGTAGGTCCACACGTTGTCGGCCTTCACGTCGTCATAGCCCAGCACGGCGGCGAAGGGCTGCATGAACTCGTAATAAGCGTCCAGAGAGCCGTGGCATTCCTCGGCGAAATCCTTGTGGAACTGCTTGAGGTAATGGGCGGGCTTGAGGATGTCGCAGTAGCCGGCCCAGCCCTTGATGGACATATAGACCGGGAAGCCGCCGAAGGCAGAGGAGAAGGTGATGGTGAAGGTCTCGTCGTCTACTGCTTCGAAGACCATGGGGTCGCCCTGGGCGGAGCCGCCGGCCCGGAAGTTGGCGGGGATGATGGTGGTGAGCTCCTCGTTGAAAATAAAGTTTTCAACGGCGAAGCGATAGTCTTCCATGGTCACCTCTTCGCCGTCGGACCACTTCAGGCCCTTGCGGAGCTTAAAGGTGAAAACGGTGTTATCCTCGTTGACGGTGTAATCTTCCACCAGGTTGGGGGTGATTTCCTCGCTGTTGGAGTCCACCATGTTCAGGATATTCTCGGTCAGGCCGATGAACACGTCGCCGTCCCAGTTGACGGAACTGGTCACGGTGCGCAGATCGCCGCCGTAGGCGCCGATTTCATAATCCAGCGCTTCGGGGGAGGATTCGTTCACCAGCTTGGGGTTGTTGGGCAGACGCTCTTCCACGGGGGGAAGCTCGCCGGACTCCACCTTGGCGTCCAGCATGGGGGCCTGGTGGTAGTCGCCTTCCGCCAGGGAGGGAGCGCAGCACAGGGCCAGCAGCATCAGTGCCAGCAGCACAGACAGGCTCTTTTTCATGGGGATGGTTCCTCCTTTTTTTATATAACGCCTTTTGAGCGTTTTATTTTACGCGTGAAAGGTGTGGAAGCCGGCGGAGACCCGGTGCTCCCTGCCGCCAAAGCGCACCAGCGCCGTGCAGCCGAAGGGCACCGTGACCTGCAGATGGATTCCGCCATACCGGCGTACCCAGCGGACGTTGACCTCGCCCTTGCAGGTGTCCACCACGGCCTGGGCAAACTGCAGCTTTTCCGGCATTACCGGCGCGACTTCGAATTCCGTCCAGCCGGGGGTCAGGGGCCTTACGCCGGCCAGGCAGGCGTAGAACCAGTAGTCCACCGCGCCGTACATGGGATGGTTGTGGGAATTCATGGTGGCGTCGGTCATCAATTCGAACCGCTCCCAGATGGTGGTGGCCTCCTGCTGAATCATAAAGCCGTAGGAGGGGCAGGTTTCCTTTTCCAGGAGGGCGAGCGCTTCGTTTTCATAGCCGTATTTGGCCAGCATGTCCAGCAGATACCGGGTGCACAGGTTGCCGGTGGTGAAGTCGTAATTGCGGTTCACCAGATCGTCCCGCATTACCTGAGCGGCCTTCTGGCAATCCGTGGGGGGCAGAATGCCCAGCCACAGGGAGAAGGCCTGGCAGGCCTGGGAACCGGTGGCCATGCGGCAGGTTTCGGGGTCGTACCACTTTTTCAGCATGGCTTCCCGAATGGTCTGCGCCAGATCCAGATAATACTGCTTCTTTTCCGGCAGATTCAGCCAGCCGGCGAAGCGGGAGAGCAGCACGCAGTTATAATAGGAATAGCCCGTGGACATGAACTCGCCGGGGGTGACCGCGGAAACCGTGCCGGGCGCGCCGTTTTCCGGATTCACGCAGGCGTACAGAGGACCGGCCCAGTCGCCATAGTAGCTGTAGTTCACGATATGATCGGTGCTGTTCTTCAACAGGCAGGCTTCCCAGGCCTCATAAGCGGCGAATGCGTCGGCAATGACCTTCCGATTGCCCTTATGCATCATGGACTCATAGCCCGCCACCAGGAAGGAGGAGCACACCGGATCCGCCGGAATGCCGCCGAAGATGAAGGGGGCGGTGCAGCCGATGGCCCCTTCCGCGGTCTGCATGTCCATCAGATCCCGAACGATCTTGGGGAACATTCTGCCGATATCGAAATTATAGGGCGTCGCCTCGAAGCGGACGGTGGCGTCGTTCATCCAGCCCTGACGCTCGTCCCGCTGGGGGCAGTCGGTGAGGATGCTGTGCATGTTTCCACGCTCGGTTTCCACGCTGTTTTTATGAATCTGCGTCAGCAGCGCGCTGCCGCAGCGGAAGGTGCTGCGGGTATCCAGATCGGTGTGCATCTGCACGGCGGTGACAAATTCCGCCGCGTCAAAGCCCGCGCCCAGGCCTTCCAGCCGGGCATAGCGGAAGCCGTGATAGGTGAAATCGCTCTGCCAGTCGATCAGATCCCGCTCGTCGCCGGAGGCAATGTAGAAATCCTCGGCCTTCGCGCCCCGGAGGGTATCCCGGAAGAGCTTTCCGTCCTCGGTGAGCTCCTCGGAGAAGGTCAGGTGCAATTTCTGGCCGGGCGCGAGTTCATCCGGCAGGATCACGTCCACCACGCCCGCCAGGTTCTGGCCGAAGTCCATCATTACCGCGTCGCCATCGGACCACACGGCCATGGGCGCGGTGCTCTCGAATTCAATGATGGGCGGGATCAGCATGGGCTCCATCCGGGTGGGAACGGGCGCGTCATAGGGAGCCGGTTCCTCGGCGGTGTTCCAGCCGTGGCAATCCCGGGTGGCGACGAGGGCTTCCATCAACTTCGCGGGGCGGAAATTGCCCTTGAAATCCGGCAGGTTCCATTCGGGCGCGTCTTCCCGGGCGTCGTAGACGGTGCCGTCGAACACGGAGGCGAACTGATACCCGCCGTGGCCGCACTGCCAGGTTTCGTCGGTGACGATGAGCTCCTCCCGGCCGTCCTGATAGGTCAGGCGCAGCATGGCGGTGAGGCAGGGCTGGCCCATGAATTCGGCCACGTTGCCGTCGTTCACGTTCAGCAGCCGGTTCACGCCGGGGTTATCCCGCCAGCCGGAGGCCACGATGGCGGCCAGGCAATGGCGGCCGGGCTTCAATGCGTCGGCCAGGTCCGGATACATGACGTACTGGCACTGACGAATGTAATCGGTGAAGGCGGGGTCCAGCTTTTCCAGATCCAGCAGACCGTCTTCTCCGTCCAGATACACGTGCTGATAACCGATGCCGCAGACGTACAGGCAGGCGTCCTTCAGGCCCTTCGTCACCGTGAAATCCCGGCGGAAATAGGTGGGCCGCTCCTGCACGGGATCGGAATCGCCGATCCAGGGGGCCTTCCAGTCCACCCGGGCGTTGTAGAAAAAGTCTTCGTAAGGGGCGCTTTCTTCGCCGGCTTCGTCCCGAATTTCCAGCGCAATGCCCAGCTCCACGCCTTCAGGCAGGGCGGGACCGGCGTAGGCGATGGACTGTTCGGCGGTTTCCACCCAGCCGCTGTCCCAGAGAATGTCGTTTTCCCGATATACCACCGCATGACAGGCGCTCTGCCGGCCGCCGTCCCGGTCACTGCGAACGGCCCAGCCGAATACCGGGTGTTCCTCACCGGTATAGTGAGAACGGGTCGCGGGAGTCACTCGGCCGTAGTCCAGGGTCCATTGGGTGATCTGCAGCATGAATTTCCCTCCAGTATCTCATATTTTAAACGGTTTAAAAATCTTGCAAAAGGAAGTGCCCCGATGGTTTCAGGGGCGATTTTGAGTACATCGAACACATTGAGTGGATTTACGGATGCGCAGTTCGCAGGGGATAATGGTGTTGCACTGTTCCGGGGCCTGGCCGTGAATTCGGGCCACGGCGGCGGAGACGGAGGCGTTGGCGATGGCTTCAATATCCTGAGTGACGCTGGTAAGGGGGGTCACCGCCACACGGGCGTACCAGCCGTCGTCGAAGCCCGCCACGCGAATCTGTTCCGGCACGGAAATGCCCCGCTCCATCAGGGCGTTCAGCGCGCCCACGGCCATCATGTCGTTCAGGCACAGAAGAGTATCGGGCAAATCCTTCGCCCCCAGCACGAAGCGGTAGGCGTTTTCCAGGGTGATTTCCGAAACGCGATGGATTTCCGGGGTAAGGCCGGCCTGGGCCAATACTTCCCGATAACTCTCCTCGCGGATGTCGATGGTTTCTACGCCCCGGGAGCCGGTGAGGAAGGCGACGCGTTTTCCACCGGTGGCCACGGCGTGCGATGTCAAAAGCCGCATGCCCTCCTGCAGGTTGCTGGCCACGCCGGGGGCGTTCACGCCCGGATGCCGGGCGGTGGCGAACACCAGGGGAATATCCAGGCCGTTGAGCTCCGCCACATATTCCGCGTCCAGATCCGGCCGGTTTACCGGCGCCAGCAGCACGGCTTCCATGTTGTTCTGCACAATGCTGCGCATGACGGCGCGTTCCCAGGAAAGGGATTCGTTGGTAAGAAAAATGGAAAGCTGGTACCCGGCGGCATCCGCGGCCAGGTTGACATAATGCACCAGCGAAGCGTAATAGACGTTTTGAATATCCGGCACCGCCAGGGCGATGCGGCCGCTGCGGCCCCGGGCCAGGCTGCGGGCGTACTGATTGGGGGTGTACCCCAGGCGAGCCGCCTCCGCCTTTACCCGGCGGGTGGTCTCCAGTTTTACCAGAGGGCTGTCATTCAGCGCCAGGGACACGGTCGCCGTGGAAAGATGGAGAGAGGCGGCAATATCCCGAATCGTAACGCGCATGAAACGCAACCTCCGTATTAAAGCGGTTTAAGTTCCTGAGTGCACTATATCACAGGACAATGCAAATGTCAAGCATTTGTGAAAAGTCTTATTTTTGTCACATTTTGGGGACGGGCAGAAGAAAACGGCGCAATGTCCTTGGCAGAAAACCCGGGGGCAAATATGAGTAGGAAAAACTGTAATAAAAAATTCATATTTTGAATTTTGCAGCGAAGGGAGCGTTTGACACCGGCGAATTTGGGCGGTATAATCGGTACAAGCAAGCTGGAATCAGTCTGAGCAAAGGGAAGGAGAAGTTTTTATGAAAATGGTAAAGGATAAAAAGCTGGTCGTCGGCGCGGATTTCGCCGGCTATCCCCTGAAGGAGGCCGTCTGCGCCCATCTGCGGGCCAAGGGCTGGGAAATTGAGGATCTGGGCGTGAAGAGCCCCGACGACAACGACACGGAAAACATGTTCCACCGGGTGGGCCTGCGGGTAGGCGCGAAAATTTCCGAAGGGGAATACGAGCGTGCGCTGCTGTTCTGCGGCACCGGCATGGGCATTCATATCGCCGCCAGCAAATGCCCCCATGTGCATGCGGGCGTGGTGGAATCCGTTCCCGCGGCGCTGCGCGCCATCACCGGCAACGGCGTCAATGTGCTGGCCATGGGCGCGTTCTACGTCGCGCCCCAGATGGGCTGCGACATCGCCGACGCGTATCTGAACGCCGAGCTGGGCAGCGGCTACGAGTGGTGGAAGAACTTCTACGAGTTCCACAAGCTGGCCATCGACGAATTGGAGGCCTTTGATTACGAAACCTACAAGGCCAACGGATTCAAGATGAAGCACCTGGGGGATTACGATCTGACCCTGGAAACCAAGCCCGAGGAATAAGCCGGGTTTGCAAAAATAGACAGATAGCCGAAGCCGCGGGACGGTTCCGGCTATTTGTGCTACGCGGGAGAAGCAAAAAATGAAATTCAGCATGGGCCCGGAACGGGTGATTTTGCGGGGGATTCGGCCGGAGGAGCAGCTTTGGGGAGCGTATCAGTTCCCACGGCCCTACGATTTGGGAGACCGGCTGGTGGTGGCGGTGCATGTGACGGAGGACAACATCAAATCCTTCGGCCAGCAGAACCGCTGGATGGAGAGCCGGGATCGGGGAAAAACCTGGCGGGAGATCGATCCTGCGGTGGCCGCGGAGTGCGGGCTGCGGCTGTCGGATGGAGACCGGATTTATTTCCCCATGGAAAACGGCGTGAGTCTGGCAAATTACGCGCCGGAACCCCAGGAATACCTGACCCCCGGATACGATTTTTCCCGGCAGGCAGAGGAGGGCACGCTGCCCATTCCGGACGGATTCACCTGCTGGCCCGGGGGCGTTCAGATTAACGCCTACGACGCGCGTCGGTTGCCGCCCAGTCTGGCTGGGAGTGAATGGCGCATGCTGCGTATTCCGGCGGGAGAGACCCGGCCCATTGAGGAACGGGCGGCGGTGGACTGGCCGTATCTGACCCGGGTGGTGTTCAACGGCCCGGGCTATGACGCCATCCTCAAGCCCATTTTTCCCCGGGGCACGCCCAAGCTGGGCCCGGACGGGGCAATTTGGGTCAGCGCATTTTCCGGCGAAGGACATCTGGATCCGGAAAACGGGCAATACAGTCCTTATTATTCGGCGGAGCTGTTCCGTTCCGAGGATCGTGGGCGCTCTTTCCAGCGGCGGGGACACATGGAATATCCCGCGGACGGCAGGGAATATCCCTATCAGAGCGGCGGTTTCAGCGACAGTGATTTTGAGTTTATGTCGGACGGCTCCATCCTGTGGCTGTTCCGCAGCGCCTGGTATGCGTCTACCGGATACGAATGGGCGCCGATGTACTGGGCGCGTTCCACGGACGGCGGATTTACCTGGACAAAGCCGAAGGAATTTGCCCCAGTGGGCATTTTGCCCCGGCTGTGCACCCTGCAAAACGGGATCACCCTGGCGCTGTATGCCCGGCCCGGCATTTTTATGAAGGCCTGCAAAGACGGCAAGGGGCTGGAATGGTCGGAGCCCTTTGAAATCATGACGCCCGGCGACCGCAGCGCGTTGGCCAACGTTTCGGTGAAGAACCCCCGGTTCCACGATTGGGACGGGGCCTGCAACAATCCG